>Ga0194133_10003451_pt1 | contig 22386 bp, 21 predicted proteins | sample TA2KigOf40mmetaG_FD_155448 | JGI IMG/M metagenome (GOLD analysis project Ga0194133, IMG submission 155448) | Freshwater microbial communities from Lake Tanganyika, Tanzania - TA2015055 Kigoma Offshore 40m | ecosystem: Environmental > Aquatic > Freshwater > Lake | place: Tanzania: Lake...
CTGCCTACGAAACACTAGATTGAACTCAAAATCATTTGCAATTGCTGTCATGATTGATGAGTCCGTTGAAAGTGAGAGGACGGGTAGAGACTTTCTTTTCAGACCCACGCCAAAAGAGCTGACAAATTCGGCTGCCAAGTGCTGCGCATCCGCAGCACTACCACCATTACCACAAATGAGCACCTTATGGTTTCCATCGAATATTTCTAGGAGTTCTTTTGCGAATCGATCAATTTGCGATACACAAGTGTTATGGAATTCATTCAATGTCACTTTAAACTCTGAAATACGTTTTTCTATTGTTGTATCCACCCACGGATAATACAACACTTGTTACTCTAATCCTTTTTTCTAGTTATCTGTAGTGAAAGAATATTGTTTGTCAACTCTTTTTGATATCAAATTTGAGGGGTAGCGCCATAGAAAGATGCGAGACGGGGCATGAGTAAACTTAATAACATAAGTGATGGGAAAGTTTAATTTGCGACAGTCTGCTGACTACCCAAAGACCCAGTATCGAAGCATCAATTACTCAGCTAATGTTTTTCTATGTGGCTTTGCACAACTTCTAATATTTTATCGAATTTGCTCACTACATGATCAGCAGATGTTAGTGACTCGTCTTTATAGTTCTGTCGAACTAGAATAGTCCGCATCCCAAGATTCTTCCCAAACATTATGTCGCTCTCAGAATCCCCGGCCACATAGCTTAGTTTACATTCAATTTCTAGTTTGGGTATGAGATTAAGCAAAAGTCCTGGTTTGGGTTTTCTACAAGGACAGTCATCTTCAGGAACATGTGGGCAAACCTGCACAAAATCAATTTCAACCCCAGACGAATTACGTATCGCACTTACAATCCTGGCGTTTATGGTTTTAACGGTCTCTTGAGACGCTAACTTACGTGCAATTACAGATTGATTTGTTACTATTCCAAATCGGAAACCTAATGCTTTCAAACTAGTCAAAGTCTCGAATACACCCGACTGAAATCTAACCTCCGACCAATCAGAAAGATAGGGTACATACTCAATCAACGTTCCATCTCGATCAAACACAACATATCGGTTAGTCATCAGAGGTCAGGGCTACCTTCCATCATTGGCTTAAACTCTTGATGACTCAGACCAATCTTCAGCGAGTTAATCCAACCTGGGTACTTGGCGTGCCCATGAGAACTCGGCCATATTACAACACCACGATTCAATAATCCTGCTAAGTAAGAGAGAGAAGACTTTGACTGAATAAGTACTCTGCAGTTACACATATCCAAGAAAGCCTGCATGAATTCCGAACAATATTGTATTTCGACACGCGTATTCTTCGGGAATCTAACCCTTTCTTCTAGATTGATGCCTGGTAAATCTAATCCATTTGATTGTGCTTCGACTCCGGAGAATTGCAAAACCCAATCGGAGGTCTGTGGTTTGTGAGGTCTAAAATTAATGTCAACCGGAGATAAGTCTGTGTGCACTATGACATTAAACTCCCTATCCTTAAAAAACTTTTTTCTAACCACCTCTAACGCGGCGCTGTAATATTTGTAGGGCAAGTGTCTAGGTCTGAAAGTTGCAGGGTCCGAATACAAATAGCCGTAACCTCTTCTTACATGAACCACGGTTGTGTCATTCTGAAACAACAATCGGCTTTGCAATCTACGCAGATACCTTATGCCGAACATATAAATCAAAGGGTTCCGATCGGTAATCTTGAAAGGTAAGAGTAGGCGCAACAACACCACTTTTCGCGAGAATAAATATCTTGCCTTCAGTTTAAGCAGAGGTAAAAATTTAATCTCTCTCATTACGAGAACCTGATTCACTTTAGGATTGAAAATTCTTGAGGGAAATGAGAAAAAATTGTTTACTTCACGTAATAGGTCTGTCTCATCACTATCATTTTTCAAGCGATGGGAGTATTCTTCAGCAAAACTGACAATGGGGGAGTGTTGGTACCCAATGCCAAGGACTTTTGCGATAGAAAAAATACCTAGGAGTCTAAGCGCTTGTGAACCTAATCCATCTTGCATTGTTTCATTATCGTAAGTGATTAGAAGAGGCATAAGTCCACGGCCCGCTCTCTCAATTGGATACAGAGATAAAGAATAACATTCATACGTCCAAACTCTAAGTGTTGCGGTATTTATAATGCAGGTAGCTCTGCAGTTTGGCTATTATCAGCCCCACTGACATGCAGGTAGCCATAAGAAGCCTATCTAATTTCTGGAACAAAATGAGCTGTTCATGATTTGGCGTTTGTAATGTCCCAGAGATTTGTCAGACAATCTATATGCTGGGTTAAGAGGGAAAATCAACCCAAGGAGTGCTTATGGAAAAGTATTTACACCAGCGCATTCTACTTGTTGGAATTGGTGGCGCAGCATGGTGGATAATGCAGGGTTTTCAGCGTTGCAGCATTGCAATTGAGGGATTCATAGTTACAGATCCAATCTACGAAACCGAGGTATTTTGTTGTGGTTTACCTTTGTATAAAGCCGAGAGTTGGAGTGATTTGCCTGACGAGAAATCTAATTACGCGGTCGTAATTGGGATTATGAATCCAGGAATAGATATCGGAAAAATTAAAGAAGATCTTCAGAGACAGGGTTGGACAAACGTTCAAACTTTTTCTGAGTTCGCTCGAAAGCTGAAAGACGAGTTTAAAATCAATTGTTGCATGCTAGAAGATTTAAATAGGAATTTTGACGAGGAACAGATACAAAATGTTTATAAATTGTTTTTGGATGCTCATAGCAAGAGTGTGTTTAAAGAGTTCATTAATTATTGTTCGGATTTGGTGGAAACCTCTGATGAATTGATTGATCCCGTTCCCTACTACCCTGCTTCGTTACCGAGGTGGCAAAAAGATTTGAGAATCGTCGACTGCGGATCCTATGATGGCGAGGCTATAAAGGATGCCATCAAAAGCGATTACTCTATTGATTTAGCGATGTGTTTAGAGCCAGACCCTTCCAATTATGAAAAACTCATTTCGAAGCTTCGTGATATAGAAAACATTATTTGTTTGCCACTTGCTGTTAGTGACCAAGTAGAAGGAATTAGATTCAATGCTCGAGGAACCACAGGAAGTAGGATAGATAAGGAGAATCTGGGTCGATTTGTTCAGAGTGTTACCCTGGACTGTCTCCTTCCTAACGCAAAAATGAATCTCATTAAGATGGACATAGAGGGCGCAGAATTTCCCGCCCTACTTGGAGCTAGAGACTTTATTGCTAAGTCGCGGCCGGGCTTAGCTATTTCTGTTTACCACCTTTCAGGTGATCTAATAAGGATTCCACAACTACTTTTTGAATTGCTTGGGGATTCCTATGATTACTACCTCAGACGACACAGTAGAACCATTGCCGATACTATTTTCTACGCGGTCCCTAGGGAAATTCAGTAGCGGTGAGCACGAAAACACCTCTTTTCTCCAGAAAAATTAACAACGTTTACGAAAAAGAAAATCATAAAAAAGAACGAAAGGGGAGAATTCGGTGCAAAAGCGATTAGTCGTTCTGACTTCCTATATGAGGCCAGAGATGACGAAGAGATCAATCGAGAAAATTTCTAATTGGAAAAAACTAAAGAAACTTATAGTAGTTATAGATGGTTTGCGTCAGGGTGCGACATATGAAGAGGATTTATGGCGTAAACAGACGATCTCAATTGTAGAATCGTTTAGTTCTAAATTAAACATTGAACTGTGGGTATATTCAAACAACATAGGAATAACCGAACACACACTTAGACTACAGAAGAGGTCATTGGAGTTAGATCAATTTCCAATCTTGCTTGAAGAAGATATTGATCTTGACTTAGACTCTTTTGACTCCTTGGAATATGGGGCAGGCTTCAATTCTAGTATTGCCACCCTTAGGTCTGGGTATTCGCACTTTAATCATCCAAATGTGAGTGATTTAAACTTCAAAGGGAACCTTTTTCTTCCGATGTGGGGCCTCTCATACAACTCTAAGTTTGTTGAACTAGCCGAGAAGACTTGGATGGATAAGAAATATGATCCTAGAGTCGTCAAAAACACGTTGGCGAAAGTGTTATTTACTTCCCACAGAACCCCGCTATCTTTTCGAAGACGTGTAGAGAAATACTGGATGGAGTATATGAGTTGGGCATTTATGAATACTAATAGATGGGATGCCCTTGTGAACTATTCTCTATGGACGCAAGACCTATTTAGTAGCAGCGCAATAAATAGAGTTGCCAATGATATGAGCTTCATGGATGTCCGAGGAATGAATCAAAGGATAGAGCCAAGACCTACACCTAATCACACGTTGGATGCGGTAACTGTGGGAGAAACTACATTTTGTTATGGATGTGAAGTTATGGGGAGTCGGATTCTACCCACTTTCAGAGCGAGGCTGCTGCACTCAATAAATTACAGATTGTCAAAGCAGAAATAGTTATAACGTCATGCTAGGCGAGTGAGTGCTGTACTATCCAATTGTGCAAAGAGACTCTATGCGAAATTTGCAAATCCGACTCCTTGATCAATGCTTTAAGTATGGAAAGACGCACCTTGGCAGCAGTTTTTCTTCACTCTCAGCAATTGTTGAAATCTATGAAAAAATGATAAGCGATGATGTTTTTATTCTGTCAAACGGTCATGCAGCTAGTGCACTATATGTGGTCTTAGAAAAATTTAAGGGAATAGACTCATCGAGACTTTTCGAATCTATGGGGGATCACCCGAAGAGAGACTTGGCAGCGCACATACACTGTTCTACAGGGAGCCTTGGCATGGGAATAACGGTAGCCGTCGGAATGGCCATGGCTAACGAGAAGAAACAGGTGTACTGTCTTGTTTCTGATGGTGAGTGCGCAGAGGGATCGGTATGGGAAGCTTTAAGATTCGCAAATCGCATGAAACTTAAGAACCTTCATCTTTTCTTCAACTTTAACGGTTGGTCAGCTTTGGGTAGAGTGGATACGGCCTCATTATTCATCGAGGTAAAAACAGTTTATCCTGGTGCGGAAATTAGAAACACAAGCCTTTTCCCTTTTGAACAGCACAACTTACATGCCCATTACATGAAACTGAGCGAAGAGGAGTACTTTCAAGCTAGGGCCAAATTATGCGTCTAGATTTCGCGAGGCTGCTTAACGAACAGATGAAGAAAAATAAGGACATTGTCCTTCTATGTGGCGACGTTGGTTACGGATTTTTTAATGAGATTTTTGACACCTATTCCAATCGTAGCTTCAATATAGGTTCATCCGAGCAGTTGATGATTGGAATGGCTTGCGGAATGGCGTTGGAGAAAAAGATTCCCATTTGCTACTCAATTACACCATTTTTATTATATCGTCCATTTGAATTTATTAGGAATTTTCTACACAATGAAAAAATCCCGGTAAAATTGGTAGGCAGCGGTCGTGATGATGATTATCAAGAAGCTGGCTTTACCCACCACTCTTTTGAAGCTAAATTAGTCATATCACATCTAAGTTCTATTGACACTTTTTTTCCGGAGAACTCGTTAGAGTTAGAGACTGCTTTTGAAGATTTTCTTTACTCCACAAGTCCTGCATTTCTGTCTTTAAGACGATGAAGGTGCTTTTTACTGGTCACAGGGGATTTCTCGGTAGAGAGTTGATTCCTATATTACAAGAGCAATTGCAAGTCTTTGAATACCCCTACGACCTTTCAGACTTCAAATACTTATTTGACTACGTAAAGCAGAACAAGATTGATTTTGTCATACATGCTGCAGCAAGGGGAGGCCGGAGGACGAAGATTGATACCGAAGGTATACTCATTGATAATTTAACGGCTTCGATAAATGTGTCTCATCTGGACATACCGACAGTAGCCTTTTGCAGTGGAGCAATATATGGTCGACAAGACTCGATTTATCTTGCTACTGAAAGTCAATCCTTGCAGAGATATCCAGTTGACTATTACGGACAATCTAAATTCATATTCCGCAATTATGCTAGTCAATTCGAACACATATCTTTTCTACGATTTTTTAATGTGTTTGGTCAAACAGAAGGATTAGACCGATTTATTTCATATAACTTAAGTTGCTACAAGAAGAGAATGCCAATGACAGTATTTAAGAATTTTACTATGGATTTCTTCTACATTAAAGACTTGTTGCCGATTCTCTTTGATTGGCTAAGTGGAATAAAGTTACCTCAGGATTTGAATTTGGTTTACAGTCAAAAATTGACTTTGATTGAAATTTGCGACATTATTAATCAGTTGGGTAATCACCTCGTCCCGATAGAACTAATGGACACTCAAAGAGCCTCAGATTACTGCGGAAGTGGTGAATTGCTCAAGTCATTGAACTATGAGTTTGATGGAGTAAGCAAAGGAATCAAGGAACTTTACCTGTCTCAAGTCCCCTATGGCTAGTAGTTCCTATTATATTGAGCCTCTCGAAACAAGGTGCTGTGTTTGTGTTAATAATTTAAGATCTTCTATGCAACAATTACAAAGAGTAACCTTGTTGATTACTTGTTACCATCAATGATCAAATCGCGATGCAAACGAATCATCTTAACGAGAGAGACATATCGGCTTCGGGGTCGCATAATCTGAAAACTTGATTTATATGGGCCACGAAGAAACCTGTTTTTACGATAAGTACGCAAAGATCAATAATGATGAAGGTATCAGAAAAATAGATACCGAATTAGACTTGCATCTATATTAAAACTCGTCAAATTTAAGTAGACTAATTTTCAAGACATATGATTTGAAATATTTTAAAGGAGAGTCGAGTGAGACACTTTTATTGTTCAAGGTCTCCCAACGCAGTTAATGTAATTATCAATGCGCTTGATAGGCAAAGTGAGACACTTGCCTATCCATCATTCAAATCGACTTAGAGAGTTGGGCATCTAGAATGAAACTTTTGTAGTTTTGACAAAGGGTAAATTAGCATCTTTCAATATTTCTTAGGTCAAGAGAACAGTGCTGAAATCGCTTTAAGATCTAAAAAATCGGTTTATCGGAATTGACTTTAGAGCATTTGCAGTTTATCCACACGCCCTCTTTGTGCCCGCCGTTACCAACAAAGAAGAAAAGGTTTCATACTCGAGTACGGCAAACTGTTGTTGGCAGGCGAGATTTCTTGGTGAAGCTTTTAGGATGACTCTTTTGGAAGTAATACAAACATGATTGCTAAAACTCTCACACAGAAGGGATGGATAGGAGTTACATGACCTTTACATTAGAATAGTTCGTATAGAGACGAAGCAGATATAGTGAGGGGGATAAGGGTTTTACAATGATATGCCATTGGCCCCGTAATAGGGATGAAGCTTACTAAGTCATCGGAGTTCGCGTCAACAAAAGTTATGCCCAAATATTGTCTCGTACTCAAAATTACCTAGTTGGGGTGTCTACTCACTCTAGTAAGAACGCTTCAGGGTTTAGCCAGCTACTTAAATGTAAATCTTCTCTAAAAAAGGAAATAATTTTTGTGTCTCTTTCTAAGTTTGTTGATGACAAGAAGCATCCCCACCAACATAGTGTGCTTCGGGAAGAAATTATAAAGTCATACTTGGAGAATAAATGCAATAACTCGAGAGCTTCGAACCTCCTTGAATTCTCAAGAAACTCTATTCCACGATCTAGCCCTATTGATTTCAAAAGTGTCTGAGCTCCCAGAAGATCATCTGAAATACAATCAATGGAGATCACATCTCGATCCCGTATCAATTTCTGGAATATTTTCCGAAGTGTTGTCTCGCTAAGGAATGTATCAGAGCGGTCATGCGAATCGGTAAGCCTGATATGAATAAGACATCGCAACCCTTTAGAGTGAACAAGCTCTTGAGGAATTGTTTCATTTACAAGAAGTTGCTTCGCTGTGCTCAAACATTCTTTGGAGAAACTCTGTATGTAGGTAGGTTTTTGAAAATAGTCTTGAATAAAAAACAGATTAGGTAAGGAGGTAATCTTTGTAGAGTAAAACGCTTCCTCATGCATTACTCTTAGACGTTTCAGGGATTTAAGTAGCCTTAAAAGTCCCCTAGTGAAGAATACTTCCAATCTACTGAGACAATACAGATGGCGAGAGAGTACTTGATTCTCGGAAACAATTGAATCGAGTTCTTTTGTTCTACCCTGGGGTGCTGCTGCCATCTTCTCTAAATCACATACAATTGGAATAAAATTCAATAATTGAGAAAAATAATGAAGACCCGCAATTTGGAAAAGTTGATTCCCAAACCCTCCTCTGATTAGTAGTACACCAACTTTCCTTCGACCCAAAGCTAGATTCGTGTATAGGCCAAGCGACCTCAGAAATCTTTGGGCAACTCTAATTTGCTTAGTCATAAGAGAATTTGATTTCTGAAAACAGGGGAGTCAAACAAGGGTAAAACTCCGGTTCGGGAAAGTTTTTGAACTTCAGTATATTTTGGAATCAACACAAACGTGCTAGGTGAAATTCGAGACCAAGAGAGAATTAGACAAGTTATAAAAGAGTGTGGGCCAACTTTAATAGTTGTTGAGGCGGCTTCTAAACAGGTCGACACATGTGAATTATCCCCAGGAAGGAATATTAAGACAAATGTGATAGGGGTGACTAATGTTCTAAATGTTTGCTCAAACTTTGAAACCTCAGTTTCTCAACACAAAGCCATCACCATAGCTTCAACATATAAGGCGTGCCCGCCGACCAACATTTATGGGATGTCTAGGGTGATTACCGAGAGACGTTTCGTAAGCCAAAGTAGAAGGGAAAAATTAAAATTCTAGGGTGGCAATACACAAGTGTATAGGACTCCTGTGGATTGAAAGTACCTCTCTGTAGGTTTCAATTAGAAAGTCAAGCGAGCTTCACCATCACCCACAGAGGTATAACAGGGCTTTTAATGACTCTAGACGAAAGCATTGACTTGATCGAGAAGGCAATGACTTCAGGCGAATCGGGTGATTTATCGGGTCCGAAATTGAGGTCGAATTGAATGGTTGACCTGGCCACTATTTTCTCCGAGCGATACAAAACCAAGTATAGAAATTGACGTCAAAAGAGCGTGATTAGTTCGTAATATCACTAATCTGTAAAAGTTGATTACCCGACCCACCACGAAGTAAACAAATCATTTCTTAATCAAATAAGAAAAGGATACTAGACTACATAGTTTAAGAATTGGCAAACAAACACACTAAATTATTTTAGCTATTTCTCTGTTGGATTTGAGATAACAATGTAATTGGTCAACAGACATCATGTGAGTCGTATTGGAAGAGTATTCATTTTCCACACGAGAAATAGGTGTCTCCGACTTGTTTCTTAGTACGACGCTCGGTACGCGAAAAAAAGATTCAGATTCTTCTGCATAAGTCCTTTCTTCAGAGTTCAATAAGGTCTCATGAATTTTCTCTCCCGGCCTTACGCCTCCAATTTCAATCAAACTTGCTTTCTTAGAGAGTAGAGTTTCTACTGCTTCGAGAATTGTTCGCAAATCGGCGGCAGATGCCTTTTTTACGAATAGGTCACCTTGACCACCATGCATTAGAGAGTGTAGGACCAACTCCACAGAATCTTCTAATGACATAACGAACCTTGTCATTGCCCAGTCTGTAATCTTTATTGGTTTTTCGTTTTTTATCGCTGAAATTACCAATGGGATGATAGAACCTCTTGAGCCGACAACATTTCCGTATCTCGTTATACTTGAGGTGGTTCGAGATAAATAACTTGAAGATCTGACCAACTTCTCCATTAGCGCCTTTGTCATGCCCATGGCGTTAACCGGGTACACCGCTTTATCAGTACTTAAGAAAACGGCAGCTTTTACCGAACTGTCGGCAAAAGCAGTCAGCAGGTTATGACTACCTTGTATATTTGTTTTTACATACTCAAAAGGGTTACTTTCGGAGGCTGGAACATGCTTTAATGCCGCAGCATGGAAAACGTAATCTATTTCATTCAATGCGTAGCGGAGGCTTGTGAAATCTCGAATATCGCCGATTTGATAATCAACTCGATGATCTTGTAGCTCGTTTTGGAGCGCAAAGTGCTTTGACTCGTCCCTGCTAAAGACGCGTATAAACGAGCAACCTTCTGCTAGAAGTCGGCGAACGATGGTAGATCCAAAAGACCCAGTTCCTCCAGTTATCAAAAATCTAGATCCCTTTATATTCAATACTTCGCGCACTTCATCGACTCCCATGGCATCACTATAGTGCATGCCTCTCTTAGATAAAATTTGAGCGATAAAACAGAAGTAATTCCGAAAATGCAAGTGACAGGTGTTGACTCGCGCAATAGAAATGATAGTTGTTCTTTCTATATGCTTCATCGCCAAAATGTTAGGAGTGTAAACCGCTTGAAGACAAACGTGATTGAATGTCCGAGTTGCAATGACGTTGCTTTGACAATTCTATATAATTTTGGATCGGTTCCACTCGCAAAATATATTCTTTTTGTCGAACAGTTGAATTCTGCAAATCTCGTGGACACGAGACTTCTTAGATGCGAAATATGCGGTCTCGTTCAGGTTGATCCAATAGTAGGTTACAAATACCTGTTCACTTATTATTGATACCGCTCTTTCTTCGCGATAAACAATCACTTTAGTCAATTGTCTGACTGATTGCTGCAGGAAAGCAAAATGTACGAAGGCTTGGCAAGAATCTTTGTAGGTATTATGGAATTAATACTACTGCTGCTTAACAATTTTTACTGCGCAAAGATTATAACTCAAGGATGGAAAACGACTTGTAAAGAGCATTCGAGAGAGTAGAACGTCAATAAAGCGTAGCCCCCGAAATCGAAATCTGTATGCTCCCTTGTTCTTGTCTTGTTTTAGGATTTTGAGTCCCTGAGTTCCTCTAACCTTAAAACCAGCAGACATGAAATCTTTCTTCTTCCATCCAGATAGATGCTCTTGCCAAGGATTTGACTCCAAAGGCTCCTGAAAAACGAAACCATTAGGAGTTTCAACAATAATGAGTTTACTAGCCCACTTATCTAGTCTTTGTAATACATTTAAACCCTCATCCTTCGTTAAATGCTCAATACTTTGAATCATAATCACCGCATCAATCTTTATGTTCCCAAAAAATTCCAGGAGAGCCATCTCAATAGAATCAAAATCTGTTATATTTATGTTGGCTGTTCTAGTCAGAAAAGTCGAGCTTTCAGGCTCTGCCAAGTCCACATTGAGGCGATGAATATCCAATGTATTGCAAAGATAAGCTAATGGGTTACCTCCACCACCCAAATCCAAAAGTGTCCGAACTTTGTATTCTTCAAACAGCTTCTGGCACACACTTTGGATGTTTGGAAGCCCTATTCTATCGGATACCTGCATGTCGATATTCTATTTCCTCCCAAGGCTTTGATTGACCGTCGACACCACTATCTAGAAATATGATGAAGGGAACCATCAAGCGAAGTTAGAAGTAGGATACTGAACGTCGCAAAGTCTGTCGCTAGGAGATCTCATGAGAGTTATAGTTTTGGGAGAGACTGGCATGGTTGGGAGCAGGATGGTTCAGTTGTTGAGAGGTAGGCCGAAAATGGAGGTTATAGGGAGCTCGAGACTAAACTCTGATAACTTCTTTGATGCCTTATCTTCTGATGTGGGTTGTTTTCTTAAAAGGGAAAAGCCAGATTTTGTCATTAACTGTATTGGGGTTGTAAAATCACAGATAGAAGCAAAATCTAATAATTCAATTGAAAATGCAATTAAAGTAAACTCACTTTTTCCGATTAGGCTTGCGAGTGAATCTGAGAAATTGGGAATAAGAGTGATTCAAATTGCAACAGATTGCGTTTACTCAGGCACTAGCGGCAATTATTCAGAAAGTTCCATTCAGGACTCAATCGATGTTTATGGCAAATCTAAAAGCCTGGGAGAAGCCTTAGGAACCTCAAATATGAATATCAGGGTATCGGTAGTAGGTCCCGAGCGGTACAGGTCTAATTCTTTATTAAGTTGGTTTTTAAATTTGCCACTCAATGCCGAAATTCCTGGATTTCAAAATCATTTATGGAATGGTGTTACATCTCAAGCTTATGCAAAGATAGTTTTAGGAATAATGATGAATGACTTGTTTAAAGCGGGCACGTTTCACTTAGTACCGGAGACGATTATTTCCAAATACGACCTTCTAAAATATTTTTCTAGTGAATTTGGTCGCAAAGATTTAAGAATAGTTCCCACGATGGCAGCGGAGTCGATAAATAGAACACTCAGGACAGACTATAAGGAGTTTAATGAAGGCTTGTGGAGAGGCGCGGGATATCCACACCCACCCTCAATAGAGAATTTGGTTAAAGAATTAGGAAAAGTTGAGCATTAGTCGTACCTGTGATGTCGTGATGTTCGCTGTAATTTAGCATAAATAGGAAATTACTAGTAGTAAAACTAGCCTAAGACTATTATTGAAAACCAGCAATATAGGCTAGTGTAGAAGAGTTGTATGCTAATTTTCGTATGTGGAAACATTAGGTAAGATTCCAGTTTATAGGTCAAAACTCCCTGTAACCGAGCGAATTCTGCCGTATCTATTAGAAATCGAAAAGAGTCAGACTTATAGCAACTTTGGACCTTTGGTTCGCGAACTTGAAGGAAGGCTAGCTAGGTTTCTTGGGTTTGACCCAGATTGTTTAGTACTCGTTGCAAACGCAACATTAGCAATCGAAGGTGCCATAGCAACTGCTCATAGCGAACATAAGGATTGGGTTGTTCCATCGTGGACCTTTGCGGCTTCTGCTCAGGCACTATTGAGAGCTAATGTCAATTTCCAATTTGGCGACATTGATTCCTCATGGAGACTAGATTTTGAAAGAGAGAACGTTTATCCACCGAACATTCTTGATGTTGCACCGTTTGGTGATTGTATTCTACCCGAAAGATACAAAGGAATTCCTTCCAAGGTAGTTATCGATGCCGCTGTTTCACTTCCCATTTCACGAGATGTCGCCGAAGGCCTTGATGAAAATTTAGGTCTTGTTTTTAGTCTGCACGCCACTAAATTGATTTCCACGGCTGAAGGGGGCCTCTTTTGCTCTTCAGATAGGAAGTGGGTCAATAGGGTAAGGGCCTGGAGTAATTTTGGTTTCGAAAAAGCTCCAGCAGGAGCTCCAATACCTAGTGTTGGGTCTGGTAGAGAAGCAAAAACTATTGGCACAAACGCAAAAATGAGTGAATATGCAGCTGCCGTAGGTCTGGCTTCTCTTAATGATTGGGAAAGAAATCAAGATCGAATGTTAGAAATATCAGTGTGGGCTCGAGAGCTTTCAAAGGAGCTCGGCCTTGAAGTTCAACCCTCACTCAAAAATAATCGACTCTCTCCTTATTGGATAGTTTGGGATAACTCTAAGGAAAAAATAGATTGCTTGTCTGAAAGTTTGAACTTACAAGGAATCGAGACTCGAAAATGGTGGGGCAGAGGTTGTCATCGAATGAATGCATTTAAAGGAATAGAAAAGTTGGGAGAATTAAAAGAAACTGAGAAACTGGCTGATAGATACATTGGTCTACCCTTTTTTGCGGATTTGACGAGCGGGGAGATGAGAAGAATTGAAGAAACAATCAAATCGGTGTTAGTGTGAGTCGAGATTCACGGTTTTGACTCGAGAGAAGAAGTTTGCTCATTTTTGGTCAAAGTTAAATGACTATGTAATACACTTAACATATGTTCGATTTAGGATTTGTGTACGAAGTGTTGGTCTAATGCCCAAGAATGTCGTCATCTACGGTGCAGGAGGACACGCTACGAGCATAGCAGGAGTGCTGACTCGTTTGGGGTTCACGATTAGTTTCTTCATTGACGAAATGAATGCTAAGGATTCGAAATTTGGGATTCCTGTTTTAAAATCTCTTAACGACATTAGAAAAAGGGGGCGTCTTTCGCTAGTTGTTGCTGTCGGGGATAATTTTCGGCGGCAGCAGGCGTTTGACAAGATCAAGTTGATTCAAAGCAGTATTCACCTTCCAACAATTATTGATCCGAGTTCAATTATTTGTACAAAAGTTGAAGTGGGCCAAGGGACAGTCATTATGCCCGGGACTGTATTGGGAACAAGAGTCACAGTAGGTGACTTCTGTATCATCAACACCAAATCTACTATTGATCACGAAAGTAACATGTGCGATTTTGCCTCCCTAGCCCCAGGAGTGACACTGGCAGGGAATGTACAAATAGGTGAACGAAGTGCAATCATGATGAATGCCGCCGTTTCACACGAAATAGAGATTGGTAAAGATTGTTTAATTGGCGCCTCTAGTTTTGTAGCTTCTAACCTCTTGGATAACTCAGTGGCTGTCGGAGCGCCAAGTAAGGTGATTCGAATGAGAGATAAGGAGGAAAAATACTATTAGTAAATCCTTGATGATTTGAAATTCACGACAGAGAAAAAACAATGAATTATCACGAAAAATTTAATTAAGTTTGAGAGCGTAACTACTCTAATTTTACTTATAGAACTCTCGAATGACTGGTATTGTTAACTTGGTGAAAGCAATAGTAATTGTCGTTGATAATTTAGATATCGGCGGAGTGCAACGATTAGCTATGGATGAAGCGTACTATTTTAGTGCACGAGGGCACAATTGTGTCTTAATTTCCCTAAAGCATATTGAAAAAAACCAATCAATTTTAGATTTAGATGAAGAATTCTTGAAGAGTAATCCGTTAGACATCCGGGTGCCACCGATAGGAGAGTTAAGGAGAATCAAATTTTTTGGAGAATTGGTAGAGAAGGTGGGTCCAGGGATAATTCTTTGTCATTCGGCACGAGCAATTGCATATTTTAGAGTACTAAAAATTTTAAGACCATTAAAACACTTCAAGATACTTGGATTCGTGCATCAAATACCTCAACTGTCAGATAAACCACAGACATTCAAAAGGGCCATTTATTTTCGCTTAGCTGACCATGTTTCCGCTGTTTCAAATCAATTCGGCCTTGAGATAGAACACTTAAGAAAGAACTCGTTATTCTATCGACTCTTATTTCGAGGGGATATTCAATTTGGTAGAGTAGGAGTCAACTTAGACAGACTTGATTATCAATCTTTTCATGCGTCGGCCAAAATAGAAGGCGATAGACCCTTTCTATATTTAGGGAGAATTACCAAGTGGAAAGGATTTGATAAATTCTGTCAATACATCGAGGGATCTTTTCAAAGAGACGATGTAGTTGTTTTTACTTCTCCTGCTGTACATGCAGATGTCTTCGACGGTAATTTCTTTCAAACGGGCACCAGATCAATTGTCTTTTCAAAGACTATTGCAACTTTTTTATGGCCCAATTCCGCGATTCATTTATACCCGACTTTCTATGGTGATGAAGTCAAGTTTCCTATGTCAATTTCGTTAAATGTGCTCGAGTGTGTATATCTGGGAATCCCGAGCATAATTTCAAGAGAGAACTTTGAGAGTTGGCCGGAGCTAAGAAATTCCATACTGTGTTCAATGACTGGCTGGGGTACACTCGAGTTAGTAGAAATCGTTGAGAAGTTGAGGAATGTCAGCCGAGAAGTTCTAGTAGAAGAAAGCCAAAGACTACGAGGCGTTATTTCTATCGAAAATCATTGCAAAATAATTCTTGCGGTACAAAAATGTTGATTAATAAGACGAGAAAGACCCGTGAGTTCAAAATTCTAAGTTGTTATACAAGGGGTTGTGCCGATTGTTAGAGCTGAATAGAGAGATGAGGCGCAGATGAGTTTTGATATAAATGAGCAAGTCACAATCGTGATACTTTCTAGAAATCGACAACATTGTCTCCAAGGAGTCATCCCGTTCTGGGAAAAATACGGAATGAGAACCCTGATAATTGATCAGTCTGATACGCCTTTAGACAAGACAACCTTAGGACATCTTGTGATTGGAGATTACGTGCACCTAAATTCATCTTTTCGGGAGAGGTGCATAAAAGCGACCAAAATGTTGGATACCAAGTATGCGATTGTTGTCCCTGACGATGAGGTGTATATTCCAAGTGCATTAAGGAATATGGCGCAAGTTTTGGAAACGGAAAAACACTTGTCTGCTGTCGGCGGAATGACATTGGCAATATGGAATTACGGCCCACTAGTTTGTGGAAATTGGGCCTATAGGCAGACATACAATTATGAGAATAATAGGGGTAATACTCTAGATAGAATTAGAATGCATACGCGAGATGGAGAAAGAGGATTCACGTCATTTCTGACTAGTAACTTGTGCAGAACAGAATTTTTAATTGACTGTTTGAATCTTTATGCTAAGTCTCCTTTAATTGCTACCGAAGCAATAAGTACCCTAGTGATTTGCTCGACTGGGCCCTTTAAATATCTTAATGAACTTTATTGGATTAGAAATTGGAACGAACCACCCCACTCAAATTCAGGTTGGAATCGTAATCTGATGATTCATGACTGGTGGCCGGCCAGAGATAACAGTGACCGAGAATCGTACGAATTTGAAAAAGAATTAAGGAATACTTTCTACAAGTATAATCAGGAAGAGGACTTCGACGTAGCGTGGGATCTAATTCTGAGTTCTAGCAAAGCGTTCGTGTCAGATCCCCACATCAGTAGTTTTAACAACCCCAAAATGAACATTTTTTTAAACTATTTCAAGTTCATTCTCAAGAATGTGCTTAACCGCACAAGTCTTCCCAATGCTTATCCTGAAGTTTTGAAGGAAATGGAGTTAGCAAAAATTGACATCCACAAGTCAGAAACATTGGAAGCAATTTCTATTGTGTCCAGATTGTATCCATATAAGAATTGGAGGTGAAAATTGATTTAGGGTTGGAATCGTTACAAGAGAGAGTTTTTCCAAATAATTCTTGGTGGTATCTCAAGGGGGTTATAAGAAAAGTATAAAGGCAAAGTCTTAATCAGACCTCTCCTAAAACTGAAGGCAATTACCATGTAATTCTCGGTTGGCATCAAAAATTATATTAAATGGAGCGAAAAATTAATTTTGTGTGTCAGTATTCAAGTGCTTCTTGAGTGTACGCAATTGAAAGAGACAGATGTTTTATTTGCATGACCAAATCTCTAGGTAATACGGTGGAACACCCAACACCTAAAGCCAACCGAAGGATTGCAATCCAAAGTGAAATCTTTGAGTTGGAGCCGATAAATACTTGCGCGTAGAGACAACAAGCAATAACTTTCAACGTCTCGAATTGGAAAATTTCTAGATCAAAATCATCGAATTCATTTTCAATTACTCGGAGCACTTCTTCACGTTCAGAGTCAGAATAAATAATTAGTTTTTTTGAATTGAAAAAGTATTTTTTACTCTGTATAAGTCGATCAAGATCAATACGTGATTCAGGCTTGAGCGTCAGAAGGTCACCCAGCCGCAAGTGCATGGCGGTGTAGCCACCGCCAACTTCTGTCTCAGGAAAGCCGGACAAGTCCAATGAATCTAATATCCACTGTATCTCCTCCATGCGTATATTTATTCGAGAGTAATGTCCACGCACTTCTTTGAGAAAGGGAGTTAATGAGTCGAAATCTGTTTCTTCGTTGAGTCTGGCTATTGCGCCAACTCGAATCAAGAGTCTCAAAATTACACGTCGAAGAGAAAACACTGAGAGTTTCTTATTTAAATGATGATCAGATTTAGCACGAGGGTAATAATCATCATGGAGCTCAAATGAAAACTGAGACGAAAGCTTGGAGTTTAACTCGACGCCTCTATATGTAACTCCAGAACTATGAAAAATCAACACAACTCTTCTCTTAGGAAACCTTGAAATTAATCTTCTCGCCACTAGACATGCAAATAGTTGAGATCCAAGTCCACCCCAACTGTGAACATAAATCGGCCATCTAAATAAGAGCCTTTTCTTTAAGTGACTTATCATTCTTTAGTTCTCGACTTGTTCTTTAAGTGTTTGCTGCTCTCGTAATAGATTAATTCATGACTTTCAAAGTACTTTCGCATGTTAAAGAACGACAATCTTGCTTGTTGGAGTTCTAAAGCTCGATGTTGTAGTCGTTGCGAGGATAACAGTTCCTCAAAAACTGACACTAAGGAGTCAAGCGAGCCGCATTCGAATAGACCGGGATGATCTTTACCCATAACTTCGGGTATAGCGGATACGTTGGACGCTACCACCGGAATATTGGAGTCGAAAGCCTCCAATAAGGAGAGACCGAACCCTTCGTAATTTGATGTAAGTAAAAAGAAGTCAAGAGATTCCAAGAACTTCCAAACATTCTCTATTTTACCCAGAAATCTGACGCTTTCATTTATACCCAGGTTCAAAGCTAGATCCTTTAGTTCAGATTGCATGGGTCCCTCACCGACAATCTTAAATATGACATTCCTTTTGTTCTTAATTTGATAATGAGCAAAAGCAAGCAATAGGTGAAGATTCTTTTGGGGGGCTAGCCGGCATATAGTTCCAAATGTTATAAGAGATTTAGATTCGCAACGTTTGTTCGAAGTCTTTTTTGATCTGTGGGTTTCGTATCCGTAATAAATCACACTACTCTTGCAGCTTCTGTGAAGTTCTTTGTTGTTTATCACAAATTTGTGTACAGCTTTTGATATTGTAATTAAATACGAATCATGAGTTACCCATCGGGAGATAAAAGATGAAAGAAAAGTAGGAGTCTTTGGGAAAAAGTTCTCCGAATTATGCCTGGTGATTAGAAACTTTCCACGGCCAAGACATACTCGAGTAATTAACTCGGCACGGGGTAAGTGAGTATGAATAATGTCAGAACCCTTAGTCAAGTTCTTCAAAATGCGAATTTGAACAGCAGGATTTTTATTTAATAAATCTAAGCGAACTTCAATTTGATTTGCGTTGAATTGATTCGCTAACTCTGGTCTACCTTTCAACGGAATGATACGCACGGAATGCCCACTCCTTGCTTGTGAGATGGATAGAGCCAGAACAGCCTTCTCGGCGCCGCCTCGCTCAATTGTGGTTATTACGTGAGTGATTCGCATCAAAGAACTTCCCTTTTCTTTAGGAGTAGCAAGAGTCGTTCTATCCACCCCTTAAGCTCGTGAGAAGTACGTGCAGTATTGAATTTTCTCTCAATATCGGCCATCGTTGTTTCTAAAGGTTGACTATATACGACACCAAGTTGGCGTGTTATTTCTTCAAATATGTCTAGATCATCAACCTTTGTATTTTCAAATTGACTCAGGTATTCGGGATTAACGGATACAACAATTCGTTTTAGGATTATTGCTTCCACCACAGACTTATCGAGAGAACCCCAAAAAGCGTGGACAAATCCATCGTGACGACTAGATGCCTGCGCCAAATCAGACGATTTGAGTTGGCCATGGAATGTAATCCAATTCTCCTGTCTAAATAATAGTTTTAGATTCTCGTAGTAGTTCTGAAACTTCCCTGATGAAGGTGCACCATAGAAATGTAAGCTAACTTCAGGATGATTCTTACGTAATAGCCTCACTGCAGAAATTATCGTCTCCATATTTTTAGAAGGGTCTATGCGACCAACGTGGTACCAACTTTTGGGCGGGATTTTTGGCAGGCGAGAAATGTTTTCAATCAGAGAAGAATCAATTGCTTGGCCGAGCGGAATCACTTTCTTACCTGAAATTGGACATGAGCCCACTGTGGAGGTAGCGAGAGCATTAATGAATGGATAACTAGTGCGGAGATAGATAGAAGAGTGTTTATGTGCATACCAAAGAACATGGCGAATGTTTAAAATGCGACAAGGTAATGCAATCAGAGCAGACTGAACATCTGTCATATGCGAAAAAAGGGTGCCGTTTCGATGCTTCATGAGTAGCGGAATTGCCACAACGTAAAAACGCCACAGATTATTCAAGGGTCTTCCGGTCTTCCACCTAGTGCTAAAAATGTCAACATTTTTAATCGGTGAATCTAGGAATACTTCTGAAGTAATTACATCAATGGTATCGAAGTGTTTAGAAAGCTCTAAAACTATTTTACGCTGATGTGAGAAAACCTGACTATTACTATTCATTGAGTAGTTCAATATCAATAAATTCATAATTTCCTTAGTCTACCGCGAAGATTCAACTGGTATTTGGGATCATTTAGCCCAGTTTCCCGACCACCGCTTGATAAGAGAGTCAACCATTAAATGCTAAACTTATGTGGCGATGCCCGAAAAATTCATAAATCTATTATTATAAAACAACAAGGAGAGTTTTGAAAATCTTGTTTAGATTTGCCCCGTCAATAGTTCCAATTCTTAAGACTGTACAACAATCTCTTTTGATTCTAGGGAAAAGAGATAGGCAGAAGTCGGCCGTGGTGATTTTAATTTATTTAATTATGGGAATAATGGATGTTGTAGCTGTCTTTGTACTAGGTCTTGTGGGCTCACTTTCGGTTAGCGGAGTATCTACCGGTAGACCCGGTGATCGAGTTAAATCAATTTTAGATATTCTTGGAATAGGTAACTTCAGCTTGCAGAATCAAGTGGCGGTACTTGGTTGTTTATCTGCTGTCGCGCTCATTCTCAAGTCCTTCGTTTCGCTTTATCTTTCTCAAAAGACTTTACTTTTTCTTAGCAGACGAGCAGCTCTAATATCGCAAACCTTGGTTTTCCGTGTCCTTGGGCAGCAAATGCTGAAATTGAGAGAAAAAACAGTACAAGAAATGATTTTTGCTCTGACTGCTGGAGTTCAGTCGGTTGCACTAGGAGTCCTTGGATCTGCCATGTTGTTGATTGCAGATATATTTCTCATTCTAGCCTTCAGTATCAGCTTATTCGTGATTGACACTTTAGTTGCGATTATGAGTTTAATCCTCTTTTCTACAGTCGGAATCGTACTTTATCGGACCATGCATACTAATGCGAGTGAGTTAGGCGAAGAAGCAACCCGCCTTAACATTGCTAGTAATGACAAAATTGCAGAGGTTGTATCCTGCTATAGGGAATTACTAGTCAAGAATAGGAGAAGTTTTTATGCTGAGAAAATTGGAAACCTAAGGTTCGAAATAGCAGAAGCTAGTGCAAGAGTTGGTTTCATGGGTCTTTTGAGTAAGTACGTAATAGAGATAACTCTCGTAGTCGGAGGACTCTTAATTGGTGTTGCGCAGTTTGTTACACAACCCGCCAGCAGAGCTGTTGCTGTTCTGGCAATTTTCTTGGTTTCTAGTGCACGCATTGGACCTGCTGTCTTGAGGGTACAAACCGGCTTGGTCATGATGCGTGCAAGTATTGGTTCTGCGAAGCCAACCCTTGAATTAGTAAAAGAGCATTTAGAGAATGATGATTTTGATGTCGAAAAAGCTTCAGAATTTAAAGGAAAGTGCCAATTTGTTCATGATGACTTCGTACCCGAGATAGAGATTGATGGAATCTCTTGTGCTTACCCTGGGGGCAAGAGTCAAGTACTCAAGGGGTTGAGTGTCAAAATAAATCATGGAGAATTTGTTGGAGTAGTTGGATCTTCTGGCGCTGGGAAAACAACTCTTGCTGACGTAATGTTGGGTTTAATTGAACCAAGTAAGGGAAAAATTTTAGTCTCCGGGATGTCTCCAATTGAAGCGTTTAAGAAGTGGCCGGGCGCAGTTGCCTACGTGCCACAAGAGGTCAGCATCGTAAATGGAACCATAAAAGAGAATGTTTGTTTAGGATTTGATGCCTCGACAGTTAGCGACGTAGAAGTTTTGGAGCTCTTGAATCTTGTTCAACTTTCAGAGTATACAACTCAAGAAGGTTTGGGGTCTCCCGCCGGAGAGAGAGGTAATAAACTGAGCGGGGGGCAAAGGCAGAGGCTTGGATTGGCGAGAGCACTCTTCACAAATCCAAAATTACTAATTTTAGATGAAGCGACGAGCGCACTGGATTCAACCACAGAAAAGAAGATTACCGACTATTTAGAATCTGTAAAAGGAACCCTTACACTAATTGTGATAGCGCACCGATTATCTACATTGCAATCTGCAGACAAAATCTTGTACATGGAGAAAGGAATATTGCTTGCTCAGGGTACCTTCGACAGATTGAGAGAAGAGTTGCCACAATTTGATCTGCAAGCGAAACAAATGGGAATTAACTGATGGAGAGTTTAATGGCAAGAAAATGACTTTATGCAAGGGCTTCCTTCGCGCAGAAAACGAAAGGCCATCTCTAGGAGTTAGGAGCGGGCTTAGGCCTGAACCCACTCTTGATGAAGCGAGAGCTGAATTGTCTGAAGCGATTAGCAGAATCGCTACCTCGTTATTTAGAGATAAATATGGTCCGTTATTGGGCGTAGTTTCACAACCAGGAGTCAATGAATTCCTTAAGGGTTTTGAATCAAACCTTTCTCGCACGAAAGGCGATCTAACCATAGTTCTTGAAGAACTTCTAGATCGAGTAGTTCCTAAGAATCTTCGAAAGAAAAGTTAAGCGGGTAACCTTTAATCATGGCTATCTCAAAAGTTGCGATTGTAGGTACCGGCGTCATGGGTGAAGGAATGATTAA
>Ga0194133_10003452_pt1 | contig 22384 bp, 17 predicted proteins | sample TA2KigOf40mmetaG_FD_155448 | JGI IMG/M metagenome (GOLD analysis project Ga0194133, IMG submission 155448) | Freshwater microbial communities from Lake Tanganyika, Tanzania - TA2015055 Kigoma Offshore 40m | ecosystem: Environmental > Aquatic > Freshwater > Lake | place: Tanzania: Lake...
AGGTGGGGTTGTCTATAAACGGGTTGCGGTTGTTTTGCTTGAAGGCTGCGTATTCCTGTCTTGCCATTTCATAGTTTGAAGGTGGGAATTGATTGTTCCAGCGCTTTAAAACGCCCTGGTCCTGTAAATCATTGATGAATTGGTTTGATGTAGGCAGGGTGAAGGGTTTTGCTGCAGTGTGATAAGCCGCGCAGATGTAGAAACAAGCCCTGGCCATCATTCCCTTCGCACGATCTCGTGGTTCATAGGCAAAATTACCTGCGCTGTCAGTACCATATTTTCCATCCAGAAATTGGAAAGTAACCGTTTTCAGGTTGTTATAGGGTACATTGCTTCTAACGGCGTTGGCTTTGTTTTGATGAACGGGGAAAAGGGCGAATAAATCACTACCGCATGCACTATCAGTGGCGGAGCTGGAAGGTATAGGCATCCAGCTTCTGGGATAGGCATGTTCTCTACTTAAAGTGTCCCAAATAATTGGTGGGGTAAAGAGTTGTTTATAACCGCTATAATTGCAGGTTAGCACACGTTTTCCACCGGTGGTGTCATAGGCCTCAAAATCTTCCACCATGGTAGCGCCAAAATTGCTGTAGTAAATCTGAAAATGGTTGCTCCTAAGGCGAGTTCTTAGTTTTGGGATGAACAGTGTATCGACAGGGGAAATACCACTGTAATAAGTTCCGGCATTCAATCCAGGGGTGGTAATTTTATCTACGGCAAAACCGGCCTGATTGTAATTGATGTAGTTGCCATATCCGTTCCAGGCCAATACTTTTACGAAATAGCGGGTATTAGCTTCAATCTGGTCAATGCGGAATGATCCTTTTGGCCCACTGCTTACCACACGAGCTTTTCCCAAATAAGAGCCTTTTTCGTAAGCAGTTCCATCAGCGGGTGTTTCTGTAATACTGTCTTTGGATACCAGCACCAGCACATTTTCAGCATTGGTTAGGCCTGCATCTACCTTAATTTGCCAAGCCTTAACGGTCGAGAAATTAATGGTGGGCACTGCATTGGGTTCAGTGGCATAGCTACCACTTATTGCATAAATATTTACTGTGTAGACCTGATTGCCAACTCCATCATTGCTATAAATTTTCATATTGGCTTTGGCCGAACCGGCGGGAGCACCTGTAAGTTGAATGAGCATGTTTGCCTGACTGGAAGCGGCTATGGCCTTGGGGGCTCCACCCACTTTAAAGTATTGTGCTGATACACCGCTGAAGCGGATGGAATCAATTTTGAGGGAATCGCCAATGCCATTATTCTTCAGGGTCAATGGAAATAGTCCCGAGTTTCCGGATTGGTAAGTGCCCCCGTTTATTATGGGGTTGCTGCCGTCAAGCACTGCAATTTCCGGACTAGATGAAGGGCCAGCCGGTTTTACCAGAACATCATCCAGCGATACATTAAAGTTTGTTTGTTTCGTGGTATAAATAAATCGCACATAACGGCTCGTAGGTTTTAAACGGGTAATATGTTTGGTAAGTGCACCGGGCAAAGCAGATGCACCTGCACCTGAATAGTTTCTTGTAATGGTCCAAGTGTTACCATCAGTACTTTCCTCAATATTAAAGACAGCGGTAGTGGGAGAACCTGTTGTGCCTGTGTGGCGCACATAATATTCAACGGTATCAGCCCGACCGCTGAAAAACAGTTGCAGATTTTCACCGCTTCCATCTAGTCGGATGGCCTGAGGTGCTGAATTGAAAAAGCCGGCACCGGTATAGATTAAATTTCCTACAGTGACATTTAGGTTATAGCTCCATCCTGTAGGTGGGGTGCTGATGTTGCTCATATCCCAGCTGGCCGGGAGTGATGCCTGACCGAAAAGTCCGGTGCAGATGAGCATTAATAAGGGGAATATGGTTTTTTTCATTTTTTAGAAGCTTATACGAATACCCGTTGTGTAGCGGAATCCCGGCGAAACGAATACTTCGAGGTTGGTTGGTTTAAATGTGTTGGCAGGATTATCGTCAACCCGACGGTGCTGTGCATCACTTATGTACAGGTTGTTGGTTACATTTTGGCAGTTTGCGTAAATTGAAACCTGCATGGTTGCCTTGGTTACAAAGGTATAGCCTGCCGATAAGTTCATGTACCAATATGCCGGAATGCGAAATGATTCGGTTCTTTTGTATGCTCCAATGAGAGACAAGGGATCAAAATCGGCGTAGTGTTTCCAAAAGCGAACATATTGTGCTGAAAAGTAAGCACCTTTCAAAAGAGTGGGTTCCCAGCGAACTCCCCATGTCCACTGGCATTGTGCGGCATCGCCCACATGAACTCCGGTAGCATCAAAATCAACAATTCCCACCGAGTCGCCTACATCGTTCAAAATGTTGGTACGGGTACCCGATTTCCACTGCCAATCGGCCAAACTCAGGGCAGATTGAATGGTCATGCCGTTCCCCGGTTTGATTGCTGCGGCCAACTCACCACCCAGGTGGCGGGCTTTCATGCCATTAATATTGAATGAAAACAGGTTGCCTTCAGCATCGGTATAAGAAGGTAAAAAATTAGAGGGGCGGTTTTGCCAGTAGGTGTAATATGTGTTTACATCAACCGATAAAATTTTGCTTTTGTAACCCAACCCGGTTTCCCATGCGTACACTTTTTCGTTGCGGGCTTCTTTTACCACATTGTTCTGATTATTGAAAACATTGTTAAATCGGGTTGGGCGATTAAGGTATCCTAAATTTGTAAATGCATTAAAGTGGCGGCTGAGGTTGCGGTTGATTCCTGTTTTAAATGTTGCACCTGGACGGCTTATCCAGGGTGAAATTTTTTCAGCACCATTCACCCTCCGGAAATAATCAATTCGCCTGTACCAGGAATTGGTGCCGCTGGCATTGATAAACGCCGAGGTTCTTCCTTTTACATACTCCATTTCGGCAAAAGTGCCTGCCCAGCGAACAAGCCCATCGTAATTGAAACCGAATTTATCACCTTTGTGATACAGCAAATCTGTTCTTGTAGGATCCAGTTCGCCGTTGTCGGGAATAAAATAATCGCCGCCAATTAGGTCATGCACTTCACGATAATGTTGCGCCCGGTAGGTGCGCAAATCAATGCCGCCGGTAAAGGTTACATTGCGGTTTATTTTGTGATTGACTGTGCTGATGGCACCATACCATTTGTGGTTGTTCACATTGCGTTGTAAAATTCCGTATGAACGAAGTTCTGTGGCGCTGTAAGTGGGATCGGGGTTGGGCACAAATGCCGACCCTCGGGTATTGGCCCACCAAACACTCTGCATATTGTATAAACCGTAGGTGCCGGTTTGATTTATTTTTTTGGCCTGCGTGCCTCCACCTGTTCCAATTGACATGTAAACAACGGTACTTACCAAGGTTCTCTCCGATGGTTTGTAATCGTGTTTTAAGTAAATCTGGGGTTTGTGAAACTGGTTAATTCTTTCGTTTTTACGGTATTGGTTAGCAAAACTGGTATCGCCGGCGTCGTTGATGATATTTTCTTGCAGCCATCCCCAGTGTTGGTTGTATTTGCGCCCCTGATTAACAGGCATGTTGCCAACAACGGTATCCATACCCAGTTTTTCAGCCAATGCCCGGTCGTAAAGGCTAAGACGCGCACGAAAGCTTCGCTGCCCGTGACTTTGAGGGGCTCCCAAAGCTGTAATTGAAATGGTACTGCGCTTGCCGAAGCGTTTTTCGAGTCGGCCATAATAGCTGTACATGTCATCGAAAAGCGCATCCACATAACCTTCGCTTGTTCTGCGGGTGAAGCTGAAAATACCGCCCCAGTTGCCGCGTAATTTGCCTGTATTGATGGTGGCAGAGTACTTTTTGTACCGGGAATCACCCGTTTCAATGCTGGCAGAGGCTTTGAATTTATTTGAAAAACCGCGCGTGATGATGTTCATTGTGCCGCCAACAGCAGGGTTGGCAATGCGGCTGCTACCCAAACCCCTTTGAACCTGGGTAACCGCTGTTACTTCGCTAAGTCCAAACCAGTTGCTCCAGTACACTTCGCCATTTTCCATGTCGTTTACCGGAATGCCATCAATCATTACAGCAATGTTTCTTTGGTTAAATCCGCGAATGGTAATGCGCGCATCACCGGCACCGCCACCTTGCTGGGTGGCATACACGCCGGGTGTATTGTTCAACAGCATGGGCATATCGGCACTGCCCAGTTGTTCGCTGATGGTTTTACCTGTAAGGTTGTTGTAGGCAATAGGGGTGCGGCGGTCTTTTGCTATGGAAGCGGTAATTTGTATTGCCTGAACTTCTGTACTTAGGTTTTCAAGTCGAAAAACAAGGTTGGGAACAATGTTGCGATCGGCCATAATTTTTAACGAATCGCTGCTGTAGCCCTCTAGTGTGGCATTGAGCATGTAGTTGCCCGGCGGCAAATTCAGTGTGAAACTGCCATCAATGCCTGTAACTGCCGATACCGCGCGGGTAGTGACGAGCACGCCGCGTAATCCCTCGCCGGTGAGGGCATCCACTGCTTTACCCATTACCTTGCTTTGGGCATACAGCCCGGAACCAAGGATGAGCAGGTTAAACAGCAGTATGAATTTTCTCATTGTTTAACGAAGCGGCCGGTGTATGATCTGCCGAGTTGGTCGGTTGTGGAAATGAGGTATAATCCGGGGCTGAGGTTGTTGATGTCAATTTGAATGATGGCAAATCCATTTTGTTTTACCGGTTGAACTTGCAGAATTGTCTGCCGTCCGCTGACATCGGAAACAAAGACCTGTTTTACATCGCCCTGAACAAATGCTGATAGTCTATTCTCGGCCGGATTAGGAAACAGATTGAGATTGAATGATTGAGCATTTTCAATTTTTGCCGGGAATTTGTTACATGCGCAGTTGTGGGTTCTTAGGGAATCGAACATATTTTCAGTCTGAATTGACCACTCGGTTTTGGGGTTAAAGAAAGCCGGGTTGCTTTTAATACCTTGTTTTACGGATGCTTTGCGAATCAAGGTTTTGTCTATTGTCCACCACAATCCAAGCCCGGTGTTGTGCGGGAAAGAATCACTCCATCCAATTGTGCGAGTAGAACCAACCAATTGCGGCCGTTGTCCAATTTTACCAAAAATATCTACGGGCAGCCATGTTTTGGTGGCATTGTCGAGTTTGTCGAGTGAGAGGGCATCGTCGCCATTAAAACTCATTGAGTAGGAGGTATCGTATATGGGTGAAAGGAATAAATCGGCTTTCAACCTCAGTGAAAGAAAAACGGCTGTGTCCCGTCCGGATTTAGTCGTGTCGCGGCGATCAAGAACGGTCACTTTCACCTGGTTTGGTCCAATGCTGCCTGAAAGTATATCGCTATATTGTCTTGTCCATACCGCAGAGCCGTTTTGCCAGCGGGTTAAGCGGTATTTACTTAAGTCAATGGTTTGGGTTGAAGGATTGTATATTTCCAAGGCTTTGTTGTTGTGAGATCCTTCAACATACTCGGAAATAAACAATTCATTGCATTGTGCGTGAGTGCCTGTAGCAATCATAAGTCCGATAAGTGCAAAAAAGGTGTTTTTCATTTGGTATTATGGAGCAAATTTCGTATATTTAGGTTAAGAAATTGCTAAGTAAAGTTGTCATTTTACGCACATAGTCACAAAGTTTGTTAATTTGCAGCAGTTGCGAACTTCTCTTCTATTATTGGTCAGCGTTTTGGGCGTTTCCTGCGGCCCAAGGGGCTTTGTTTATAACGTGCGTACCCTGCCGGTTTCCTCCAATACTGCAAAGGACAGTGCCATGCTCGCATTTATTGCTCCATACAAGGATTCGCTGAAAACCTTTACTGCCGGTATTGTAGGTAAAACGGATACCGGTTATTTCCCCGAAAGGCCCTCAAGCAATTTAAGTAATCTCTGTGCAGATTTGGTTTTTGGTTTTGCCGATTCTTGCCTGAAATCACAAACCGCCTTCCCTTTGGATATTGCAGTTCTGAATATGGGCGGACTTCGCACGGCTTTGCCAAATGGCGAAATCACAATGGGAAATATGTATGAAGTGATACCATTTGAAAATAGTGTGGTGTTGCTTAAACTAAGTGGCGGTGCGATGGATAGCTTGTTTCGTCATATTATCCGCCGGGGTGGGGAGCCTATTTCCGGCCTCAAATTGGAGGTAGATGAAAAACTGCAATATACGGCATGGCTGGGTCAGCGTCGTTTCGACAGCCGCCGCGATTACTGGGTGGCTACATCCGATTATCTTGCCTTTGGCGGTGATGGTTTTACTATGTTTAAGAGTCCCATGCAGATTGTTTATTTGAAGAAAACCGTGCGTGATGTATTGATTGACGGTGTGCAGTCTGAAACCCGGCGCTATGGGGTGGTTCAGAAAAGAACAGAAAGGAGGATTGTGTATGCCAACGAGGCGGGAGTTCCTAAAAAATAGTGGTTTACTGGCAGGCGGTCTTTTGCTGGCCCCTGATGCTTTGTTTGCCAACCGTGAAGCACAAAAGCTGATGATTCTGCACACCAACGACTTTCACAGCCGGCTGGAGTCTTTTCCCGACAATCATCCTAAATATCCGGGACAGGGCGGCATTGCCCGCCTGAAAACCCTGATTGAGCAGCAGCGTAGCAGTGGTGATTATAGTTTGCTACTGGATTGTGGTGATGTTTTTCAGGGAACGCCCTATTTCAACAGGTTTGGCGGTGTTCCGGAGTATAAGTGGATGAACATGGCGGGTTATGAGGCCACCACGCTGGGCAACCATGATTTTGACATGGGCATGCAACATCTGGCCAATTTGATTCGTAATCACGCCCAATTTGCCATTGTAAATTGCAATTACGATGTCAGCAAAACGCCGCTGCAAGGGCTAATCAAGCCGCATTTGATTGTGAATAAGGGCAAACTGAAGATTGGCATTACCGGTGCAGGCATCAATCCCGAAGGTCTGATACCTGCACACCTTTGCGAAAATCTGGGATATAATGACCCTGTTTCATCAGTGCAGGAGCAGGCAAATTATTTACAAAAAAAACTGGGTTGTGATAAGGTGATTGTGCTGTCTCACCTAGGGTTTGAATACCCCGGAAACCAGATCAGTGATAAAAAACTGGCTGCCGAAACCCACGGTATTGATATCATTCTGGGCGGACATACCCATACGTTCCTGAAAGCACCGGAAGTCATCAAAAATAAAAAGGGGAAAACTGTTATTGTGAATCAGGCCGGATGGGCCGGTCTGGAGCTGGGAACGATACAGCTCGAATTCAGATAATTCTCAGGAAAACGCCAGTGCGATTATATCGGCCTGCTCCTTGTCGTGGGTCTTTTTGTAGCCGGTAGCGGGGCTTGCACTGTTTCCGCGGCCAATGTAGCGCAAGGCTACAGGCCAGTCGTAACGCATCAGATGGAACCAGTAGCCCTGGTTGCGCGGCTCTTCCTGCACCCAGCAGCATTCAGCATTTTTATACTGACTGAAAATATCTTTCAATTTCCATTCAGGCAGTGGATACAGTTGTTCTACGCGCACAATGGCTACGTCCTTTATCTTGCGCTCATTGCGGGTCTGCAGCAGGTCATAATAGATTTTTCCGGTACAGAACAACACCTTGCGGGCTTTTTTCACCACTTCGGTATCTGGGTAAATGTCAAGGAAAGTGCCTTCAAAATCTGCAATGTTGCTGGTACACAGCGGGTGGCGCAGCAAACTTTTGGGACTCATGATGATCAGTGGAACCTGAAAATCGCGATTCAGCTGACGGCGCAGGGCATGGAAAAGGTTGGCAGGTGTGCTGGGATAAATTACCTGCATGTTGCCGCCTGCGCACAATTGCAGGTAGCGCTCGGGGCGGGCACTGCTGTGTTCGGGGCCTTGTCCTTCGTAACCGTGGGGCAGCAGCATGGTAAGACCGCTGAATTTGCCCCATTTGGTTTCGGCGCTGGCAATAAACTGGTCAATCATGATTTGCGCACCGTTGGCGAAGTCACCAAACTGTGCTTCCCAGATGGTAAGCCCTTCGGGTAACATGGAGCTGTAGCCATACTCAAAGCCCAGTGCGGCATATTCGCTCAGCAGGCTGTTGTGTACACCAAAACGGGCCTGTTTTTCAGAGATGTGTTGCAACGGAATAAATTCCTGTTCGCTGTCTTCCTTTTTAACAACCGCATGTCTGTGGCTGAACGTGCCGCGTTCCACATCTTGTCCGGCAAGACGCACGGGGTGGCCTTCGTCCAGCAGCGAAGCATAAGCGAGCAATTCGCCCATGGCCCAGTCCAGGGTGCCGTTTTGCAACATTTTTTTGCGGTCTGCAAAAAGGCTCTGCACTTTTTTAATGGGCAGGTTGTCTTCCGGGATAGTGGTAATTTTGTCGCCCAGTTCCAGTAGTTTTTTCTTTTTAATGCCGGTTTTTACCTCTTTGCTAAAATCCTTTTCGGTGGGGTGACGGAAGCCGTCCCAGCGGTCTTTCATGGTTTTCTTACCGGGTTTTAGGTCGCCTTTGGCTTCCTCAAATTTTTCCTGCAGCAACTGTTTGAACTGCAATTCCATTTCTGCAGCCAGCTCTGCATCGATTTCGCCCCTGTCCAGTAGTTTTTTCTTGTAAATCTCGCGGGGGTTGGGGTGTTTATCGATAAGTTTATACATGAGGGGCTGCGTAAAACGGGGCTCATCGCCTTCGTTGTGACCGTATTTGCGGTATCCCAGTAAATCAATGAAAATATCGCTGTTAAATTCCAGACGGTAGGCCATGGCCAGTTTCACGACATGTACCACGGCTTCCACATCGTCTGCGTTTACATGCAGCACGGGGCAAAGTGTAACCTTGGCCACGTCTGTGCAATAGGTGCTGGTTCTGGAATCGCTGTAGTTGGTAGTGAAACCAATCTGGTTATTGGTCACTACGTGAATGGTTCCGCCCACATAGTAGGCTTCCAGTCCACTCATCTGCACTACTTCATATACAATGCCCTGTCCGGCTACGGCGGCATCGCCATGAATGAGGATGGGGCAAATTTTGCTTACATCATTGCCGTATTTGGTGTCGAGCTTGGCTCTTGCAAGGCCTTTTACCACGGGGTTTACAGCTTCCAGGTGGCTTGGATTATCTGCCAGTCGCAGGTGTACGGTTTTGCCGCTTGCGGTCTCTACATCTGTGCTGTAGCCCAGGTGGTATTTCACGTCACCTTCGAAATCTTCATCTTCTTCGTTTTGAAAAACCTTGCCTTCAAATTCCCCAAAAATAGCGCTGTATTGTTTGTGGAACACATTGGCCAGCACGTTCAGGCGCCCACGGTGGGCCATGCCCATCACGAATTCTTCAACACCCAATCCGGCTCCATACTGAATAACCGCATCCAGTGCGGGAATCAGACATTCAAGTCCTTCTACGGAAAAGCGCTTTTGACCGATGTATTTGGTATGGATAAAGCTTTCAAAAACGGTGGCCTGGTTGAGTTTTTTAAGAAAATGGCGTTTCTCATCCGTGGTTAAATCCGGATTGTTGCGGGTTTTTTCGAAACGTTCCTGTAGCCAGCCTCTGCGACGGGGGTCGCGAATGTAGGAAAACTCACAGCCGATGCTTTGGCAATAGGTTTGTTCCAGCAGGTTGATAATATCCTTTAAGGGAGCGTACCCCAAACCTACTTCTACGCCTGCGCTGAAAGCTATGTCCAAATCAGCATGGCTGAGGCCAAAGTTTTCGATATCGAGCGTTGGGCTGTATTGGCGGCGTTCGCGCAGGGGATTGGTTTTGGCAAACAAATGTCCACGCTGACGGTAGGCATTGATGAGGTTTAGAACCTGAATTTCTTTGAGGGCATCTTCGCTCACGGGTCCGCCGGCTTCGGCTTTGCCCGAACCCATGTCAAATCCTTCAAAGAATTTTCTCCAGCCAAAATCCACGCTTTCCTTATCGGCGCGGTATTGCTCATACAACTGGTCAATGGCCGCAGGATCGGCGTTTAGCAGGTAGGAATCATCGGGCTGGCTCATAATGCGAATATAACCGCAAAATTAAGCACTGCGCCTCATTTTTGGCACAACAAATCACAGGGGTTTTTTCAAATACTTATTAATTCTGGAATACGGAAGTGAAACGTCTGTTGGCCCCATGGCATAAGGTGCTATTTCATACGCATTAAAATAGAAAAAAAGACCTTCAGCATCCAGACCAAAGTTGTCATTGAGGTGGAACTTATTGTCGCTAAACCAGTAACCGGCTTTTTCGAGAGATGTCCTGGGACCAAGTTTATTGTCTTTTCTAAAAATTTCTTCCGCTATTTTCAAAATCGCCAAGGTGTCGGTAAACAGCGACTGCCAGTTTTTTACGGGTGAAATATCCGGCAGGCTGTAAACCATGTAGGCAACACCCCCCATGGGATGTGCACCACCGTAATACCCATTGATTGACTGGTACAAGCAAATGTTATTAGGGGTTTGATGAGATAGTCCATTGTTATTTTCTTCATACCAGTTTAATCCGAAGGAATAATTAATGGGAGAGCTGTCTTCTGCTTCAAATTGCTCATTCCAGCCTACAGCCCAATCGTTGAAGTCTTCGGTCATTATTGCCTTTAATTCCTCCAGCGACCCAATGTTTTTTTCATTGACCAAGCCATACAGTTGGTTATTGAGTTCTTTACCAGCTTGGGTTGATTCATCAAACCATATGAAATAATGATTGCGGTTGCAGTTGACCGTATCCACTGTACCTTCTTCGTTTTGTACGATGTGAGAAAGTCCGAATTTCAGGCTATCGGTTTTGAAGGTCAGAGGCTGTGCTTTGACCGCAAGGGCAAGAAAAAACAACAGCGTTGTAAGAATGATTTTGTGTTTCAATTCCGGTTGGTTTTAATCAGTAGTTTTCCCAGTGTTTGGTAGTCCAATAGGAGTTCGGTTTCGCCCTGCTCATAGGGTGCTATTTCGTAAACATTGTAAAAAAACAGAATTCCTTTTTCCGTGTAGGCAAAATTGTCGGGCAGATAGAATTTTCCATTCCAGAACCAGGTTTTGCTGATATCTGCATTATCATCCATTCCTTTTGCCTTTCGAAAGGTTTTTTCTGCAATTTTAATAACGGCATTAGTATCGGAAAATAACATGGTCCAGTTTTCAACAGGAAGACCATTTTTGCTATCAATCACGGTATAAACAGTAACCCGGAAACCGTGGGCGCCACCGGTGAAATAATAAGCCTGGTCTTTTACCGAAACATAGTGTTTGTTTGCATAAACAGCAACCAATGTTTGTTCCTTGGTGTAGTTGAAAGTCCAACTTGCATTGGCATCTGAATTCAGGCTTTGCCATTCGTTTTTAAACTCTATTGCGTCTTGTTCCACGCGTTTTTTGAGAGGCAGATCCCTGTGGGCGGTATCGGTAGTAATAGCATCGTTTATGAGCTGATTGAGCCCTGAAGCCAGTTTTTTGGTTTTACCTTTTCCCTTGAAAATCTGGTAAGTAACATCATAATTGCAAAAAGCAGTATCTTTTGTTCCGGCTGCTCTCATGCTGTGTTTCTCTTTCTGTATAAGGGTTTTAACCGCTAGTCCCTTCACATGTATCGAAGGAATACTGCTCTGTGTAGACTGTGATTGTACAACCGAGAAAGAGAAAGTTGCGAATACAAACCAAAAACCCTGTTTTGGCCTCATTGAACTCATTTTATTGATTATCATTTGAAAATACTCCACGAATAAACAACAACCGACACAAACAAAAAAGCATCAAATCGATCGAGTGCGCCACCGTGTCCGGGGATAAAACGGCCACTGTCTTTTACGTCGACTTGCCGTTTTAAGGCACTCTCAAACAGATCACCTGCCGTGCCCGCCACACTTACCAAAGCGCCCAGCACTGCCAGTTGCCAAACACCAAGATTCCACAGACTTCCCAGATAACTGCCTGTCGCCGCGGTAAGCACTGTTCCGCCTATAAATCCTTCCAGTGTTTTTTTTGGGCTCAGGCTTTCAAACAGTTTGTGTTTGCCAAATGCCCTGCCTGTAAGATATGCAAACGTATCACTGCACCAGGTGAGTATAAATACGAGCAAAGGCAGGTGCCAGCTATAAACTTCACCAGAAATATGCAGGAACAGCAAACAGGGAATGGAAATATATACCAGCGCAAAAACCAATGCAGAGGCGTCGTCAAATAAAGCGATGCCTTTTTGGAATAATTGAATACCAAAGTAAATAAGAAGCAACAGCATGCACTGTGCGAGCAGAAATAGGGTGAATTCCTGTCCGGTCCAAACCAGGCCAAGCAAATTAGGAATTGCAGGGTGCATGCAAAGCAACAAAGCATTCATCACCCAAGCAGCACTCAGGTTAAACAGTGAAGCAGCATTGCGCAGTTGTAAAAGTTCTTTCACACAAAAACTGCTGATGATGAGGGTTAGCAGCCATTGCCCCCAGAAACCCTGAAGCAGTGAGAATATTACTACTGCCACAAACACGGCGCCCCAGATTGTTCTTGCGCAAAAATTATTCATGTTGATTTAATAATTCTGCGATACCAAATAATGCTATATACGAACGGTACTAACGCTAGCAAGGATATCACATTACCAAATGCAATATTGTCAAATGTTCCGCTGATACCCGTTTGCCTGAAATTGAGCTGGCTCAGGTAATGCAGAAAAATGGCGGTTCCGTTGAAAAGAAAATGCGCAACCATGCCATAAAGCGTGCTTCCCGAAGCGCTTCTCAGGTAACCAAAGGCGAGCCCCAGCAGAAATATACCCGGCAGTTCGTAAAAGCTGAAATGCAGTGTGGCAAATACAAATGCCTGCAAAACAATGGCACGGATAATATTGCCGGTGATGCCTTTGAAAATATTTTGCAGCACGCCCCTGAACAGTAGCTCTTCAATTACGGCAGGTAAAAAAGCCACCAGAAAAAGACAAACGATCAACTCATGGGGTTCGTTCATGTCCAGCAAGGTGGTTGTCATTTCCTGCCGGCTTGCATCCATTTGTTGTGCATAATATTGAAGTCCCTGGGGCCAATTGATGCTTCGCATCAGGCTATCGAGCCAGTTAACAATTACAAAACCACTTCCGGCTGTAACCAATCCCATCCAAAGGAAGGTGCTTTTAAAGGGGGTATTCAGGCCGCCTTCCCTGATGAGCGAACTGCGGTTTACTATCGTAAAAAGCCAAACCGGCAGCAGCATGGAACCAATAAAAGAGATAAGATGGTAAACCCGGCTGATGTTGATGGCAAGTGCGGTGCCATCGGGGGTGGTCAGCAAATTACGGGCTTCGTTGAAGGTTATGCCATAAATTCCACCCGCGATGAAAGCAGATCCCAGTGAGAAAATGATGTTAAATAAAAAAATAAAAATCAGGACGAACATCAAACCCCAGTTGCTGTAAAATGGGTTTTGGTCCGTTGTGGCAGTTTCATTGGCGGAATCGTTCACGATATTTACTGCAAACCTACATTTTTTTAAGCAAGGAATATTCATCCGCAATGCTGCCCTAATTTTGCAAACTCTGCATGGTAAAAATTGCCGACATAGAACTGGGTGAATTTCCGCTGTTGCTGGCACCCATGGAGGATGTGAGCGATCCGCCCTTCAGGTATGTGTGCAAGCAGGAAGGAGCCGATCTGATGTATACCGAGTTTATCAGCTCGGAAGGGCTTATTCGCGATGCGATTAAAAGTCGACAAAAACTCGATATTTTCGACTACGAGCGTCCCATCGGTATACAGATTTTTGGTGGTGACGAGGAAGCTATGGCGTTGTCGGCCAAAATTGTGGATGCCACAGGCCCAGATTTACTGGATATTAATTATGGCTGTCCGGTGAGCAAGGTGGTGTGCAAAGGCGCCGGTGCCGGTGTGCTGAAAGATGTGGATTTGATGGTGCGCTTAACGGATGCGGTGGTAAAAAGTACCTCGTTGCCGGTAACCGTAAAAACCCGCCTGGGCTGGGATGAAAACAGCAAAAACATCATGGAAGTAGCCGAAAGGCTGCAGGATGCGGGAATCAAGGCACTCACCATTCACGGGCGCACACGGTCTCAGATGTACAAAGGCGAAGCCGACTGGACGCTGATTGCTGCGGTGAAAAACAATCCGCGCATTCAAATTCCTGTTTTCGGCAACGGCGATATTGATAGCCCTGAAAAAGCGCTGGACTATAAAAACCGCTATGGTGTGGACGGTGTGATGATAGGCAGGGCAGCCATCGGTTATCCATGGATATTTCGCGAGGTAAAGCATTTTCTGAAAACCGGGCAGCATTTGGCTCCGCCTACGTTTGAAGAACGACTGAATGTATGCCGCACCCATTTTGAAAAAAGCGTGGCCTGGAAAGGTGATAAAGTAGGGGTGTTTGAAATGCGCCGCCACTATGCCCAGTATTTCCGCGGCCTGCCCGATTTCAAACCCTGGCGCTCACAGCTGGTGAATGCCGGAACGCCGGAAGAAATTTATGATTTGCTGGATGCGCTGAGGGAAAATTATGCAAATGTGACGATAGAATAGTTTGATTTATTTAATGCACATTTTTTAATTTTTAAAAAATGTTCTAAAAAACGTTATAATTGCGTCATCAATTCAGAATGAAAAATCATTTTATACCTGCATTATTGCTTCTATTTGTTGTGTTTGCCGGCAGTTGCTTAACATCAGACAAAGGAAACAGCAATGAAAAATCAGAAAATGCCGTTGCGTGCAATAATACTGTTTGCGATACAATTACAACTTACAGAATTACGCATCTTCAGGGTAAGGACACCTTGCATTATAATTACACATACAACGATACCATTGAATTGAAAAATATATCCGGAGAGATTTACTTTGAAAATTTTCGCTGTAAAACATGCAAGGGTAATCAATATGCTTATATTGTGGATGGTGAAAATAAAACCTTTGATTCTGTAATGGTTATGCACAATGGAAATGCTGTATCTAAATTAATAACCCTATCAAAATATAGTAGTTCTTTTCCCGGCATACTTAAAATACAGTGGGAGGGATTTGATGGGAAGTCTTTTTATGTTTTGAATAAATGACAATTTAAGCATGAAAAAATTTAGACTATTGATAATTTGTAGCCATTCAGTCTATACTCCGTTTACTTTTGATTGTTAGTAACAATGCTTACAGATCAGCATACTTTTATCTGTCCGGTGTTGACTTGCCGGTGTACCTGCCGTCAAAATCATAATATTTTACCCAACTGCCGTCTTTAATAAGAATGGCTGAGCCGGAGACATTTTTGATATATTTATCACCACTCAGCGATATTGATTTTCCTGTATACCGCGCATTTTCGTCATAAATTTTGGCCCAGGTTCCATCTTTTATCACAATGTAGCGATTGTTGTATCCTTCCAGGCTTTTATTGCCGCTCAGCGATATTGATTTTCCGGAATAACGGGCATTCTCATCATAAATTTTAGCCCAGGTACCGTCTATCTTTACCTCCGCAATTTGCGCACCTGCAGCGTAGCTAATTCCCAAAAACAACAGCATTAAAACACGATTTTTCATAGAATCAAATATAATAAAAAAGAATGGTATTTACAAATTTCAATTGAAAAACCACTTTACCTATATTTGAACCATGCAGCGAATTCACTATGCAGCAACAGCCATATTGTTGTCACTCGTTTCCACTGTTTCAGCCCAGCAGATTACCGGCATTGCTCCCAAACAAATCATCGGTGGTAAAGGCGAAGTTCTTACCATCACCGGAAGCGGTTTTGGCGGCAGCCGTGGCAGTTCTTACGTTTCTTTTTTTCGCGAAGGAAACACCTACACTGATGCCACCACCGGCAATGCTTTCAACTACCTCAGTTGGAGCAATACTGAAATAAAACTGGAAATGCCTGTGGCGTTTTCCAACAAAATAAAAGTAAACATAAACGGTACGGATTACCTTTCCACCGATACCCTGAAAGTGAAAGCCAACCTTGGTTACCGACAGGCCAACCCGCTGCTCTATGACCTGCTCACCGACAACAATAAAAAGGGCGGTGTTACCTGGCTGGTGCACCCTGTTTACTGGAACAATCCCGAAATCAAGCAGGCCATTGCCGATGTGGTGCAGGAATTTCGCTGTAAAACCGGCGTCAACTACATCCTGGAACCCCTTACCCAGTGGGTTCCGCTGAATTTGGGCCAAGGCAAACACATCATCGCACCCGATTCTTCCCTCGGTGTGGTGGGATTCAATGACCGGCTCTGGGCTTCCTGCATTCTAGGGGCCGAAACATTTTATCACAACCAAACCCAGCTGTTGCGCTTCAACACCCAGCAAAACTGGTACTATGGCAAAGGCCAGCCTCCGGCCGGTGCCGCCAAATTCAGGTATGTGCTGTTTCATGAAATGGGGCATTCGCTTGGTCTGGGCCACGTGAACGAATGGGGCGAGAGCATGTATCCCACCGTAACGCTTCTGCCTTCGGACAACTGGTGCAAGCGCGATACCATCACCGCTGCCGAACAAAAAGCCATCAAACACTACATCTCATTGAGCCAGAACTTTGCCTTCCGCGGTTGCGGCATTACCCCCATGAAACCCAATATCGATTGTAAGGATGTATTCGGACTCAGCGTGGGTGTGGAATCACTTGCCCAAGAAGGCGCCTGGCTGTTTCCCAATCCGGCGTCTAACCAGTTACAGGTGAAATTACCTGCCTCAGAACACGCTGCCATAAGCCTTTGGGACACCCGCGGACGCAAGGTGCTGTCAGCGAATATTCATGGGACGGAGACAATTAACCTGCCGGCTGCCCTCAGCGATGGGATCTACATGGTTCGACTTAGCAAAGACCACGGCACCCAAACCACACGCCTGATTGTTCAGCGTTAAACGCTGTAAAAAGAAATTTGAGACTGCCTTGAATTTCACTGAACTTTGCACCCATGAATGCCCAAACCCTCGAGAAACTGCAAACCTGCAAAACCTTCATTTTTGATATAGACGGCGTGCTCACCACGGGCAATGTGCTGGTGACCGAGGAAGGGCATATGCTGCGCAGTATGAATATTAAAGATGGGTTTGCCTTGCAACATGCAGTAAAACAGGGATATAACATCGCCATCATCAGCGGAGGCAACAGCAAAGGCATGCTGCATCGCTTTCAGGGATTGGGAATCAGGGAAGTTTATCTCGGTCAAAACAACAAAGTGGCGGCCTTTGAGAAAGTATGTGCAGATTTTGGCGTAAACGAAAATGAAGTGGCCTATGTGGGCGATGACATGCCCGATTTTCCTATACTCAAAATAGCCGGACTGGCCGTGTGCCCCGCCGATGCATCGGCTGATATCAAAGAAATATGCCACGAAGTACTTGCAGTGGCCGGCGGACAAGGTTGTGCCCGTCTGTTGCTGGAAACTGCCATGAAACTCCAAAACACCTGGCACAACGACGACACCCACACCTGGTAAAATTTGTGTAATATTTAACCCTTTTTCGCTGATATGGGTAACAAAACCCCTCATCATTTCGTTATTTTTGTAATCGATGATAGCCGCCACCCTCATCCATGATTCATTATCGCCGCTCCGGCTCACCGATACCGTGAGTGCAGCGCTGGACTACATGCATGCCATGCGGGTTTCTGAACTGCCGGTGGTAGACAACAACCGCCTGCACAATTATGCCAGGGCCATCAATCTGCTGCAAGAAAAAGCCGATACCAAACTTTCGGATATCATTCCCTTCAATCCGCATGCGCCATTTGCGCCGGCTCAGCAGCATATCTACCAGGTTATTCCGCTCATGGTAGCCTCCGATCTGGAAGTGATGGCAGTGGCCAACGAGCAGAGCCAGATTATGGGTATCATTGATCAACGCAAAATCCATGAGAACATATCACAATCCCTTACCTACAAAGGCATGGGAGCTGTGCTGGTGGTGATGGCCGAACCCCGCGATTTTGCACCGTCCCATGTCATGCGTCTGGTGGAAGAAAATGGAGCCAAGGTGCTGGGAATGATGGTTAACCAAACCGAAGCAGGCAACCTGCTGGTTAGCTTGAAACTCAACACCACATTGGTGAAAGGCATTGTGGCATCTTTATCCCGTTTTGGATACAAAACTGAGGATGTGTACATGTCAGAAGATTTCAACAGGCAGAAGAACAGCGAATACGAAAGCGTACTGCGGTTTTTTGATATTTAAAATCAACACCCTTGTGGAAAACAAGGAAACCAGCCATACAATATTCAGGTAAAGCCGCCGTTTTGTAACTTTGCAAGTTCAATATATGAAATTTCAACCCGGTTCTACCGAAAACCTCATTCAAGCCGAAGACGTTCAAAAGCCCATCCACTTTGCCGATGTGGTCAATTTTTTCTGGCGCTGGCGCAAGGTAATTTTCGTGGTTTGTCTTGTTGGAGGTTTACTCTCAGTGCTGATTACCAGCCCGCTAGTCACAAAACCCAAATACAAAGCCACCCACGTTTTCTATCCCACCACCAACAACTCCATTTCCAATGCCCTGCTCACAGAGCTAAACCAGAGGCAGAAAGACCCCTTGGAATTTGGCGAGGAAGAGGAAGCAGAAAAAGCACTGCAGGTGCTGCAAAGCGGCGAATTATTGAGCCGTTTGGTGCGTAATTTCAACCTCATGAAACATTACGGCATTGATCCCAAAACCGAAGCCCACCCCCAAACTGCATTGGAGTATAAAATTGAGGAAAATATTCAGTTCAGCCGTACCCGTTATCTCAGCATAAAAATTGAAGTGCTGGACGAAGATCCGCAAATGGCCGCCAATATTGCCAATGGCATTGCCGCCTTGTACGATACGGTAAAAACCGAAATTCAAAAGCAGGTTGCAGACCCGGCCCTGTCCATTGTAGAAAGGGCATTGAAAGAAAAACAAAATAAACTGCAGGGATTGAAAGACCAACTGCGCGGACTGGGTGAAAAAGGCGTTACCAACTACGAGGAACAGAGCCGTGCGCTGGCAGAAGAGATTTACAAAGCCCAGGCTACCGGGCAACTAGGACGTGTAAAAGACCTGATGGAACAGCAAAAAACCCTCATCAGCCATGGTGGTGACTTTATAGCCCTGAATGAACTGATACAACAGGAAGCGGTAAAAGAGAGTGACCTGATTGCCCAGTACGAAAAAAGGCTTGTGGATGTGAAGGAAAATCTCTCGCACAAATTTACCGTGAGTGCCGCTGCCAAACCTGAAATCAAGGCATGGCCCAAACGCACGCTGGTATTGCTGATGACACTGATCACCACATTTGCTTCCGTTTCAGTTTTGTTGCTGCTTTACGAGGTACTGTACCTGAACCGCAAAAAGAACCTTGCCTAACACGCCGGTTACATCGCATAAACCTTATCTTATTTACCTGCTGGCGCTGCTGACAGGGCTTGCAGGCATGTGGGCCGCCATGGGGGGACACTACTATGTATTTCTCATTCCCGTTGCCATAGCAGTACTCTTACTATCCATTTATAATTCCGAAAAATTTATTTTGCTGACGGGTGCTTTGGCGCCACTTTCCATCAATGTAAATGATATTGGCGGCGGACTGGGACTTGCATTCCCCACAGAACCCCTTATTATCTGGATTTTTTGCCTTTTGGTAGCGCGTCTTATTTTACACGGAAAAGCCAATCTCACGCCGCTGAAGCATCCTGTGGTTTTGCTGGTAATTGCCTATGTCGTATGGCTTTGGCTTTCGTCCATCTACAGCAGTATGCCTGTGGTGAGTTTCAAATTTAGCCTGGCCCGCACCTGGTACATCGTGGTGTTTTTTATCGGTGGAATTTACCTGTTTCGCAAGATGCAAAACATCCACTATTTCTTTTCGGCACTGGTGGTTTGTACGCTCATTCTCGTTATTTACACCCTCGTCCAGCATGCCCGGTATGGATTTATCCGCAGCGCCTCTTATGGCATTAGCTGGCCGTTTTTCCCTGATCATGGAATGTATGCCGCGGCCATTGCCTTTTGCGTAAGCATACTCGTTTTCTACACTTTCAATGGTGCCGTTTTTGGCATCAAGCCCGGCTGGGCGCCGCTGTTGGGCTTCTTCTTGGTGGTATTGCTGCTGGGCATTGTGGTAAGCTATACCCGCGCCACCTGGCTTAGCCTGATTGCCGCATTGGGAGTGCACATGCTTATTAGATTTCGCATTAAATTTTACTGGATAATGCTGGCTTTGTTGGCAGTGAGTACTTATGGAATTATTAATCAGGACCGTTTGCTATACAACCTGGAAGCCAATAAGCAAGGCAGCAGCGATGAACTGGAGGGTCACGTAAAGTCGGTAAGTAATATTACCACCGATCCCAGCAACCTGGAGCGTATCAACCGCTGGAAATGCGCTTCCCGTATGGTTTCGGAAAGGCCGTTGTTTGGTTTTGGCCCGGGCACATTTGTATTTCAGTACGGGCCCTTTCAGCAAAGCAGCGAAATGACCATCATCAGCACCAATACAGGCGATTTGGGCGATACGCACAGCGAGTATTTCAGTGCCATGAGCGAAACAGGTTTTCCCGGCATGGCCTTGTGGATTGGCATTACCCTGCTTACCATGGCGGCTGCATTCAGAATTATATACCGAACAGAAGACCGGAAAGTAAAAATCACCACCCTTATGGCCCTTCTCGGACTGGTAACCTACCATGTACATGCTTTTTTGAATAATTACAGCCAGTATGATAAGATAGCGGTTCCGTTGTGGACTTTCACGGCGGTGATTGTGGTATTGGATTTGCATACTGCTCAACATACAAATCATAAAACTACCTAAAAGCCATAAACACCATGCTCCACGCGCTGCGGGCCACCAAATCGGGAATAAAGCAGTGTTTTATGAGAAAAATATGTATTGCGAATATTGCGTAAAGTCAGGCTGCTTTTGCGCTTTTACGGTCCCCTCTGGAGAGGGGTAAATGCGTCAAAAGTGATATTGGTGCTCACACATCGAGGTGTGTTTTCGGTTCCCTTTATTGGTATTTTTGGCAGGTCTTCGGAGGGCGAGACCAACAAGTCTATTTACACATAATATCCTTCCTGAGATACCATTTTCTTTCTTCCACCTTTTTGTGGAAAAAGGTGGAGTCTAAGTTAATTTTAAATTTAAATACATAGGTTAAAGACCTTTTTGAATTTTAACAAATAACATCTTTATTTGTATTAGAATATTCAATAACATGAAAACCATAACCAGGAAAATTTATGCTCTTTTGCTTTTTGTGGTTTGGCTTCAAATAGCCACTTCCAAGCCAATAGATAAAATCACAGCAGAGAGAACGGCCTACAATTTCTTAAAAACCAGAACGGTTTCAGAAGCATTTGCTGGGGAGTTAAAGCTTACCCTGGTGCACACTTTTGCTTCGCAGGAAGTTCAGGGCAATGCTACAACCGAGCCGTTGAATTATTTTTATGTTTTCAACGCCAACCAAGCCGGTTTTATTGCTATCTCGGCAGATGATGTGGTATTGCCGGTTTTGGCCTATTCAGATGAAGGCGTTTTCGATCCAAATGCCATGCATATCAGCATTCAAAAGTGGTTTCAGGGATATGCGGATCAAATACGCTATGCAATTGTAAATAAGTTGGAAGCAACGGAGGAAATTAAAACACAATGGGATGAATTATGGGTGGGTAAACAAATGTTACAAAGGCGTGGCAGTGTGGCGCCTTTGATCACAACTAAATGGGATCAAAGTCCTTATTACAACGATTTGTGTCCTTATGATAGAACCGAAAATAAAAATGCAATAACGGGGTGCGTGGCAACTGCTATGACTCAGGTTCTCAAATACTGGCAATATCCGACCACAGGAACCGGATTCCACTCCTACAACCATTCTAAATACGGTACAATTTCATCTAGCTTTGGAAGCCATACATATAATTACAGCAATATGCCAACAAAGGTTACAACTACCAACACAGATGTTGCCCAACTTATGTTCGACTGCGGTGTAAGTGTTGAAATGAACTATGGTGTAAGATCAAGTGGAGCTTGGGTGATTAGTAGTAAATCTGGTAGCACTCATTGCACGGAATATGCTTTGAAAACATATTTTGGCTATCCAGGATCACTCTCGGGTAAGCAGCGCCAAAATTACAGCGATGTGAATTGGATTAACTTATTAAAAACAGATCTAGATGCAGGGCAACCCATCATATATGCCGGATATGGTGGCGGTGGTGGTCACTGTTTTGTAGCTGACGGTTACGATAATAATAATTATATTCATTTTAACTGGGGATGGGGTGGCAGTTCTGATGGATATTTTCAAATCAATGCACTCAATCCAAAAAGCTTAGGCAGTGGTGGAGGCTCGGGAGGATTCAACAGTGATCAACAAGCTATTTTGGGTGTTAAACCTCCAAGCAGCTCGTTAAAGTACGACTTAACATTAAACACCAGCATGACCATCTCTCCCACCAGTATTGGTTATGGAGGGGCATTCAGCGTTTCGGCCAATTTTACGAATAA
>Ga0194133_10003457_pt1 | contig 22372 bp, 17 predicted proteins | sample TA2KigOf40mmetaG_FD_155448 | JGI IMG/M metagenome (GOLD analysis project Ga0194133, IMG submission 155448) | Freshwater microbial communities from Lake Tanganyika, Tanzania - TA2015055 Kigoma Offshore 40m | ecosystem: Environmental > Aquatic > Freshwater > Lake | place: Tanzania: Lake...
GAATTGTGCTCCGCAGAAAGATTTGTGGTAAAAGAAAAATTCTACTCCGCAAAAGCACCACGGTAAAAAACGCCAACTTCTTTTAGCTGCAAAACGTTAGGTGCAAGCGTAGCGGACGACACAACAGACATCGACAAGCAGACAATTTAGCAGAAAAAGTAAACCATTTTGACGAGTGACCAAAGACACCGACCATATTAAAATCAGACATCAAGTAAGCCGACACTCATTGCCGACCCTTCTGTATTTTCTATTTTCCCCACCGCACATTTTTTTAATTCAATTTTATGCCTGCCCGCATTGGCACATTTGGTTTTGCCCGAAACACAAGCCGACCCTTCGCAAAACCAAAAGAGCCAATTTTTTCCGACCCGCAGACAGATTTTTAGGAATAAATTGTAACTTTGCAAAGCAATGAAATTTCTAACATTCATATTAGCGACTTTTATTCTGTTCCTTGCTGTTAAGCCGGGAATTGATTTGCTTTCATTGCAGACAGATACTGAACAAACTTGTTGTGGTGGACAATGCACCCCAACTTCTGACAGTGATAACTCTCAAGACCAAAATCACGACAATGATTGTGATGGAAAATCCTGTAACCCTTTTCAGGTTTGCAGTTCTTGTGTTTTGGTTTGTATGAATTTGCCGTTTGACTATATTCCTAAACCGACAGTTTTCTCAAACAAAGGATTTACTTACCAATCAGCTTTCATTTCTCAATTTGCTTCTGACTTTTGGCGACCGCCAAAGATTATTTAACACCTCTCATTGACAATGTTCCGATTAATTCGGAGCATATTCTTTTTGTTAAACAATTTAAAATCAGAAAAAATGAAATTCATAAAATCATTCGTTTTGGCTTTCATCGTATTGACAGCCACAGCAAACATTGCGTTTTCGCAAACAACAAATACAAACCAACAAGCGGACACTATAAAAACCGCTTCCATTAAAGTGAAAGGTATATCCTGTTCAATGGACTTGAAAATGATTTCTGCCAATGTAGAAAAACTCAATGGCGTAAGCAGTTGCAAAGCAGGAAAGCAAGGCACAACCACGACTTTTGAAGTAAAATTCAATCCCGCATTGGTAACATAAAAAGAAATCTACACAGCCATTGAAGGAACAGGAAGTTGCGAAAATCCAGACGAGCGACCGTATAAAGTAAAACAGTAAACAGGGTAAGGCAGAATTGCCTTGCCCCTTTTTAAAAAAATAGGACAATGAAAAAATATATCTTCATTGTTGGTTTACTGTTTCCGTTTTGCATTTCGGCACAAACCATTTTAGGAAAAGTAACCAACAACAAAAAAGAACCGCTAATAGGTGCAAGCGTTTATTGGCTTGGCACAAACATTGGCGTAACCACGGGTAACAAAGGAGAATTTGAAATTTCATCTACAGAAATTTTAAATAAAAAACTTGTTGCAAGATATGTAGGGCACTCACCAGACACGATTGAAATTACAAATCAAATCTTTGTTGAATTCCATTTACAAGAAACACAAACGCTTAGCGAAGTGGTTGTTCAAGGACAACGAGACGGAGTTATTATTTCGGACATCAAGCCAATTAAGACAGAGCAAATCACACAAACGGAACTTGGTAAAGCTGCCTGTTGCGACTTGGCAGGTTGTTTTGAAACACAAACTACCGTGCAACCACAAACCACCAATGTAATTACAAACTCAAAAGAATTACGCATATTGGGTTTATCAGGTGTTTACAATCAGGTTTTGATAGACGGCTTTCTAATGATACAGGGGCTTTCATATACTTACGGCATCAGCAGTATTCCAGGAACATTAGTTGACAATATCTATGTTTCAAAAGGAGCAAATAGCGTATTGCAAGGTTATGAAAGCATTAGCGGACAAATCAACGTAGAAACAAAAGAACCCGATAAAACTGACCGCCTGTTCCTTAATGCTTATATGAATAACTTTTTAGAAAAGCATTTTAACGCCAACTATGCGTTTAAACAAGGTAAATGGAGCAATTTAACAGCGTTTCATACCGTTCAACCTGCCAACAAAATTGACCGAGACAATGACAATTTTCTTGACTTGCCTCTACTTACCCGATATATGATTTCCAATAAATGGAAATACGGAAACGAAAAAGATTGGGGTTGGAACAGCCGAATTGGTTTGCGTTTTTTAAACGAACAACGCATTGGCGGGCAAACTTTTTTCAATGCTGAAAGCGATAAAGGAAGTACAAGCGTTTACGGACAAAGCGTAAATATCAACCAACCTGAAATTTGGACAAAAACAGGTTATCGTGTAAATGACAAGCACAACATTGTGTTATTTGCATCGGCTTTTCATCAACAGCAAAACTCATTTTTCGGGACTGTTAAATACAATGGACAACAGTCAAATTTTTATGGTAACATTCAATACGAACTAAACTACGCCAAACACGACCTGAAAACAGGCATCAGTTACCGTCATTTGAGTTTGAATGAAGACATTGAATTTACCGATACATTTTTGCAAAGAACTTATGCGGGAAATTATCAGCGATTAGAAAATATTTCCGGACTTTTTGCCGAAAACACAATGCGAATTTTCAATAACAAACTGACTTGGATTGCTGGCGTTCGGGGCGACCATCACAATCAATTCGGTTTTCAATTTACACCAAGGACTTTGTTGAAATATGATATTGCTCCCAAAACTATTGTTCGGGCTAATGTAGGAACTGGTTGGAGAACAGTAAATTTATTCAGTGAAAACATTGGATTACTCGTAAGTTCAAGAGACATTATTTTTGCCGAGCAATTACAACCTGAAAAAGCGGTAAACTTTGGAGTAAATCTGACACAAAAATTTGAAACGAAAAACAACAACCTTTCAGGTTATTTCAGTGCGGACTATTACAGAACCGATTTCCAAAATCAAATTTTTCCCGACTATGACACTGACCCGACAAAGGCAATCATACAAAATTTTACAGGAACAAGCGTAAGCAACGGTTTACAAGCAGAGTTATATTTGAAAATTTACAGACGGTTTGAATTGAAAACTGGATATAACTTTTTAGATGTTTACAGGAAAATTGGAGACGCAAAGGAGTTATTACCTTTTAATCCAATGCATAAATTTATAACCACTTTTAGTTACAAACCGTTGACAAATAAGTTCCACTTTGATATGAATGTGCATTGGTATGGAAAACAGCGATTGCCCGACACTAAATCAAATCCAATAGAATTTCAACGACCTGACTTTTCAAAACCTTACACAATTGTAAATGCACAATTCACATACAATTTCAAGAAATTTGAATTGTATGCAGGTTGCGAAAATATTTTTGATTTCCGACAGTTGCAACCCATTATCAGTTGGCAAGACCCATTCAGCCCTTACTTTGACACTTCTTCCGTTTGGGGACCAACAAGGGGACGAGAAATTTATGTTGGAATTAGGTTTAAATTGAACAAAGAATAATCCAACCCCAAAAGCAAGCACATACCACAGCCCCACAATGCCAACGCAAAACCAAAGCCGTGGTAAGAGCTTGCTTTGCCAACCCAATGCAATATTGAATTAAAAAAATTTTGCTTCCCTTCTAAAAATAAAAAATACTCCACAGCACAAGGCGACAAACAATGACACGACAGCTCAATAACGACAATGGTTTACAAGCAAGGTGGACAGAACGCCAGCACCTAACAGCGGTTTGGCGTAATGGCGGGTGACGTTCTTCGTATGAACATTTGTGCTATATTTGAAGTGTGTGCTTCGATTGAATTTTTGTGCTAAAAATCCGCCACTACGCCAAGCTGCAAAACGTTATAGGCAAGGTTTAAGGGATTTGCTTTTTGTGAGGTTTTTGGGATGGGGCTTAGTTTGGTAGAGGAATAATTGGGGACGGCTTTTGAGTAAGGCAACGCGGAAGGATTAGCTGCGACGCGAAGGTTTTGGATCTTGTTTTCGGTGAGGTTTTAAGGCCGTCCCACAGCCCGAGGATTGCAGCAACTCGGATTGCTTTTGAGGCGCCCCTTAGCCTGACAACAAACCGCCCTTAGAGTGGGGATGCCAGGAAAATAGTAATATGGCCGTTTTTGGGTCTTTTATCGGGAAACCCTGCCGATAACAGCCCATAAGCCACAACCGGCAAACTGTCACGGCAATTGATTAATTTTAGACATCGCGCATAGTCCATGGAGGGTGATTTAGCCGGCCGTGGCCCATGGGCGGGCCGTTAGCAGAAATTTTATGAAAAAAGCAATTCAACTATTAATATCACTTTTGATTGTAGCATCCTGTTCCAAAGACAATAATATTGACATAATACCGGACAATGTTAAATCTACATATATATCTGGAGTAGATATTTCAATTTATCCTGAAATAGCCCTTTCAAATCCTACTTTTTCTGATTTTGATGGGAATCAAAAGGACTTCTTTACGATACTACAAACAAATGGTATAAATACAATCAGATTAAAGCTTTGGGTAAATCCTGTTAATAAATATTCCAGTTTTAATGAAGTAAAACAGTTTTCAAATTTTTTGAAAGGTAAAGGATTTAAAGTCTGGTTGACACTACATTATTCAGACACTTGGGCTGACCCTGAAAGTCAAAAAACGCCATCAGCTTGGCAAGGTCTTGATTTTATAACACTGAAAGACAATGTTTATAACTATACTAAGAAAGTTGTTAATGAAATAGAACCAAATTTCATCCAGATTGGTAATGAAATAAATTCTGGCATCTTACACCCCTACGGCCATATTTCACAAAATTTTCAAAATTTTATAAAACTTATCCAAACAGGAGTTGCGGCAGTAAGAGATAATTCAAAAGAGTGTAAAATAATTTTGCATTTTGCAGGTATAGAAGGCTCCGAGTGGTTTTTCAATCAGGTAAGTTCTATAGATTATGATATAATAGGTTTGTCTTATTATCCTATTTGGCACGGAAAGTCTTTAGACAACCTTAAGGCAACTATGAGGGTATTAAGCGAGACACAAAATAAAGAGATCGTTATAGCTGAAACGGCCTATCCTTTTACACTTGGTTGGAATGATTGGACACATAACATAGTTGGTTTAGAAGAACAATTAATATTACCAGAATATCCTGCAACCCCAGAAGGTCAAAGAAAATTCATAAAGGATTTAAAAGTAATAACTCAAGACTTGAAAAAAGGTATAGGTTTTTGTTATTGGGGCGCTGAATCAATCGCTTGGAAAGGAAACCAAGCAACAGATGCTTCATCATGGGAAAATCAAGCATTGTTTGACTTTAACAATAAGGCATTACCTGTTTTAAAAGAGTTTAAAAACAAATAAAAACTTCTGCTAACAGGCGTTTGGCTCAATGGCGGGTTAAGTGGTTAATTGAACATTCTACCTCGCACCAACTTTTGTGGTGTATTGACAGTTTTGTACTCCGAAATCCGCCACTGCGCCAAGCGCCAAACCGTTGGCCCTGATATGATTGTGCGCAATGGTGAAGTACTAGTGGATCCGTCGAAAAGATCTGTTATGGATCAGTCAATTAAAGGCTATAAACGATTGTAACAGGAATCACCCATCGAAACAAAATTGCGAATAAAACAAATTATAAAAAATACATATAGGACATTAATGACAAGAGGAATGAAAGGCTGCTATGTTTACTTTACTGATAAAGAAACGGAACAATATTTTCGTTCAATATTAGAGGTCTAATTATGTAACAAAGCAACTTATAATTTCGTCCCATCCTTGTCTGCACTAATTCTGTTCGATTAAATAATTCCCTTAGCGGTTTTAAAATACATCATTCGCTATTTTATAATTCATTTTACAAATCCACCGCCACCGTTTATGGAATGAATATATCACCCCTACGAGGCTCAAACAACGCCGCCCCTGCGGGGCTAGGAGGATGTCAACCCTACGGGGTTTTGGGCGTTTAGATAATGATCAAATACCGGCAATTATTATGGAATTAATATTCCAGTGGGTAGAATAATACCCCAAAACCACCGTTCCATTTTTACACCCCCACCGCTACCTTTGCCCCATGCCCCATTGCATCGCCACCATCATCCTGCAATCCACCGCCAAACCCACCAACTACTGGCTGCCCATTTTGCTGGGTGCCATCATGGGAATAGCCCTGGCCTGGTGGCTGCGCCGCAGCAAATAATGCCGTAAAAGAAAAAGCCGTATTTTTGCAGCACAAATGGAAGAAGCTGCCAACGCCCCCGCAGCCCTCACAAGGGAAGACTTTCGCAAACAGGTACTCCACGATTACCGCATGGCCTGCGAAAGCCGACAGGCAAGCCTACTTGGCCGCAAAGAAGTGCTGACCGGAAAAGCCAAATTCGGCATTTTCGGCGACGGTAAAGAAGTAGCCCAGATTGCCATGGCCAAAGTGTTTCAAAACGGCGACTGGCGCAGCGGCTACTACCGCGACCAAACTTTCATGTTTGCCCGCGGCATGAGCTCCGTGCAGCAATTCTTTGCCCAGCTCTACGCCGACCCCGATACCGACCGCGAACCCGCCAGCGGCGGCCGAAGCATGAACGGTCACTTTGCCACCCGACTGCTCGATGAACACGGCAGCTGGCGGCCCCAAACCGACCGCCCCAATTGCAGCGCGGATATTTCGCCCACCGCCGGACAAATGCCACGCCTGCTGGGTTTGGCCCTCGCAAGCAAACTATACCGCGAAAACCCCGACCTCCACACCTACACCGATTTTTCGCTGAAAGGCAATGAAATCGCGTTTGGCACCATCGGCAACGCCAGCACCAGCGAAGGCATCTTCTGGGAAACCATGAACGCCGCCTGTGTAATGCAGGTGCCCCTGCTGATGAGCGTGTGGGACGATGGCTACGGCATATCCGTGCCTGCCAAATACCAGACAGCCAAAGAAAATGTATCGCGCCTGCTCAGCGGCTTCCAAACCGACAAATTCGGGCAGGGCATGGAAATATTTACTGTAAAAGGCTGGGATTATGCAGAGCTCTGCAAAACCTACAAAATGGCCGCCGATGTTTGTCGCCAAAAACATACGCCCGTGCTGGTGCATGTTACCGAGGTAACACAGCCCCAGGGCCACAGCACCAGCGGCAGTCACGAGCGCTACAAAAGCAAAGAGCGCCTGGAGTGGGAATTGGAATACGACTGCATTGCCAAAATGCGCGAATGGCTTATTGCCAACGAACTGGCTACCGCCGAAGAGGCCGATGCCATTGAGAATGAAGCCACACAAAGCGTCCGCGATGCCCAAAAAGCCGCCTGGACAGACTTTCTGAGTTCTATCAAATCAGAGGTTGCCGGTTTCTGCGACATCATCAATGCCATGGCTGCACAAGGCTTGGCCACGGCAGAGTTTGCCGAAATCAGCGCCGGTTTGCAAAGCAAATCCGATCCCCTGCGCAAAGACATAGGAAACGCCGTGCACAAGGCGCTGCGCCTCACCGCATCGCTGGATGCGGCACAAAAACAGCCCTTGCTGGATTACTATAACCGTTTTACCGAACTGAACCACAACCGCTACAGCAGCCATCTGCACAGCCAGAGCCCAAACAGCGCACTTTCCGTGCCCGAGGTTCCGCCGGTGTTTGGCGATGAAACCGTAGACGGCTATATGGTGGTGCGCGCCTGCTTCGATGCTGCCATGCAGCGCGATCCTCGGGTATTTGCCTTTGGCGAAGACGTGGGCAAAATTGGTGATGTGAACCAGGGTTTTAGCGGCTTGCAGGAGAAATACGGCGAGCTGCGTGTAACTGACAAAGGCATCCGTGAATGGAGCATTGTAGGCGAAGGCCTCGGCGCTTCCATGCGTGGCTTGAGGCCCATTGCCGAAATTCAATATCTGGACTACCTGCTCTATGCCCTCGAGGTAATGAGCGATGACATAGCCACGCTGCAATACCGCAGCAAAGGCGGACAAAAAGCACCCGTAATCATCCGCACCCGCGGCCACCGACTGGAAGGCATCTGGCATAGCGGAAGCCCCATGGGAACCATTATCCATGCAGTGCGCGGCATGCACGTGTGTGTGCCCCGCAACATGACCCAGGCCGCCGGTATGTACAACACCCTCCTGAAAAGCGATGAACCTGCCCTGGTGGTGGAATGCCTGAACGGATACCGCATCAAGGAAAAAATGCCCATGAACATGGACGAGTTTACCGTTCCGTTGGGCCGCCCCGATACCCTGCGCTACGGCGAGCACGCCACGCTGGTAACCTACGGAAGCTGCTGCCGCGTGGCACTGGAAGCCGCAGACATGCTGGCAGAACATGGCATTCGTGTGGAAATCATCGATGTGCAAACCTTGCTGCCCTTCGATGTGAACCGCCTGATTGTGGAGAGCTTAAAAGAAACCAACCGCCTTGTGGTGCTGGATGAAGATGTTCCCGGTGGTGCCTCGGCGTTCATATTGCAGCAGGTGTTGGAAAAACAGGGTGGTTACCGCTACCTCGACAGCGCCCCGATCACCATTACCGCACAGCCCCACAGGCCTGCCTACGGCACCGATGGCGACTATTTCAGCAAGCCCGGCGCCGATGAAATTTTCATGAAGGTATATGCCATGATGCACGAAACCGACCCGGTTACGTGGCCTGCGCTGCTTTGAGTTTTTTTCGATTAATTAATCGGTGATTCAGCCAAATAAAGAGGGCGATGACTGAGGTTTTATATAATAAAACCCAACGGTAGCTGTCTGATTTATAGGAATAAAAAATAATAACTACCAACAATAATATTATTCCGGTAGTAATAGAAACATATAATTTTAATTTATTTATATATTTTAGGTGGCCAAACAATGATATAATTAGCAATAAAAACCACTCAATAATATTAACTGTAATAAGCGATCCCATTTCGTAATAAACAGTATGATTAAATCCCAATATGTCATATTTTCTCAATAGATAAAAAAGCGGGTAATGATGGTATTCAAGTCTTTTGGCAGTGATGTTTTCATCCAGTGAATTCAGGTTAGAGAAATAGCGTGTTTGTATATTATTTTTATTGATAAATATTAAAAGCTTTTCAAGCAGTTCAAAATCTGCATCTGAATTAAATTCATAGGGATGAATTAGCAATACAATGATCCCATTAAACAGCGATTCTTTTTCCAATACTTCTATGGCTTTTTTAACCGAATAACAAGTAGAAGGAACATATTTAATTTTAGAATTATTTTTCGGACCAAATTCGTTTGCAGAAATGATTAAAAAATCAGACTTTTCAAGTGCTTTTAGTGTGTTATCATCATAGCCGTTCCAGGGTGGGGCAAAACAGCAGGGATAAATGCCTTTAGATTCTAGCAGGTGCTTGCCTCTTTGAGTTTTATCCCTTTGTTTTAAGTAGGACAGGCCTGTAAACTCATCATTTCCTTCTTTTTCATGCTTATTTCCATGCACAAAAATTTCTGCGTACCGACTCCTGTAAATGGGATTAAGGGTGTCTGCAGGATTTTTAAAAGGAATAATTCCTACATTAATGGGTGTCTTATGTTTTTCAAATAAACGGATGATTCTTACTGTTTTGGAATCTGCAGAAACATAGCAGTCATCCATACGCACAATCAGCCGCAGGTTTTGGTTGTTTGCCAATAGCGTTTGGTTAAACACCAAACACATCAATAAGACCTTACATCGAAAAAACAATGTGTTCATGGAAATACTGAAGCAATATAACAAGGCATTTCCTGTTTTTTGGATAAAATGTATTTTATTTGAGGAACCATGAGATGTCGCGTATCCATATTCATTCTGTTTTTAGCCATTACCAACTTGCTTACCGCTCAGGAATCCATTAATTCGGGTGGCGGCTCTGCCACCGGCAGCGGTGGTGTGGTTACATTTACCACAGGGCAATCTACGTTTACTGTTGCCGACGGCGCCAGAGGCAGCAGCAGTGCGGGTGTGCAACAGGCATATGTTATTACCCAAACAGGCACTGCACCGCTAGTTTACGACTATCCGATAAAAGTATATCCAAACCCAACCGCTCATTTGTTGCAGATTGATATCGGCCATACAGCGGAGCATCGTTACGAATTATTGGATGCCACCGGCAAGAGGGTACAAACCGGTAACATAAAAAACGGCAAAGCCACGTTGAATATGGCAGAAACAGCACCCGGAAATTACCGGCTGATTATTTTTTATAAAAAAGATGTTCAACGAACGTTCAATATACTAAAGAATAGTATGTAAAATCTATCAGCAAAACTAAATCGTAATATTACGATAACTATTAAAAATAAATTAACATCAATCCTCTCATAAAAAAACTGGCATCGCAAACCGCTGTCTATGGTTTAACCACCATGGTAGGCAGGTTGCTGAATTTTTTGCTGGTTCCTCTCTACACGGCCACCCTGGGTAAAGTAGATGATTACGGGCAGGTGAACGTGATGTTCAGTTATGCCTCTTTCATCGCTGTGATTGCTGCTTTCGGACTGGAAACGGGCTTCTTCAATTTTGCCCGCAAAAAAGATGAGTACAAACCCGAAAAGGTATTTTCTACCGCGGTAATTGCCTTGTTGTGCTCAGGATTCCTGTGGTTGTTGCTGGGCAACCTCTATTCCGAGGGATTGATGAGCATGGCCGGATACCCTTCCAAACCCCACTACGCCATCTGGTTTACCGGCATCCTCGCCGCCGATGCAGTTTCATCCCTGGGGTTTGCCTGGCTTCGCTTTACCGAAAGGCCTTGGCGCTTTGTGCTGGTGCGTTCCATCAATATCGGGGTGAACATAGGGCTGAACCTTTTCTTTTTGTGGGGTTGTCCGCTGTTGCTCTCTAAAGGCTATACCTGGGTACATTCTATATACGATCCTTCGCGGTTGCTGGAATATATTTTCCTGAGCAACCTGGTGGCATCACTCATCACCCTGCCCTTGCTGGGCCGTGTATGGATCAACCTGAAATGGGGCTTTGATTTCGGCCTTTTCAAAAAACTATTCGCGTACAGTCTGCCCATGGTGATCGTGGGTTTGGCGGGTATGATCAACGAAACCCTGGACCGCATTCTGCTAAAACAAATGTTGCCCAAACATGGCGATTACGAAGCAGGTATTTACGGAGCCTTCTACAAGCTCAGCATGGTGATGACCTTGTTTGTGCAGGCGTTCCGCTTTGCAGCTGAACCTTTTTTCTTCAAGCAGGCAGAAAGCGACAAAGCGCCCCAAACCTACGCACAGGTGATGACTGTGTTTGTGTATGTGTGTGGTTTCATATACGTGTGTACCATTGCCTGTTTGCCCTGGCTGGCACCGCTGTTAATACGCAAACACATCTATTTCACCGATCCCCGCGGTATGCAAATTGTGCCCGTATTGCTCATGGCCAACTGGCTGCTGGGTATTTATTACAACCTGAGCATCTGGTACAAACTCAGCAATAAAACAATGCTGGGGGCTTCCACGGCCTTGTTCGGTGCGGCTATAACCCTGCTGGGCAATGGCATCTTCATACCGCATTATTCATTCATCAGCAGTGCATGGACCACCTTGGCGGCCTACGGCGGTATGGTTTTACTGGGCTTTTTCTGGGGGCAGCGGCATTATCCCATTCCCTATAAAAGCATGACATTGGTCAGCATTATGCTGTTTGCGGCTATTCTGGGCTACGTGGCGCTTGTTTATCAGGAAATTATTCCCTATATTGCATATCTAACCATCCCCGCTTACCTGCTTGCCGTGTGGCTGGCAGAGGCTCCCAGGAATGCTGCTCGTAAAAATCATTAACCGATCCGGCAACCCTTTGCCACAATACCAATCCAGCCACAGCGCGGGTATGGATTTGCACGCAAACCTTTCAGAACCCGTTATTTTGGCACCCGGCGAAAGGAAACTTATTCCCACGGGCCTGGTGATTGAACTTCCCGAGGGCCACGAGGCACAGATAAGGCCGCGCAGCGGACTTGCCCTGAAACATGGCATTACCGTCCTCAACTCACCCGGCACCATAGATGCAGATTACCGCGGTGAAATCAAGGTACTGCTCATAAACCTGGGACAGGAATCTTTTGAAATCGCCAATGGCGAACGCATAGCCCAAATGGTGGTGGCCCGGCATGAAACCGTGAAATGGATGGTAGCCGAACAACTCACAGAAACTGCCCGCGGTGCAGGCGGATACGGCAGCAGCGGCAAATAATCATAACCCTGTAAAATGACAAAATCCGGGACATGCCCGGACCTTGTCTGCTATGAAAACTTAATCTACCCCACACAATAAACCACCAGGGTTTGTAATTGTTTTGAGAAATTAAAAAATTTTTATGCGACCAAAATCACATAAAGACGCAGCTATTTGTTGCAACTTTGCAATATGATTAGGATAACATTGTTTTCTGCAGCAGTTTTTCTGGCATTGGGAGCTTGTTCGCAGCAACCCAAACAAGGCAAATCAGTGACGGTTGAAAACCTTAATACAGCCGCATTTGAGAGCCGCATGAAAAGCACACCCGCCAAAATCGTGCTGGATGTGCGCACCGATGAGGAGTTTAAAAGCGGGCATTTGCAGGGCGCAGTAAACATGAATGTAAATGATCCTGATTTTGCCGAACGCATCAAGCAACTGGATACCACCCAGCCGTTATTTGTGTATTGCCTTGCCGGTGGGCGCAGCGCCAAAGCTGCCGATATACTGAAAGATATGGGTTTTCCTGCCGTGTACAATATGGAAGGGGGCATTAGCCGCTGGACCTATGAAAACCGCGCCGTGGAAAGTCCTGCCGGTGCCATGGACAAAGGCTTGAAAAAGGCCGAATTTGAATCCATGATGGCCGGTATTAAAGATACCCTGGTTCTCGTAGATTTTTGGGCCAAATGGTGCGCTCCCTGCCGCAAAATCAAGGCATATTTGCCCGAAATAGAAAAGGAATTTGCCGGTAAGCTAAAGGTGGTTAAAATCAACTACGACGACAATCCGCGGCTGGTAAAGGAATTGTCGCTTGACAACGTTCCTTATCTTTTTCTGTATAAAAACGGAAAATCCCTTTGGCAGCAAAGCGGTTACATAGAAGCCGCAGCGCTGAAAGCGTCCATCAAAAGCAAACTTTAAGGTTGTTTTACAAAGCGGTAGGTGGCATTGGCACCGCTTAGCAGGTAAACACCGGGTTTCAGGTGGCTCACATCGATTCCATTATTGGCATCAGTATGGGTTGTCTGTACCATCTTACCCGTTATTTCCAATACGCTGTATTGCCCTGCTGATGGCACATAAAGGCGGTCCACAGCCGGATTGGGGAAAATGGCGGTTTGTTTTGGTTTTAAACCGCGTGCAGCGGTATTGTTGCAGGCCAGCGTGTTAATGCGGCTCCAAACCTTGTCAGCCAACAGAAATGGTACTTCTCCCAGTTGACCGGATGGAACATCACCCATGCGTATCCATACAATTTTTCGGGAAGGTGAAATACTGGCAATTTGTCCGTTTTTGCCAATGGCAGCGAACATATCGGCCGGGGCGTTTGGGATGAAATTGCCCGGAAAAACTGTCTGCAATGTAGGAACCATAAACGACTTTTTCCCATTCAGCCACCATAGGTAGCCATAGCTGAGATTCAGGGTTTGAGAAGTATTCACCGATTGTCTGGCAAAACCGGTATCAACAAGCTGCAGGCCGTCCCATTTAAAGCCATTTTGGGCAAGTAATCCCCAGCGGGCAAAGTTGCGCGCCTTACTGGCAAATACATTGTTGTATCCCGATTTAAACCATAGACCATTGATGCCTGTTTTGGAAGATAAGGATTGCTGAGTATACAAGTTCATGGTTGAGCCGGTGGCGGTTTCAATTACCTTATCCAGCAAGGTATATGGCGCATTGTGGTACGCCCATCGTGTGCCGGGATCTGCTTTGTAAATCAGGCAAGATTTGAGGGTGCAGTGGTTATCGGGCACGCCATCATCCAGTCCTGAGGTCATGGTAATCTGGTTTCTGATGGTGATGGCGTCTTCCTGAGCCGGTGTAAGGTTGCTCCAGCCGCTTCCCAGATAATCGGAGGTTTTGTCGGTAAGTAACAGTTTGCCTTCCTCTCGGGCTTTCCCTATCAGAAAAGAAGTAAGCGTTTTACCTGCTGATGCCCAGTACCAGGAGCTGTCTTTGGTGAAGGTGCCGAAGTACTTTTCCAACACAATTTTTCCGTCAACCAGCAAAATAAATGCCTTGGAATTTTCTTTGGATAAATATTGATAAAGACTATTAATGCTGTCTTTGCACCAGCCCTGAGAACCCGGAGAAAGGGTATCCCAAAAGGCCGTTTGGCTGATGGGTGGATAGTAGGTGTTTTGAGCCCTGCCGGCAATGGTTACCGATAACAGGATGAGAGTGAAGAATAACTTACGCATACAATAGATTGACGCAAATTCGGTAAAAAGGTTTAATGATGAAACAACTGGGCAGTATATCTGTTGCAAAACTTAGGTGTTGCCCAATCCGCTGTTTGTGGTTTTCTTTGCGGCAGCATGTATGAATTTCACGGCGATAAGACCCGCTATTTTGATCTTACCCGTAAGGTTACAGAATTTCATGTAATTCCGTTTCTGAAAGAAAAGAGTATTTACCGTGAAGGTATGCGCGTGCTTGAAATTGGCTGTGGTGAAGCAGGTGTGCTGAAAGCTTTTACAGACAAGGGTTGCACAGCGTTTGGTATTGAGCTTGAAGAATCCAGGCTGAAATTTGCCAGGGAATTTATGCAGGCTGAAATGCAGTCCGGAAAAGTTGCTTTTTTGAATAAAGACATTTACGATGTGGATGTTGAAAAGGAGATAGGCGCCACCTTCGATTTGGTCATTTTGAAAGATGTAATCGAGCACATTCCGAACCAGGAAAAGTTTATGCCCCAGTTACACAAATTTTTGACACCGGGTGGCAGCGTGTTTTTTGGATTCCCGCCTTGGTGTATGCCATACGGTGGGCATCAGCAGGTGCTGCCCGGCAAGCTGGTTTCGAAGTTGCCCTGGTACCATTTGCTTCCCGGTCCATTATATCCACTTGCCCTGAAATTGTTTGGTGTAAACGCCTCAGGTATCAATACCATGAAGGAAATCCGATCCACAGGCATTTCCATCAACCGCTTTCTGCGAATTTGTAAAAAAGCCTGTTTTAAAGAACATGCGCGCCGTTTTTACCTGTTCAATCCGGTGTATGAATACAAATTTGGTATAAAGCCACGCAGGCAAAACGTCATCATTGCCGCCATTCCCTGGTTGCGCGATTTTGTGACCATGGGCGTATATTTTGTGGTGAAACCATCTCTACCTGTAAACGAATAATTGTTATTTTTCGTTGTATAAAGCAGGGTAAATGGATGCCAGGTATTATATTTGCCTTTTAACAGCGGTCATGAGAACAGCCAAAATCATTTCTTTTTGTACCCTTTTTGTGTTGCTTGCACCCTTGCAGGCCCAGAAAAAGTTATTCAAGGGCAAGCCCATTGAATTTGGTGTTACCCTCGGAGCAGCCAACTACATGGGCGATTTGTCCAAATCAGTTGCTGTGCAGGAGTTTAACCCCATGGGAGGATTAATCTGCCGTTTTAACCTTTCTGACTGGGTGACACTACGCGGTAATGCTGTATTTGGACAAATCAGCGGCGATGACAAGAACTATGCTGATGTGGATGCTTTCCGCAAGCAGCGTAACCTGAATTTTAAAAGCAATCTCGTGGAATTCAGCGGTATAGTGGAATGGAATTTTAGGGGTTTTGGAGAAACACAGACTGCCAATCCGCATTCACCGTACCTGTTTGGTGGGCTGGGCGTTTTTAAATTCAATCCCAAAACGTTGTTTAAATATATGCCTACCGACCCCAAAGGTGCGGCACTTCACGGTGCTGACCTGCAGAAATACGACAACCAGTGGATTGAATTACAACCCCTGGGCACGGAAGGCCAGGAAACAACTAAACACAACGACCGAAGACGTTATGCACTCACGCAGGTTAGTATTCCCTTGGGAATAGGATATAAGCAGCAATTCAATGGGCTTTGGGCCTGGGGCGTTGAACTGGGTGTTCGCAAAACCTTCACCGATTATCTGGATGATGTGAGCTTGGATTACGTAGACAACCAGATTGTGGGTGGTAACAGCGGAGCACTGGCTGCAGCGCTGAAAGACAGGGGTCCTGAACTTGGATATCAAAATTATGACAATGGCCTTGGTCGCGGAAATTCGGCCAATAAAGACTGGTATATGTTTCTAAACTTTACCATTACAAGAAAAATCGTAGGTGGTAAAACCGTTTGTTTCCAGTTCTAAAACTGGAAGAAAAAAAATTGCATTATTGCTCGCAACCTGTTTTGCGGTGGGTTCCCTTTTTTGCCAAAAATATTTTAGTGGCAGGTTTGAAATGGGTCTGGGAGCGGGCGTTTCAAACTACCATGGCGATTTGGAACACGGCACTTTTCTAAAACATTTTCATCCCTCAGGAATGCTTTTCAGCCGCTACAACCTCAGCAGCTATTTTTCCTGGCGAAACCAGCTTTCATACTTAAAAACAAGCGGTTCGGATGCGGGTGTTAAGGCCTATTCCAGCCGCAATCTTAGTTTTCAGTCAGAAATATGGGAATTGAGCAGCACCTTCGAGTTCAATTTTCAGGCCTTCGGAACCAATGTAAATGATGAAACATGGACACCCTATTTCTACTCGGGTTTGGGGTTTTTTGTCTTCGATCCCACAAGGCTGGAAAATACAGATATTAACCTGCGCAAATTAAGAACAGAAGGCCAAAATAAATCCTATTCAAGGCTACAGCCCTCCATCCCCATTGGATTTGGCGTTAAGACCATGCTCAATCCCAAGCGCAACCGCGGTGTATGGATTCTGGGTGTGGAGGGCTGCTGGCGCAAAACCTTTACCGATTATTTGGATGATGTGGGTGGCTTGTATCCCGATTACAAAACCATGGTAGATAAACAAGGACTAGCATCTGCCCAGTATAGCCATGCCCAAACCCTTAACGGACAGCCATTTACACCTGCCGGAACCATGCGGGGAGATAAACACTTCAATGATTGGTTTTATTTCATCGGATTTACGGCATCTTACCGTTTTACACCCTTAATTTGCAGGTAATTTCCCCGTGGCAGAAAAAGCGCTATTAAACCAGATTGACCCCATCCGCATTCCCGAGCATGTGGCCATCATTATGGATGGCAACGGCCGCTGGGCAAAAAAGCAGGGTTTTCTCAGGATTTTTGGCCACCGCCAAGGCGTGGATACCGTTCGCAATGTGGTGGAAACGGCAGCCGAGATAGGGGTAAAATACCTTACCCTGTATGCTTTTTCAACCGAAAACTGGAGTAGGCCCAAGGCAGAAGTTAACGCCTTGATGCAGCTGCTGGTTGATAGTATTGAAAAAGAAACACCCAGGCTGATGCAAAACGGCATACGCCTCGAAACAATAGGCAATGTGGCGCAATTGCCCGCAGGCTGTAACAAAACCCTGTCTGAAACTGTTGAAGCTACCAAAGGCAATACACGCATGACTCTCATATTGGCTTTGAGCTATAGCGGGCGCTGGGATATTATTGAGGCAGTGCGCAAAATTGCCATCGACGCAAAAAAGGGTTTGATTGACCCCGAAACCATTGGGGAAGATGATTTAAACGCAGCCCTAAATACCGCCCGCTATCCCAATCCCGATCTACTTATCAGAACCAGCGGAGAACAGCGAATCAGCAACTTTTTATTGTGGGAAATTGCCTACAGCGAAATTCATTTTACCAAAGTGTTGTGGCCTGAGTTTTCAACCGAAGATTTTTACAAAGCCATTCTGGATTATCAAGGTAGAGAGCGTCGCTTCGGTAATACCGGCGACCAAATAAAACAGGTGGTATGAGGAGAATATTGCTGTTAATAATTTTGGTTAGCGTATTTTCCGGTATTGGAGCCCAAACAGCAGATACAGGCAGATTTTATAACTGGTATGCCTATAATTTTACCGAACCGCAGGAGTTTGTTATCAAAAATATTCTGGTGGAAGAGGCAGAAAACAAGCCTATCCAGAAATCACTGGTAGTGGTATATTCCGGGCTGAGTATCGGACAAAAAATCAAAATTCCGGGTAATGACATTCCCAACGCTATTGATAACCTCTGGAAACTTAGCTATTACAGCGATATTCAGGTGTTCATGCGCATCAATGAAGTGAATGGGGTAAAAAATGCTACCCTGAATTTTGTTGTGAGGGAACAATTACGCATTAATGGCCACCGATTCCCTGGGCTTAGCAACTCGCAGGCAAAGAACCTGAAAGATGAGGCAGGGCTTAAGCGCGGTATGTATATTACGCCCAACCTCATCAACAAAACACGGGTAAAAATTATTCAATATTACCGCGATAAAGGATACTACAATGCTACGGTAAAATTCAACCGCCTCCCTGCATCTGATGAAAAAACAGGCAAGCTCATGCCGGGTTTTGAGAATTTTGATATTGTTGTAGAAAAAGGCCCCAAGGTTAAGGTCTATGATTTTGCTTTTCATGGTAACGAAAAGCTCACCGATAAACAATTGCGCCAATCTATAAAAAAGCTGAAACGCAGGTATCACAAGGTTAATATTTTTGCTTCATCGAAATATATTGAAGGGAAATTTATAGAGGAAAAAGACAACATCATCACCCGTTATCTGTCAAAAGGTTTTAGGGATGCAAGAATTCTGAAAGACAGCATTGTGCTTATCAACCCCAAAAGGGTGGTGATACATGTTGATGTATTTGAAGGGAGTAAATATGTTTTCAGAAATATTGTGTGGAAAGGCAATACCAAATACCGAACAGGTTTTCTGGATACGGTGCTTGGCATTAAAAAGGGCGATGTTTTCAATCAGACCCAGCTTGAAGAACGGCTGGGCACCGTAAATACCACCGGCGTGCTGGACATTCAAAGCCTGTACATGGATGATGGCTATCTGTTTTTTCAGATGACACCGGTAGAAACAGGTGTTTATAATGATTCCATAGATCTTGAAATCCGCATCAATGAAGGTACTCAGGCCAAGGTTGGAAGGATTTCATGGACAGGCAATACGAAAACAACGGATAAGGTTATACTCAGGGAAATCAGAACCAAGCCGGGGGATGTTTTCTCCAGGGCCGAGATACAGCGCACCATGCGAGACCTCGCTGCAATTGGCCTTTTTGATCCTCAGCAGCTGAATGTAAATCCCAAACCCAATCCTGCAGATGGGACTGTAGATATTGATTATAAACTGGTAGAAAAACCCTCTGATCAGATTGAATTATCAGGTGGCTGGGGTGGCAATGCTTTTACGCGCAGGGCCACGCTGATTGGTACAGCGGGTATAACGCTGAACAACTTCAGTACAAGGCAGATTGCTCATCCTAAAAACTGGAATCCCGTGCCCACCGGCGATGGGCAGAAGCTGTCCATCCGCGCTCAAAGTAATGGTTCCAACTATCAGGGATATAATTTTAGCTTCACAGAACCCTGGTTTGGTGGCCGCAGGCCCAATTCTTTTTCGGTTAGTTTATTCAGAACAGTTAACGCCTTTGATTTTAGGCAACGAACTGATCCCAAACGGCAGTATTTCATGAATACCGGTATGAGTGTGATGCTGGGTAAACGATTGAAATGGCCGGATGATTTCTTCAACCTGCAGTATATCTTTAGTTTTCAGCAGTACAAGATGCAAAATCTTACCGGCGGTTTTTACGGTTTTCCGGGTGGTTTCAACGGCACTAGCTACAATCCCTCGTTGCAGGTTATTCTGACCCGCAGTTCAGTATCTGACCCTATTTTCCCAACAAGCGGAAGCACACTTACCCTGAGCGCACAGGGCACACCACCTTTTTCACTGTTTCGAAATACGGAAGTATCCAAACTTACCCAACAGGAGAAATATAAATGGGCGGAGTTTTATAAATGGAAGTTGGATATGGAATGGTTTACACCCATTACTAAAAAGCTTGTGCTGATGAACAAGGCCAGATTTGGTTTTCTGGGTTACTATAATAAGCAAATGGGTACTACCTTCTTTGAACGCTTTCAAGTGGGTGGTGCCGGTATTTTTGGGTTCAATATTGCTGCTGCTGAAATTATTTCACAGCGTGGTTACGACAACTATTCCATCTCTGCCACAGCCACCGGCAGTGAAGCAGGGGCTCCTATTTTCAACAAGTTCACTACAGAGCTGCGCTATGCAATCACTACAGGCCAAACGGCCACTGTTTATGGTCTTGCATTTTTAGAGGCCGGTGATGCCTGGAATAGCATGAGAAAGTACAATCCATTTCAGCTAAAGAGATCTGCCGGTGTGGGCTTACGTTTATTTATGCCCATGTTTGGGCTTATTGGACTGGACTTTGCCCATGGATTTGATTACCGCCAGGTGCCACGCAGTGGAAAAGCAGGGCAGGTGCACTTCTTCATCGGGCAGCAGTTTTGATGGTGGTTCTTCGTTTAATTGTTTATTTGTTTATTGGTCGTGAGAACTTTTTATAATCGTCATGCTGAGTTTATCGAAGCATGTCCCGTCCTGAAAAAGGTTAACGTTATTCAGGCATAGGCAAACTCTTGACGCTAAACAATTAACTTTTAACTAAACCAATAAACCAATCAGATATCAAATTTAATACCTTGAGCCAGTGGCATTTTACCGCTGTAGTTAACGGTATTGGTTTGTCTTCGCATATAGTTTTTCCAGGAATCGCTGCCGCTTTCCCTGCCGCCACCGGTTTCTTTCTCGCCGCCAAATGCGCCCCCGATTTCTGCTCCACTGGTTCCTATATTTACATTGGCAATACCACAATCGCTGCCGGCTGATGAAAGGAAGGTTTCCGCTTCAGACAGGCTCTCAGTGAAGATGGCACTGCTCAGCCCTTGCTTCACATCATTCTGCATGGTAATAGCCTGTTCGAGGGTGTCGTAGGACATTACATACAAAATAGGGGCGAAGGTTTCTTCCTGCACGATGTGGTAGTGGTTTTGTGCTTCGGCGAGGGTTGGCTGCACATAGCAACCGCTTTCAAATCCGTTGCCATTAAGAACTTTGCCGCCATATAATATCTTGCCTCCTTCGCTTTCCAGCTGGTTTATTGCGCGTGTATAGGCATTTACGGCTTGTTCATCAATCAGTGGTCCCATGAGATTGGTTTCCAGTAGCGGACTGCCGATGGTAACCTGGGCGTAGGCTTTTTTCAGTTTATCAACGAAACTAATATAAATAGAGCTGTGTATAATAACACGGCGTGTGGTGGTGCAGCGCTGTCCGGCTGTGCCCACTGCACCAAACAATACAGCGCGGAGTGCAAGGTCCTGATTGGCTTTTTCACTTACAATGATGGCATTGTTGCCACCCAGTTCCAGCAACGTTTTGCCCAGGCGCGCACCCACAACTTCGGCTACACGCTTCCCCATGCGGGTGCTTCCGGTGGCACTAACCAGCGCCACGCGCCTGTCCGCTGCCATTCGTTCACCAATCTCCCTATCACCTTGTAATATGCTGAAAACGCCTTCTGGCAGCTGGTTCGCTATGAGTACTTTCCTTATTATATGCTGCACAGCTGCGGCTGAGGCAGGCGTTTTCTCACTTGGCTTCCAGATGCACACATCACCGCAAACTGCAGCCAACACGGCATTCCAGCTCCAAACGGCGACTGGAAAATTAAAAGCAGATATTATTCCTACCACACCCAGAGGATGCCACTGTTCAAACATGCGGTGCCCCGGTCTTTCACTTTGCATGGTCAAACCATATAGCTGCCGGCTCAATCCAACGGCGAAATCACAGATATCTATCATTTCCTGCACTTCGCCCAATCCTTCCTGCAGGCTCTTTCCCATTTCATAACTTACAAGCGCTCCAAGATTCTTTTTTTGCTCGCGGAATGCTTCTCCTATTTGACGTACTATTTCACCACGGGCGGGAGCGGGCATGGCGCGCCATGCAGGAAATGCAGCTTCAGCGCGTTTCATCAAAGCTTCATACTCGGTTTCACCTGCATATACCACGGTTGTGATTTTTTTACCGTCTACCGGGCTGATTATGTCACGTGTTTCAGTACCCAATGCCGTGAGCCATTGTGTGCCTGTGGAGACACTTTCCAGTTGCGGGCTGATTCCCAGCGCTTTCAGTACGGGTTTTATGTCCATTATAATACAAAGTTAGTGTTTATAGGCTATTCAGCCATGATTTGAAGCAAAAATCAGCCATGATAAAGGGTTTTAAGGGGGTTAAATCCCTGAAATGCGGATAAAATGTGGATTACATCTATGTGTAAAATGACCAAAACACTTGCTACGAGGGGTTGTTCATGCCTTATTTAGCGGCACAACCTTTAATAAATAAAATATCATGAACAAATCAGAACTCATCGACGCAATCGCAGCCGGTTCAAAAATGACCAAGGCTGACTCAGGCAA
>Ga0194133_10003463_pt1 | contig 22357 bp, 14 predicted proteins | sample TA2KigOf40mmetaG_FD_155448 | JGI IMG/M metagenome (GOLD analysis project Ga0194133, IMG submission 155448) | Freshwater microbial communities from Lake Tanganyika, Tanzania - TA2015055 Kigoma Offshore 40m | ecosystem: Environmental > Aquatic > Freshwater > Lake | place: Tanzania: Lake...
CGTTAGAGCTCCACATAACCTACAGACAGACAGACAAACGAACAAACATCTGTGCGCCCATTTTTATATAGATAGAGATAGAAGATAGATAGATATGTCAGGAGGTCATTGTAGCTCATTGCTATTACAACTAGATGAGAAGTGGGAGATATAGGGTTCGATCTTTATTGGCCTGGGCAAAATCTTTGACCCCTGGATATACCTTATAATTAATCATTTCTTTGAGATGATGAACTCAGTCAGGATTAATTGTTGTGCAGAGTATTGATTGGAATTAGCTCTTATACTCATTTATTCACGCTCATCAATTTTAACTATTATAAGAGGAAACAATTGAAGGAAATATAAATACTAATGTTACTGTTAATGTTTACAAAAAAAAATGGACAACCTGCTTAAATTTTTTATGTAAAGGGTGGTGAGCAAAGTTATGTCTAATACCAGGAGTATGCTTGGGGGTACCACTTTAGAAGACCTGATTTGTGTGGAATGAGGATGATTAAGTTATAATTTTTTTTAACAAGGAATGAAACTTTTCTCAATTTAAGCTTTGTATAAAAAAAATTACAAGCAATTTGCTTTTCTTTCTCTAAATGAAAGTTACTTTCCAAATTTGGAAAAATTTTGTTCTTGATTATTTTTTTCATCAAAACAAAACAGAGGAAGAACACTTGCTCTCCACATTTATGCATTGGAAACTTTTTTTTCAATTAAGGAACTTTTAAGTCGATTGAAACATTCATTAAAAAAAAGGGGGAAAATCTTTCAAACTTCCATAAAGACAACAAATTATGTTACATTTACTAAAGAAGGCTATAAAAAAGCTTAATTTGATTTAGAAATTAAACTAAATGCCTTAATTATAATATCTATGGGATAACTAAAATGAGATCAACCAAAAAAATATCCCAGCAATTAAATTTCTCAACAATTCAATGATTTCCTTAAAATGTAGTGATGAGTTTGGATCAAAAAATTTTGATCCGGGTTGGGTCGGGCCAATTTTTAGTAGCTATGTGTCGGGTTTGGTCAGCCATCTATGGTTTGGGTTTGGATTTGGAAAATTTCCCCTAAAAATGTCAATTTTTTTAGTATTTCCCTTTGGACAAAAAAATATATTCTGGTCGGGTCAAAAAGTGCCTGGGTAAAAGGCAGGTCAGCCTCTTATTTACTGCGAGTCAAAAGTATGCTCCGGTCAGTTCAGGGCCCGCACCTCTATTAGAATGGAAAGTTTGTTTTATAACCTTACTTGAAAGGTTGAATTTTGGTTAGTAAATGTAAAATTTTTAAGAAACACTGAGATTTGAAGGTAAAACTTACACACACTTGAAAAAAGTCCATTTTCCAATAACTGGTTACCATGCCGAAATGGTTTCTTTACATGTCATAAATCTTTGCTAAATTTCAGTCAAAGTCATTTATCAACTTGGCTATCCTTTTCATTCTAGTCTGTCACTTTTTGCGATACCATAAATTTTTTTCTTGAGGGGCCAGCTCAGCTCATTGAGTGGTAATGAGCTAGAACTTCAACAGCTGAAGGATCATTGTCATATAGTACCAATTTTGTGCCTATTACAATGAAGTAAACTTGAAATGTACCGTTTAGGATAAAAACTGATATTGTTGAGTAGAGACCCAATCCAAGCATATTATTGACCCGCAGTAAATAAAAGGCTGACCCGTCTTTGACCCGAGTACTTTTTGACCCAAAGGAAAAAAATTGAAAATTTGGGATTTTTAGGGAAAATTTTCCAAACCTAGACCAAAACCAAAGATGGCTGACTCAACCCAACCAGATAAGGGTCAAAAAATTTTGACATGGTCACATCACTATTGTTGAATGAAGCCTTTTATGCTGATTTCTCAAAATGAACTAGACAACCAACCTATGAAATATCATTTTTTTTTACTTTCACTTACTAAGCAACCTAAAATCAGCAAAGATTTATACTTTTTTTTAAATATGGAAATGTGCATCATACTGGAAAAATGGCTATGTTTGGCGCAATTTTTAAAGTAAATAGCAAATTATGGGATTTCTTGGGACATTTTCACAAAAAAGATACGGTTGACTTTAATGAAGTACCATTTTTTACAAAACAATTCCTGTAATCTTGTACATGCAGGAGACCATTGTATTATTTTTGCCCAAACCCAGAGACACTTTTTCAGTCGGACAATCACCTTGGTTAATTAACCCCAGTGATAAGGAAGGCCAGATAAAAGACTAAATCTATTCACAAAGGTGTGGAGCCAGATTATTAAACCAGTTCCAACAAATGTATGAAATGAGTTAGGGAGTAATAATAGTAATCTTTTGCAGTGTAATCTCATCCAATATTAAAGTATGATCAACATCTTTAAAAAGTTTTGCCACAAACTGAGGTTTACATGCCCCATCCCAGTCTTGTATTGACACAAACATCCCCCCATCTACAACAAGCAAGTAACTTCACACAGAATTTTTATTTCCATCTAGGGCATATCTTTTTGCAAAGTGCTGAAGGGAGGGATATTTCATATTTCTTTCACTATGAGATGACTAAAGAGGGATTTAACTTTTTGTGAAACATTTCTTAAGAAAATTGAAAAACCTGATTTCTTTTTGGGACTCCATTTCAAATTATCTGGTTGTTGAAAGATTCAATTTTCCTTTTTCAAAAAACTACAAATGGTTTATTTATAATTTTTTCAACTGTAAAAATGTAGTAAAAAATTATATTTTTATACCTCAAGTGCTTGAAAGTTTATTCAGAAATTCTTCTATCAAGTCAATTCCTACATTAGAAAAGCATTTCAAAGGAGCTGGATGCATTTTTTTAAATTACAAAGGTAAATCATATACATGTCATTTCAAAATTCTAGATTTCTCTTTCAAATACCTGCTGTTAAGAGATTTTTGAATTTCAAAACCACTTATACTAGCCAACTGGGGCCCTGGTGCTGCCCGGAAAAAATTTAATGCATTTTTGTAAAGCAAAGTTTTTTCTCCAGTGATCTGTTTAGGTTTTGGAGTTTGGGGTACTCTGGGGTCAGGGGGTTGGATTGACGGGGACAGACTTGTGTTAAGAACCTTTCTGCATTGGTGTGGAGGTCTGTGCAAAATTTGGTTGAGATTGGTCCGGCAGTTTGCGTGTGAAAGAGGGACACAGGGTACAAACAGTCTGTTTTATATATAAAGTAGGTAAAAACATAGAATGTGAGTGATTTTTAGGTAGTCCAATGATGACTGGGTGGGCATTCTTATTTATCATGATTTGAGAGTCAAGTGTCTTGACACACCTTGGTATGAATTTAAAGGAAAAATATGTTGAAAATCAAACTCTTTCAAAGACAAGCTGTTTGCCAAGAACTTCTATTCAAATCCTCTCTCAAATCTCTAACCTTTCTGGATCATGACTTTATTTTCATGAAATATCATCCAAAAATCTCTTGAAAAGCTTTCTTTAGCTGAAACCCATTCAAATAAGTGTTGATGCCTTATAGTTATGAATATTTTTCAACCCATTTGGATTGAAAAAAAATCAATAAGGCGCCCTCAGAAAGTATAATAGTACTTTGCTGTGACTCTTGTAAAGGTGTTTACCTTGAGCAATCATCACTTGAGTCCAAATTGCACCAGATTGTTAATATTCATCTAATGCTTAATTGTCAATAAGTACCTACATAACTTTGATTCAACAAAGATTGAGAAGGAAGTGCTCTTCTCAATTTCTTAAACCTCATCATGAATTAATGCTAGAACTTTGCTTTATGAAAGAGGATAACTCGTTCCTTACAAAATCTTCATTCAACTTTTCAACTAAATAGTACTACCAAGCCCTTTCTTCATTAATTTTTGAAGGAGGGTACACTAGAGCAAATCAAAATAAGGACTCAGACAAGGTATATGAGACCAAAATTTAGCCAAAATATAATTATTGCTAAGGCCTGATGTGTTTTATGTAAAAAAGCTTGTGAAAATAAACAGCTTTTCAGGGTCAATCTCATAAGTATAAATGGCTTGATGAAATTACCATCAAATAGTAAGCATTACAAAAAAACAACTTTTAAAGACACTTTGATCTCTAGTTTTCTTAATTTTCTCATGCTTTTCTGTCAAGTCAAAAAACCTAACAATGTTTTACATCCTAAAATGCCTCTTTTTGTTTTATATTACTTTATGGAATAAAACTTCTTTCTACTTAATCTTTTCCCCACTGCTTAATTCACAAGTAAGTTTTCTTTTTTCACAAGTCTTTCATTTTCCAGAGTGCCATGTAATCTCTTGAAATCAGCCACTGCAGTGAAATGAAACTGTCCCTCATGTATGAAAAAAATGTTGATTACTTTACAAAGTTTTAGATTTAAACAACAAACTAAACTACATGGGGCTCAATGTTAAAAGTAATTGAAACTCAAGGAAATGTCTTTGAATTTCGCTGCATCTCCGGCAAACTTTGACCCTGGGTTAAATTATTCCCAGCCAGGATTCAAAGCATCTTTTATGATTAGTTTTGCTAGATGTTCAAGTAAAAAAACTGTTAGTTGGACATTATCCTGACAGGGAAATTTTGTATAATTTATTTTGTGTAATTTTGTGGCAACCTGGAGTGAAAGATTGACTGGTTGTGTCAGGCTTCAAATCCATGATCCTCAAATCCCAATCCCAAGCCAGATTGCACTGCAATATCCCACGATGGGCTGAGTTATTAAAGTAGGTCTTGCAACATTTGTTGTCATTAAAGTCACACTGTGGCTGGGGAATTTCTTGTTGGTATATGGCAACCCAGGGTCCATGTTTGCTTATGGGAGGTACCAGAGTTCACACCCAAGACCCTCCAATCCCCAGCCTGATGCCATGACCATTAGGCCACAGTCCCACCTTGAAGTTTAAGTTGATACCATGAAAATTTTTAAAAAAATTATTAAATTTTCGTCACGAAAAGAAGTGAGCATAATTTATATAAGATACTTTTTTAATTTCAAAAATATCTTTTTGGCACCATTATTTTTATTTTCTAAATATCTGCTGTAAAAATTCTCATTCTTGTCTGGAAAACTGAGCTCATACAGGATGAACAAGACTTCTTTATTACCATCATTTATCTTGGCCAGTTAAGGTAAAACAAAAAAAGTGATTTTGCAGAAAATGCTTTTGTGGTAGATTTTTACTTTGAATTCTCCATGATCTGGTTGACTTTGTTACACATTTGTGGTAGGGAAAAGGGGAATTCCACCCTAAGTAATACTTTTTGATCTGCTTTTCTTTTCTCCCACAAGTCTATTTTTGGTTTGGTTTTACAGAAACGCAATGCAGGGAACTCAAAAATTCATGGAGAGTTACCACCCAACAAATGAGTCCCCATTTTTCTAACTTAAATTTTATGGTTCAGTTAAGAAGTAAAGATCAACAAATTAATATTGATTTATATATATCTCATTCATGTATTAAACTGGGCGTAAAGCCCCTGGCTTTACTGCAGATAAAATTGGCTAACTTGAAAAAATCAGCAAATTGGGATGTAGAGAGCTTAAATCAGGATAAAACACTTCTTGTTGGAGTAAAGACTACTACTACTTTAATGCTAATATGGCATCAACTTTTATTTGATAAGCCCTTCTTGAAGCTAGAAATATGTCTAAGATCACTGCAGATTTTATTTCCCTGACTGAGGGTGCCTTCACTGCCTTGTTTTTTTTTTTAAATTTGAGGTAAAAAATCTTAGTTCCCAGCTATTTACATTTAGTGGCTAGACTATGCTGCCCATACAAATAATGTTCAACACAAACTATTAGTTTAGTTATAATCAAAGATTTAGAATGAAAATTAAAATCATTTTCTGTCATGGTTGGTTTTTTAATTTGAAGCTTTTCTCTAAGGAGAAAGAATAATCAATTCGAAATATAAGCTGTCAATAAATCAATCTTTTTGGGTGCATTACAGGCCATTCCTTTTGATTAAGATTTGGGGGCTTTTTATGTTTGTTTTTTAACCAACATAGGCTCAAGGGTCTGCTGGGATTGAACCACAGACAGTTCAATCTCTTTGTTCAACTTACTGAAGTTATTGATCTGTGAGAATAAAGATGAATAAATTATGACAATTAACACAAAAGAAGCTAAAGGGCCTCAAGGAAGTCACCAAAAGTTTTCCCTTAATAAAAGCAACCTGTTTCTATCTATTTTTGGGTTGGGAGTTAAGCCTGGGCCCTCTTGGTGTGAGTTGTATGCCATACTACTTTGTTAATTACTATGACTCCCATGTTGACTGAGCTGGTTAGTTTCATTTACTAGCTGTGGTCTATCATATACTGGTTCCCCCTTAATTAAAAGCACATGTTTCCATCTCTTACTTATATTGCATTGAATCAATTATTACTTTGACTGTTTTCTTGGGAAAAGTTAAAGGGTAAAACAGGGGCACAAGATCAATTATGCAGGGAATAGCAAACACCATAATTGGTATAATGCAATATTGTCCAAAATTAATTAAATAGTGGAAAGCAAACCTATTCAGATTTTCATATTAAGTATTATTTTTTCCTTCCTTTTTCAGGATAGTGAAGCTTCTGCTCTAGCCCTTAGACTTGAACAACAAATAATTGTTGCAGGTAAACTTTTCCTCATGAAAAGTTCAAAAAAATAACTTTTCCAATTTTATAATACTTTTTTAGATTGCCAAGTGCTGATTGCCATTCTGAATTTTCTACACCAAGATTGGAGCTCTTACATGAAAGGAGCCTGGGTTCTCAGAAAAGCATGGAAGATATACCAGAAAACATATGTTCAAATTCGTCATTTGTACATGAAGAAAATTGGACTGAAGGGAAATTCAATAGGTGTGTTTCATATTCTACTCTTCTTGAGGGTATTTTTGGTTTGTGTGTAGCCAAAGGCAACTAGCTATCTTTTGTATCTTTTGTGGCAACTTGTGGTTGAACTCAGTTTGTATCTGTTTAAAGTTTATTTCATTAGTTATTTCTCAATGAAAATGTTATTTGTGTCACATTCAAAAAGCATTTTAAAAATTTTGAGAGACCCCTTGGCAATGTTCTATAAATGTATAAGGATAAAAAAGAATGCCTGACTATGAAGAAATGTTTAAAACTATAGAAAGAAGAACAATTAAGGTCCCATAGTTGTTTGAAACCATCAAATAAGAAAAGTAATTTACTAAAATTTTATTTAAAAAAGATTTTGTACTGCATTGCCTAGAATCATTAAGATTTTTGTTAACTGACTAAAATAAACATCAAAGGAAGTTGTGTTTTGATTTATAAGAACTTAATGGCATGTGGCCAACCAGACTTTTCCTTAGATGGTTGATCTCCACATAAGCAACAACCATCTGATGGCAAAATCTAATGCCTTATCAAATACTCATGATTGTTGGTTATGATAAGACATTCTCTTGTTTTTCCTCAAATTTATAAAGTTGTAACTTTGAACAATTATTCATATTTTCATAGCAAGTAGGTTGATTGGGTTTTTGATGTCCAAATGTTGCTCTATGTCATCCTTAGAGATTTATTTTTATAGGCATTTATAAAGATGTAAAGTTCAATTTTTAATTAGAAATATTTAAAAATGTACACTGCAAATTATTTTATTATTATACATTTTGAAATTATTGACCAAATTGTTAACAACATCCCTTGTAGTTCCCTCAAACTTTCATTTGGGGTTTTAAAATCAATGAAAAAGACCCTCCTTTCAAACAGTGCCCTGCTTTGACAGTTTCAGCTGTATTTTTCCCAGCAAAAAGTTAATTATCAAATACTTTTTGAAGATTTCAAGACTTAAAAGTTGAGTTTCATCATGATAACTTTATTTCAGCTCCACCTTTTGCATCCCACCTTTGCTTATCAACAACTGAATTGTCATCAAAGGTACCCAAACAAATGTCCGGATGTGAGTCAGGTTCAAGCTCAACAAGTTGCAGTCCAAGTCACGAAATTCCTTCAATCAGATCTACATCAATGCACAGACAAAAAGTATCTCACAGTTTCAGTGTTCCTCTCAACTTATTCTCAGCCACAACAAGGAATGACCAACCAGCTGCAATGGACCAGGAAATTGACCAAAGCAACTCTAATGCAGCAAAGTAGGTTCTAAAATCTAAATAAACTTTATGGAATGTGAAAAATAAGGAGCTATACAACATACTTTTTTCAAATTTCATACATGGTTTTTCAAGAATTGGAAATTTTCAAATTAAATTTTTGTGATATTAATATTGAGGAATGAAAAACTTATATTAGAAGTAAATGCTGGACTTAGAGAGACTAAACTATTTATATTAAAAAAGGCAATCATCTTAAAAATGCTCCTGGGGATATGCCAAGTTTAAGTCCAATCATATTAGGATAACATAACCAGTTGTTGGCTGAGCATATAACATGCCTATTGTGATTTCACATAAGAATATTCAAGCAGAGTGGACAACTTGTGAAAAACATGAATATTTTTAAATACAACATTTTCACAAAGAGTGACTGAATAATGTGAGCTTGGAAGACAGTGTTGATGTGTGATCAACACCTTTATTAGAGTCCCGCTATAGAAGTCTATGGCCACAGCAGACTACTTTTTTCCTGGCTGAGGGTGCATTGCTGATTTTTTTCCAATCCGGGGTTGAATAACTGCTGACATGGCCGGGGGTTTGAACCTATTACCTTATACCTTAGCCCTCAGTCAGGTGCTTTTGACCTTTCAGTCACTGTTGTTTCAAGGCTCAATGTAATCATTTTTTCTCTGATTGAGGGTGCCGTGCTGATTTTTTGAAATCTGGGGATGAAAAATTGATTGCGTGGGCAGGAATGGAGCCCGCAACCTTAGATCTTAGTCCTCAGTGAGATACCATGACTTCTCAGCCACTGCAGCCCCTAATATGTAACATTTGTTAAAGTTTCCACTGATTTTTCTTCTTTCATCTGTGGCAGCCCTAAAAAGAACCTCAAGTTTTGAGGATTTGAAGTTTCATTTCATTAGAATACCCTTTTATTTTACAGCCTGATTTCACCTTCAACCATAAAGCGTTTAATGTCAGCAGTAAGCTTTGGGTATGGAATCTTTCATCTTGCTGTCTCCCTCTTACCTCCTAAGCTTATCAACCTGATACATTTCCTGGGGTTTGAAGGCGACAGACAAACTGGAATACAAGCTCTTCACTTTGCAAGACAAGGAAAAGACATGAGAGCACCTTTGGCCATGTAAGCTTTGTGCAAACTCTACTGAAAAAAACTCACTTTTGTTTGTCAAATTTCAACCTTTTTTTCAGACTAGCCTTACTTTGGTTTCACACAATTGTTCGACCTTTTTTCGGCCTTGATGGGTCAAATCTAAAATCAGGTTTGTATATACAACCATGCCATTTGACTTTCTTCTTTTCTTTAAGATTAGATAATTCAATTAGGAGCGGATGCAGCTCAAAGGTTGATTGACAGTTCAAAGCCTGCATTTGCAGATAGTGCATTATTCCTCTTTTTCCAAGGAAGAGTTGATCGACTAAAGGTAAAAGAAATTGATATTCAAAAGCTATTAAGCTTATTTTTTAACAAAAAGATAAGAATGCAAAATAAATAGTTATTTACAATCAAGAAAAGAATTATTACTGAAATGTTTATTAATGAATTCAATTCAATTCAAAGGTTTTTATTTTCGAATTCATTATCTGACATCGTCAATTACACAAAGTAGACGTTACAAGAATTCAATAATTTTTTAAAGAACAAATAAGTGCATTATCATTGTGGTTATTGATTTTGATGTTGCTGAGATGTTGATTGGTGTTGGACCCTTGCGGGAGTGGAACCCAGGCCGCCTTGGTGTGAGTTGAATGCTGTACCACTTTGCCATTTTTGCCATTGTGACTCCCTTTGAATGAATGTTGAGCCTTCTTATGTTAAAGGGACAGCTCAGAGATGTTGTTGAAATTTTTATGGTATGACTTGCATGTTGAGCTCACCAATCGCACACTTTTTTGGTGGTCAATTCTTCTGTGATTATTTACCTTGAGCAAGAGTCAAACCTGAGGTGCCGGATTAGAATTCTGGCTTGAAACCACATGACCTTCCAGACTGTTTAAGAGTGGTGTCAGAAGGGAAGGCCAAAGATGCCATCATTGAAGTTATGTTTAGAGGGTATTTATATTGTAATTATAATCAACAAAGCTGTTATGTGAAGGACTAAGAAAGATGCCACATTTAGAGTGCTCGAGATCCTTCATGCTGGGCAGAAAATTTTTATGGTCCCCGAACAAGCACGAATTCATCTTTTAAGAGTTTTCCTTAGATTTTTGTTTGTTTTTGATGACCAAATGCCACCCAGAGTTTATTAAAAAATAAAATCATTTGCCAATTGGTAAAAACTCTGAGCAGATTATTCCGTGCTGGAATGGGGACCGTGAAATTTTTATTGTGTTTGCACCTTATATGTATAATCTCTCTGGTGGGACTGATATAGCTTGACACATCTTTTGAAGGAGATGTGAAATGAGAAATTGTAGCCATCAGGATTCTTCAAAATGCACATGGTTGCTAATGAAAAATGAAAAATGAGGAGACTGAGCTTCAATACCAATTCTGGGTAACATTTGAACCCTAAACCCTAAAATTACTTTTAGATACATGTGATAGATAGTGTCTGTCCCACAATTCTGTTGTTAATGTCACTTGCAAAAGTGAAAAGTGTTGGAATTCAGGTAAAATAAAGAAAATGCAAGTAATAACAGAAAACAGGAATGAACCTAGTCAAAAAATAGAAATACAGGGAAAGTGGTAAAAAATAAGTTGTCGCCTAGACCTAATGGTTATGGCATCTGGCTGGGAAACTGAGGGTTGTGGATTCAAACCCCAGGCTGACACAAATTACACCGAAAAATAATAAAATGATTTCCAGTCAGGCAAAACAGTGTGCCTTATAATTTAAAATATGCAGGGTGCACTTAAAAAAAATTGAAGAAAATGAGGATAAACAAGTCCAATTAGCTGCCCCTTAAAGTTCTAGTTGTCACATAAAATATCATCCAAGAATGGTGCTTGAACAGTTTTTTAAGTATCTTGTATTGCTCTTAGCATTTTGACACCTAATTTTCCAGCTTGTATGATTATTTATGATATTTTGAAACCCATGGTTTGAGATTACTGACAAAATGAGGATCAAACCCTAGCTCCATAAATCAGGTTTTCCAACTAGATTAAGTCAGCTTGACATTTTAATCAACCAAGATGTTGATGTTAATAAGGGGTAAGATTCCTAGCAATTGATTTTCAGACAAGGGTTATTTTTGCTTTTAAGATGTACTTTTTTTTGTAAAATTCCTTCTTTTTTTATCACCAAATTTGTGTTGGTTAGAATGAAATGGTGACAGTTGAATATTTGAGGACCACTACAGAAAGTGTGACTCTAAAAGGGTAGCACGTTTGGCATGACTTGAATATAAAGAATGTAACTTCTTTTTTCAACAACACATGATGAAGCAAGTCAATCCTGGAATTTCTTTACTTTACAAATAATAGTAGGAGTTCAGTGAATCTAATTCTGATCTTTTTTATCCAGCTTGACTTCAACAGTGCCCTTGAATCTTATGAAAGGGCCCTTAAAGTCTCTGCTCAACGTGAAGTTCATCTACTCTGTCTTCATGAAGTGGGATGGTCCTATGTATTACTGCTGAAATGGAAGGAGTCATCAAGAGCATTTTTGCAATTGAAACAAGAATCAAGATGGTCAAAGAGCTTCTACAGCTACTTGTCAGCAGGTAAAAAAAATTATACTAAAATGGACTTTTAGATGATGCCATCATTGGAAAGTTCAAGACTGTTCCCAGTTTCAGATTTATCAAACAAAAATTACAACTCATTAATAAAAATATTACAGTTTGTCTTGGATGTTGTGGAGAAATTGTCAATTCTTTGAAATTGGCCAAAGAGACTCCCCAATTGGTAAGGCGCTTAAATAACCCTCTTGAGAGATTTCTGATGAGAAGAGTGAACAAAATGATCCAGGATAGTCCAAGTCAGGTAATATCTAAATTAGGTTTGGGTGAAAAATGAAACTGTCAAAGAGCTTAAGAATCCCATTTTTTTACTTCCCTAAGGACTATTGCCTCTTGTTAGCCTATGAACTGCTTTATCTCTGGAATGCCCTTGGAGCTTGTCTTAAGCACTGCCATGCATCTATTCTTGTTGGTAAGACAAGGTTTCATAAATACAACACAATGCCAGATCTATTTGGAATGCTTTTGTCTTTTATTTCATATTTTTTGAGTCTCAGAGCATCTTGCACCTCTTTTTGGGGTGTTTTAAAGAAACCTATTTTGTCTGACTGGGATCCTGACTGGAAAATTGTCAAATGGTTTGGGCAAAAATTAAAGAATTGTCACGTGCACACTCAACATTATAGAATTGGTTAATTAAAAATTAAATGTACCTTTTTCGTCAAATTGTCTCAATAAATACCACAATTTACCAATACTGTGATTTACTCCCAAAATTGTGCCAACTACGGCAATTTTTCCGGTTAATTGAATAGAACTCAGGTTGTCAGCAACCCATTCCGTATATTTAAAGAAGTGGGAGGGGGGGAGGTAGTGATGGGTCTGGGTCAAAAAATTTTGACCCGGGTCGGGTCGGTTCAATTTTTTGTGGCTCAGGTCAGGTAAACAATCCATGGTTTGAGTTTGTGTTTGGAAAATATCTCCTAAAAATGTCAAATTTTCAATTTTTACCCTTCAGGTCAAAAAAATCTCTTCGGGCCGGGTCAAAAAGTACCCGGGTCAAAGGCGGGTCAGCCTCTTATTTACTGCGGGTCAAAAGTAAGCTTGGGTCGGGTCAGGACCCATCACTAGGGGGAGGGGGTTGCCATGGCTCATTGTCATGGGAACTGGCTGGGGATTGGAGGGTTGTGGTTTTAAATCCAGATGACTTTCCAGGCGACCCGTGATCCCCAGGTTGCCACAAAAATACAAAAAAAATTTCATTCAGAAAAAATCGTCTTCATGACTTTGATTCGGTAGATGGCACACTTCATGCTTCATAAAGCCTTACTTCCTTTTGTCTTTTGGTGTTCTGTAGCCCTTTTGCATATTATACTTCTCTGTAGCTGCTTCTTATTGTGCAGTATAGACTCATTCAATGTTAATGCACTATCAACACCTTTGTAATGAGCTCCGCGATACACATGGGAGTATAACTATGGCCACAAAACAGAATACCAAAACCTTAGGAGAGGGTGTACTGTTGATTTTTTACAATCCAGGGTTTAAAAGTGGCAGGCATGGCTGAGGATTGAACCGACAACCTTAGATTAGGATTCTCGTGTGACAATGACTTCTCAGCCATGGTGACTCCTCTGCCTCTCTAGAGAACATACTTGAATGAGCATGTAAAACTCACCCTATTTTCATGTAAAGTGACAGATATTCAATACCAGTTTGCACAATAGTGCCAAAATAAATTTTAGATATGAAGCTTGTACTCCCACTCAATGGAACAAAAGGAAAAATTCTATAAACACAACTGATTACTTATACACAAAAAATTCACCTTTCCTTCTTGATACTCATCAATATTTCTGTCATGTTTTTGAGTGATAAGAAAAGAAAGTACATACATTTCTATAGCTCTAGAAGAAAAGGAAACTTTTTATTTTTCATGAGCATCAATAAAAAGAAAAAAGAAAAAAAGCCCACTTAGGGGAATGTGAGTTTAATGCTCTAAAGGATTGCTTTTACCTTAGATATCCATCTATCTTATGGCCAGATTTAAGATTCAGGAAAGTAAACAGGCCATAACAGAAATGATAATTACAAAAATCTCAAAGAGTTTGTGATATGTACTTGCTTGTTTTGTTTGAAATCCATGCAAATCTTAAGGTTGATAGATGATACTTTTTCACTAACAGTTTTGAAAAATTACACAGATAGAAAAAGTCTTTTTGAAGTTGTTGAAACATTTTGTAACAAATTGAAAGCCATAACAGAAGACTTTTTCTGGCAAAGATATAAAAGTTTTGAGTTGGAATTTCATGTGAACTTTTTGAAGAAAAATTTCTCTTAAGAGTGTCATAATACTTTCTGGCAATAAAAATGAGATGTTTTAGCTGCACATAATTATTAATAAGGGGAAAGGAAGGCAAGAGTGGTTTGCACATTTCCTGGGATTTGGTTGGCCTTCGGGCAGCCATATGCACTCACTCCGAAGGGGTGAGTGGGATGGACGTTTCCTATGGTTTAGCTGGCCTTCGGCCAGCCATACAAACTCAACCCTTCGGGGTGAGTGGATGAAAAGATGGACATTACCTATTGCTGAGCTGGCCTTCCCTTTTGGAGTCTTTTTCTTACCCCTTTATCATCATTTATACTTTATACTTCCAGACTGTGAAAGAATCTATGTTCCTGCTCTGGAAAGCATTCGACAACTGATTCTTGGTTCAGTACTAACAAACAATGGAAATGAAGCCAGGGCCAAGGAGTGTTACATTGCAGCCATAAAGCTGGGAGAATCCGGACCTGATCAACATGCTGCTGCATTTGCAGCTTATGAATTGGGAATGATTTTGTGCAAAAAAGATGAGGTTATACATATATACATATATAGACAAACTTATTCAGAATTTCAATGTGAATTATGTTTTTGTTTTCAGACACGAGCTGAGGGTAAAAGATACATTGAGCTGGTGAGGGATTCCTACCACAATTATGACTTTGAAAATCGACTTACCGTCAGGATTCATTCAGCTTTGAGGCTGTACTCCAGTCCAGGATATCAGCCTGTACAAAATCGAGTAAATGGAATCACCTTAACCTCAACTACAACTCTTGTTTAAATTTGTAGATTTGTTATTGGTTTTGAGAGATCAAAAATCAAACATTTTGAATGAATCTAGTTCATTGAAAATTTAGTCAAAGTTGATGTCCAAGTTTGTGTCTTTTAATAATAAACCATTCTTAGAAATGAAACAGGTATTTTCAATTTAGTAAAATAAAGACTAATTTGCCAGTTTCCTTCATCCTGAACTGATTTGGGGAAAAATCAGGATTTTTTTTGGCAACCCCAGGGTCAAAGATTTCTTGGAGTTATTATAATTTAGAACCTTAAAAAAGAAAATGAGGTTTCATACTCCTAAATGGCCCTAATAACTATTCTTGATACAAACACAAGTCTAATATGCTGACCAAGTCACTATTAAAGTAAATGAATTTCCTTGTATATATTCTTTGATTTCAGTTTATCCATTACGATGATATTATTCCTCATCAGATCAATCTAATTCTTTATCTTGTTTTCTCATAGCGTCATTTTTCTTAACACTCGTCTGTAATCATTTTCCAGTACTTTAATAATGGCCTTCCAAAATAGATCACTTTCCTTTCTTGTCCAGCTAACAGGATTGTGTGCCCACTTTCCATGCCAATGACCATTGTTCATGAAACCTATTATAGTAAATTCAGTATTTACCATAATCTTTTATAAAGTAATCTTTGTATTTCCTTTAAAATACTCATTCGCTTAACGAATATTTATTAATCCCTCATTAAGGGTTTTGACAGTTTCCTTAATGGCCATTCCTTTATTGACAGTAATCGATTATCAAAGATGTCCCTCTTTGGTTGTCCCCTTTTCTGTCAGGAATATTGTGACACCCGCCAAACAGGTTGCCTCTTTTCTTCGGAAATATCAAATATTTATTGTTTGAGAAATTCCCTCCAATAATTCCTGATCAGGGTCCTTAACCTGTTCCGACAGCCAATTATTTCTGATCCGACTGTCAAATTATCCTGATCAGTCTTTAGGGTATAAAACCCAGCAAGTTCAGTAAATATACAGTTAGTATTTCATTGGTCTTGTTTCTTGAAGCATCTGCCCCACCACGAGGATTTACCATACTATGTAAACATACAGAATAATGTCAGTTAGCATTTAACGGACTGTTTCTTTGATACCAGGATTCACACATTATTAAACTTATTAATGGGATGTGTCAATCCACATTTTCTCCCCCAATTAGTTAGGTGGTTTTAAGGTTTAAGATATGCCTTTTAGCTAATTTACATTCATTATGGTCACTTATTTCAAGTAGCTTAAAGAAAAAAAATATTTGAATTGAATATTCTTTAAGTATATTTTTGTTTCTATAAATGGTTGTTACAAAATTCAAACATCAAAATTGTTTTTTAATTTACTTTTCCTTTATCTACATAGAATAAAAAAGAAAAGAAAAGAAAAGAAAAACAGTTTAGAATTCAGTTTTTTCATTTCCAATCATATTCTGATCCAGAGTCTGAATCACTATTAATATTAGCTTGTTTGATTTGATGAACTTTTTCCATTAAGGCAGCCATGGGACTATCACTCTTTCTCTCATTTGAGATTTTTTCTATTGTAACTTGTTTGAGCTTATTTGATCCACATTGATTTCTGATTTGATCAAAAAGTGATTGTCTAGAAGAATTATTTGGACTCTTTTTGTCTGGAAAATTTGTGTTTTCCTGCAGCTGAAGGTTTAATGGAGGAGGTGGGGGCGGTGGTGGAGGTGGACCTGTTTTTCCAGATCCTGCTTTTGAAGAAGAGGCTATCTGCTTTCTATTTGGTGATTTTGATGGTTTCCTGTCGGACATTTGAATCTCCACATCAGAGGATAATGAAACATTGGTCTTGAGAGTTGCAACCTTTTGCTTTGAAACACTGGATTGAATCAATGATTTAAGATTCTTTGATTTTGAATTGGATCTGGATTCTCTTTTATCACTCAATAGACCATTTTGGGGTTTGGGATAAATTGGCCTTGGTGGAGGTTGCGCATCATCCTGTTGAAGTCTACAGGGTGATAAACATCTTTGGTTGTTCAGGCTCTTGGAAGTTGGAGGTAGTTTTGGAGATCTCACAGGCAAGTTTTGAACCTCTTCTTTTTCCTCTTCACTTTCTGATCCAGTCACATAAATGTTTTCATCATCATCATTAACTTTTGATTCAACTATTTTCAAAGACTTTCTGTCTCGTTTCTTTAGCTTCTCCTCCTCTAAAACTGCTTGTAAATTTTTGTAACTGGGTTGACTATCTTTAATATTAGGGAAGTGTTTCCCATTCTTAACTTGCAACTTTTCTTGGACATTTTTCAGCATTGGTTTTCTAACATTTTTACTTTCTAGAGGCTCTTGTTTAGGAATAAGATTCTCAGTTCTTAGTTCCTGACTTTTTTTGGCTGCCACTTTTTTACGTTTCTTTATCCTAGCCTCCAATATGTTCTTAAGAAAAGAAGCTTCATTCTGAAAATGATGAATGAAATTTATTAATAAATTTACCCTCAGTTGAAACAAAAATGCTTTATTTCTTTTATATAAATGTTTGTTTGGAATAAATCATGAAGCATTTGGGGTTCTCATCATTTCAGTAGAATTGATCTGCACTTTACCTCATTTTCAATGAAAAGTCCCACCCTCACTTCATCTGGGTTCTCTATGGTAAAGAAACAATCATCTTTGTGTGAAATTTGAGTTTTGGCAGTGATGGAAATCTCCCTGTATATTTTTTGTTTCCTCTTACAAAATACCTAAATAAAAAATCAAATTATATGATTTTGTATAGCTAAAAAAAGCCCATCTAGTGCACTGTATAACTTTAAACTTAAATGTCTCAGCTTCTAAGCAAAATATCAAAAATCTTTTCAGTAATTTTAGGGGCATCCATGTGGGGATTATGCGTGCCAAATTTCAGGCCCTTAGCCTCACTGATATGGGAGGAGAATGAGTTGACAGACGCATGCGGACGTCATGCCGATCCCTATACAAAATTTCTAAACTCCACCCACTTCGCTTTGGGAAGGAAAAGGCATTTTATATGGTTATGTAGATTTTTAAGTATAATTTTAACAACTTCAAAGGGTAACTTGGTATTTTTAGAAAGAAGTATGACACCTGTATGGAAATCAGCAAACATTTTTAGGCTTGATTGCTGTTATTTCACCAACAGATTTTCTATCTCATTTTTTTACCAATAACCAGAACAAATAAATGAAGTTATGTTTTTAAGTGGAAAGCTTTTATGTACGTTTTCTTTATTCCAATATTGTTAAATTATTGTTTTAGAATCTACAGATATGGGGTTGCTGTGGCTGAGAGGTCAAAAGCACCTGACTGAGAACTATTACATAATAATAATAATTTTGTGCAGTACAGACTCAGGCGATGTTGATGCGTGATCAATACCTTTATAGGAGTCCTTCTATAGCCATTTAATTTTGTCTCTGATAACTGGGGATTAATGTTACCCTGACTGAGAGCGCCTTGTTGATTTCTTTTGCATTCAGGGTTGAAAATTGCTTGCACAGCCAGGGATTGAACCAACAACCTTTGTTGTTCTATCTAAGGTTGTCGGTTCAATCATCGACAATGCCAGCAGTTTTTCAACTCTGGATTTGCAAAAAATCTAGTCCCTCAGGCAGAGCAATAATAATTTGCAGTGAGACTCTAATAACAGGGTATTATCATTGATTGAGTATATGATACATACACCAGTATACTATTATACTTAATCAATTTATTGGTCTGAAAAGTTACAATAATTCTAAAAATTTACCTAAAGAAGATTTTATGATAAAGAATTATAGATACCCCTAAGAAGTAGTTTTGTCTTTCCCAATCTTTGTAATGTACCACAAACTTAGGCTTCTCAGTCACATTCTTCCACTGATCACCCTTAGCTACTTTCCACTGGGCTTGAACTGCAGCTAGGATGTCTTTTTTCTCTCCCAATTCCAACTTATTTAAATCCTGTTGGGTGATAGATGAAAAGTTGGATAAAATTTTCCCTTGCTTGGCCATTGCTTTGCAGAGACAAAAATGTTGAAAAAACAGAGTAGTTTTAAAAAATGTTCTTTTGATGATGCTTTAAAAACAAGAGTTCTTGATGAAAAGACAGGCTTTTATCATATCAGGACAACTTCCTTAGACCCCCGTCAGCACTGTTTTTAATCATTTTTTATTTTACATGTTCCACTTCCAGGGTATGACAAACTCCGGGCTAAATATGGGAAACTATAGGTAAGGGAACCTTCCCAATTGTGTTAATCAAGCCTCAACTAACAATGAAAAAACATAATATTGAATCATCCTTCCTTGTGACATCATGCCATCAACAGTAACTCAAAGATGAGATAATTCCATATCAAAGAATGAATAACTAGAAGTAAAAGGAATGAGTTATTTCCAATTATGGTAACCATAGTGGTAATGGTGTAGGATTTATTTTTTTCTGCTGTAGTGAGTCAAAGCTGGGTCCTCATAATGGAAAGTTTGCTTAAAATAGTCAAGACATTACATTCTGCGATTAGTGAGTGCTATGGTCTGATTGTTAAGTCTAATAAAATTGTATCTATACATATGTAACCACATTTGTTTAAATGATTAACTCTTGAATCAGCTTATGGACAAAAATGGGAATATGTTGATTCGTCTAATGTCATTTTGCCTATGACAGTTTGCCTACTGTGTCGATTCGTCTAATGATGGTTTGCCTACTATGTCTGTTCGGTTAAGGGACAGTTTGCCTTCTATGTCAGTTCGCCTTCAATGTCTTTTTGCCTAATCAGCATAGGGTTATTGCTAACCTGATCAGCATGCCAGTTGACATATGCACCTCTGCGGGTTAGGGAGGGGGAAACATGCCCAGTAGGGATAGGTAGGGGGAAACATGCCCCTCAGGGTTAGGGAGGGGGAAACATGCCCCGCAGGGTTAGGAAGGGGAAACATTCACTGTTCAGGTTAGATTCAGTTTAGCTAGGTTAGTTTCCCTTAGGTTAGATTCAGTTAAGCTAGGTTAGGTTCCCTTAGGTTCGGTTAGGTTAGGTTAGGTTAGGTTAGCAATAACCCTATGTTGATTAGGCAAACTGAAATAGTAGGTGAACCAACATAGTATGTGAAACGACATTATGCAAACCATCATTAGACAAATTTTAGATTTCTTAAAATTATTAAATGTTGGCAATAATTTTGAAGTTGCTATTGACAAAGTTGAAGGTGATAAATCTTCAAAGAAATTATTGGATCATAATAAAATTTGTCAAACCAGCCCAAATAAGTACTTGATTTATTTAATTAAATTATGACATCTGTTAACACATTCAGTTAAAGTTTGACATCTGAAAAACCATATTTTGGAAATGTTTTTTGAAAATATTCAATTTGAAATGGCACTTCTATGCATCAGGTAAATTCTCCAAGCAGGATCTTCATATCTTGATTGCTATGGAGGTACCCCTTGGTTAAGCAAGTAAACTTGCAGTCGAGATTGACTGAAGCGAACACCTCTGGGGTCATCTTTCTCTCTAAGCCCCATAAAAATCATTGAGTAATGGACAAAACGTTCAACATCCTGAAATAAATTAGAGTAGTTTAGAGATAAAAATCAAATTTGTTACCAGATAGTTTGTCCAAGTCAAGACAGTCTCATCTTCTCTGTGGAGTCTATTTACCCAAAATTCGGACAAAAAGAGGGGGACTAAAATGGCAAAGCTTATTAACTAATCATTTAATAAAATATGCCTTCTTAAAGCCCATTCGAGGCTCTCTCAGTCAAAGAAAGGGGACATATATAGAAACTCCTAGATTTTAAAGGGAATATTGTAGTGATGGGTCCGGGTCAAAAATTCTTGACCCGGGTCGGGTCGGGTCAGAAATTTATGGTTTGGGTTTGATTTTGGAAAATTTCCCCTAAAAATGTCAAATTTTTCAATTTTTTTCCCTTCGGATCAAAAAAAATCTCATCGGGTCCAGTCAGCCTCTTATTTACTGCTGGTCAAAAGTAAGTTTGGGTTGGGTCAGGGCCCATCTCTAGAATATTGTAGGACTAAGCTATATGGGTCCAGGCTCTATCAATAATAAAAAGGGTCCCTGATACCATTGGGAATCAAACTGGGCCTAAAAACTCCAAGGCTTTGCAGCAGGACCTGTACACAATTGGGTAAAGCTTGGTCCAGCAGTTCTTGTGTTATGAGGGGGGAAGTACACAGGCACATTCCTAGGTACTCAGTCTTTTTTAATGTAAATAGATATTCCAAATTATAAATTAAGTCTTTTGCAATAAAAAGATTTCCTATAGTTAAAGGGACCACCGTGGCTGAGAGGTCATAAACACCTGACTATATGAGAACTAAGATTTAAGGATGTGTGCTCAATCTCAGACCATGTCTGCAACATTTCAACCCCAGATTGCAAAAAAATCAACATGGCATCACCATTCAGGATAATAAGTAGTCTGTGGTGTCCATAGACAGAATTCTATGTCTATGGCGAGGGACTTAACAAAGGTGTTGATCCGACATTTTATTTGGATGGGTCTATACTGCAGAAGATTATTATTACCTCTCTTAGGTCTGCACTGGATCCAATGTACAGCAATGGTAGGACATTAGTCAGCAAGAAGAGCAAACAGAACTAGAAGGAATGAACTAAAATTACTTTTCTAAAAAGAAAGAAAACAAGGTGGTGTTTGGCCTGCTAATCAATCGTCTTTATGAATAACCATGTTTCTTATACAATCAGAATACAATGAGGATAAAATATGGCTACTACTAACTTGAAAGTTTATTAGAGTGACTGTATCTGATGCACCCTCAGATGGAGATTGTGGAGTTCCTCTAAGATGGAGTATGGATGAAGGTATCATTGCCACAATGAAAACTAACCAGATCAATAGGCTTGAAGGAGCTGTGATTAAATTCTTCCCCTTTTGTCTCTCTCCAGATGTGGTAGCCACCACTGCAACCCTTACCGAACTGGTTCTGATAAAGTGAAGAATCCGGATGTAGCAAATGATGTCGATCAAGAATGAGTTGATCACAATAATGTAGTAGTAAAATAGAAACTAAAATGACATTATTAAAAATATAAATTCAAGGAATCTGTGCATTGTAAGACAAAAATATTGTATACAAATTTTAAGGAATGAATAAACTTTTGCTTTTAGTAAAAATCCAAGATGAAATATTAGTGGCATGCTATAGATTTGATCCTCAAAGTAAAAACCCAAGCTAAACTTTTATTTCACAGATAGTGCCTTAAACATTTGGCCAGATTGATCATTAATGACCTCTCAAGCCTCTATGAACCCTCTCCTTTACTGGCAACCCAGAAAAGCTTTACTTCCTCATAAAACAGATGACTCATTTGCCAACAATTTTGTCATTCAGCAAAGTTCAATTGCACTGGGTCAACCCACCCAGAAGGGCAATGGATAATGGATAATATTCTCTGACCCTTAACCCTGAAAAAAATGGAATGTGTCAGTGTTTGATACTGATTGATTGATTCCTTGAATTAAACACATTTACAAGGGTTTATAACTGATGTTATACATTGAGCCAATGAAAGTTAGTCTAG
>Ga0194133_10003465_pt1 | contig 22342 bp, 21 predicted proteins | sample TA2KigOf40mmetaG_FD_155448 | JGI IMG/M metagenome (GOLD analysis project Ga0194133, IMG submission 155448) | Freshwater microbial communities from Lake Tanganyika, Tanzania - TA2015055 Kigoma Offshore 40m | ecosystem: Environmental > Aquatic > Freshwater > Lake | place: Tanzania: Lake...
GTTGTCATTGATTTTTACGCCACGTGGTGTGGACCTTGCAAAATGATTGCGCCCCAAATTGAGGAGATGTCCAAGGCGCTAGAAAACGTTGTTTTTCTCAAGGTGGACGTGGATGAGGCAGAGGAGGCTGCAGCGGTAATAAGTTTACTTTTCAAGATTGAATCATCTCCTTAGTTGACAAACACTGTGTTCGTAGGAGTACAACGTCACCGCCATGCCTACTTTTGTTTTCATCAAGAATAAGGCGAAGGTAAATATACAAACTATGAAAGCTTCTCTTGAACATTTTTATTGATTTTCTAACACGTGTTTTATCTGTAGGTGGCTGACCTCATGGGAGCTAATGTCGAGAAGTTGAAGGAGCTGCTGGAAAAACACGGCTAAATAAGCTTTTTAGGCGCAAGAAGTGATGATTTTATTTAACGATTGTGTCTAAAAAGATCCACTTTTGTCCTGAAAATAATTTTATCACCTTAACGTTACTTAAAAGGCATATACTGAAAAATAGATATTTGTTTAAAACCGGCTTTTTAGGTCCAAAAAGTTCTGAAGGGTCAAAAGTTATACCAGCTCATCTGGTTGAGTTTCCTTCTGGAAGTGAACACAAGTCTCTCTTACAGATTGGAAAAGAAATGAGTAAATTTTTTTTATTTATTTTACTGTGCTTTGTTTCAATCCATGCAATTCATTTAAAAAAGTATTAAACATGATGATTGCTGCAGCAACTTTAAAAAAGTACAGTGAGAAACTATAGACAGGGGGGGTTACCCCAATCTCGCATATTTGACCTAAAGCAATATTTGCACCTTTTTTCTTGTAAACGAAATGGAAAAAGCGGACTAGACTTTCACAATGGGTACTGCCCCTCGTGCTACTAATTAAATAAGAGTAATTGAACCTACTTTGAAGTTAAATAATAAATTTTGTACAGAACAGTTTACAGGTTGATCCTCAGGACCCCCCCCCTGCAACACGGTTTTTACCTAAAGCTCACCTTCCCTTGATTGGGCTATTTGTAAGAGGTTTCAACACTGGAACCCTTGGGCATTAAAAAATCTAGTTTCTCTTTTTCGCTTCAAGTGTGCTTTGGGTTCCCAGCCTCGTCGTTTTTCTTCTTGCCCCTGTCACCATCTCTGGCTCAGGGGTGTCAAGTTCGAGCTCGTCATCGTCATCTGTTCTTCCTCTCATCTGCCAATCTATGACAAGTCTGCAACCGAGCATTAGTAGAAAGACAAGAGTGGGAGCGATCCTGAAACGAAGAAAAACCTTTAGAGTTAGTGTGGACTAGCTGTGGCCCCCTGGTCACAAATATACTCTAACCTTTCGAAAGCATCGTTAATAGCCCAGTGTGAATAAGCGTTCAGCACCTTTACAACCACCAGCACTAGATTCGCACCATTTTTGAGGAACTTTGACGGCACGAGCATCATAACCGTCCCACAGATGATCTCTAGACCTCCCACAGCTCTGCGGTACCACTTTGAGGGAATCTTGAAATCGAAAGTTTTTGCAAAGGGAAAAACCTTGGCGTATTTTGCATATTCTGACCTACATAAATAAATAAAGCCATTCTTTTAGAATGCTCTAAGATTAAATAAGTGAACATTATAATCCTTACCGCAAGTCTTTATGAAGGTCCCGGCTTATTTTCGGGGTTAGCTTGAGAACTCCCAGAAATATAAAAAATGCCCCTAGTAGAATAGACAAAGACTTCAACACGACTTTCGACATTGTACAAAACTCAGCATCAGAATATCAATTGTTGTTTGAAATGGTTCAAAAAAACCTAGTACGAAGGTAAACTGGAACCGGGATGTTGAAGCAAAAAATGAAAAGCTCTCCTGAATAGCTGGATGAAAGCGGTTGTGTCTGCCGGCTCAAAAGAAGATATCTTTAATTCACAACAGTTACAAGCAGGGGTGCTGCTGCTCATATTGTATTCGGAGAGACAGAGCTATAAGCTCTCCAAAAGGCTTTCGCACTTCCCACTAGCCCGTAGTGCAGCGGAAGCATGCAGGCAGCGCACGCCAGAAAGGGCTTTCTAATTAGCCGCTCACCACGACGTTCAAAATTAAAATAAAATCTGGGCGATTCTGTTTAAAAGCCCTGTTTAATAATGTTAATGGCAAGGTTTTTTTGAAGAACAGCTTACAACTCAAGATTTAAAAAGATCCAGCTAAATAAAACCCTAAATTTTAGGAATCATAGTTGGACAAACTATTTAAGTCTACAAGTGGAACAATTTTTCTTAAACCCAGAGTCCGATAGAATTCATAACATGTGAAAGAAATGCAAAACTTGACAATTTTTTAATTCATCAGAAAATTATAATTCCAAAGTAGAAAAAGGATGTTCTAAAGTTCCATGGGGATTTCTCGCACCTCCTCTGATAAAATCTCAAGCTTCTTGACGGAAGTTTTAAGAACAGGAGTTGTCCCAGGTGCATAAATGTATTCCTAAAAGATTCAAGTTAAAATTCAAAGATATGATCTCAATTGAGCCTCATTCGGCGATAGCGTACCTGCTTCCGTTCTCCAGACTTTATAAGCTTCTCGTAGGGTCTGTAAAAAGTTTTTGAAAATGAAAATGGCTTCAACTTTTCCAGAGAACTAATGGTGAAAGAAAAATCACCTGAAATATTCAATTTTATCCCCTGCCTTGATGACTGCCAAGTCAACGTTGCTACCTGCAGCCAAAAGTTAAAAATATTTAGTTAAATTCAGATAGGTTCGTATTTTTGATAAAATCATGTGTGTAATATTTTAAAATGTTGACACTTTACCAGATCCCATATCATGAACTATTCCAGCAGCGATGGCATCTCTCACTAATTTCTTAGCGTCCTCTTCTTCCATATTTGGCTTCCAACCCAGCTCCTGTATTGTGTTAAAATAAAAAGTTGCTACTGCACTAATCTTTTTCTTGAAAAGTCCAAGGTAAGGAACTTGAAAAGCGCGAGAATAACCCTGCAACGGGAAAGGGGCAAGAAAAACTTACGAGAATGGAAGTGGCTGCAAGCATTCCAGACCCCATTGCGACGAATGGCATTTTGGCAGTCGCCCCGTTCGCACTAATAGAATAAAGGTGCGAGCCTTCAAAATCTACCCCACCGAGTACAAGGTATGCACCAATGTGTCCCTGATATCTAAAATTTGCAACGTGCAATAAAAAAAGACAATTTTGCTACGATTAACTTTAACAGCTTTACCTAAAAAGCTTGTCTTTGAACAATCTCTGGGCCGTGCGAACCCTAACTTGTCTGTTCCAATCAAGTCTGAGGAGCTCCATTTGACTCTCCATGGTCCTGGTTATTTTGTCGCAATCTGCTGCAGTACCGGCACCGCAGCACAACTAAATAATACAATTTTTCAGAGTTGAGGTCATACACCAAAATTCAAGGTTTTCAGCTCCTTTAATTTAAAGGAAGACTTTTGGATACTTACCATGTTCGGAGCCAGCGGATGAATTTTCATACAATTCTTATCGGCTACAATGTCCCCACCGGTAGCTCTTGTGTCAGCACCTAAGACAACTCCATCTTTGAAGACCACCCCGCAAATAGTTGTTCCAGTTTTCTTTGCTTTGGGTAGGCTAACAATTCCCTTTTCATGAAGAAATGCATTTCTAAAAAAGTAGATGGTAAATTTTGAAACATTTTTGTGTTGAGTGATGATAAATCTAATTTTTACCTTTTAACATTGTCAAATGAAAACCCTGGTGTTGGTAACTCAGTAGAGTAAATTGCAGCCATTTCGAGGTCGTACTTCTCAAAATTAAGCTAGAAATTAGTTCTGTATATATAGAAGAGAAAATTCCTTGTCACAAATTGAATGACTCGGAAATTTTGTTGTTGATTTTTATTTTTTTATGCTGCTGTGAATTAGACGAGCCGCTATGTTTTACAGGGTTGCCAAATTATAAAATCAAAGGTAAGACAATCTAGACAGATGATCGTACATTGATTTGAATTAGTAAAATGCTAAAAATATTTTCTACTAAAGAAGTACGCTACAAGCCTCTCCTATAACTGAGAAAAATTTATTGCCCGATTCAATCAGTAAACTTAAGACATAATTCATAGTTTCCCCATGCAAGTATCGAGGTTTCGCGACCGACGTCTTAGGTTTGAATAATTTTGTTTTTGTTCGGGTAAAATCATAGACGTCTGTGAGTAAAATTTGGATCGACCGACTTTGTTTTGTTTCGGTAATTTCAAAATATCGTGTCAAAGCTGCAAAACTCTTGAGATTTTTTATTTTCTTGTCAATTATTCCAAAATGTCCGGAAAACCTTTAAAGATTCTCGTGTGTGGCGATGTCAAAGGACACATCGGAGCATTATTCAATAAAATTGAAACTGTCAATAAAAAGTCTGGGCCATTCGAGATGGTTTTGTGCTTGGGAAAATTCTTTGATGACTCGTCAGGTACAGGTAATCATTTGAGAAAAGTTTCGAGTGAAATTGAGCTCTGGCGTCTTAAAAGCGTGTAACAACAATATTTTATTTTAGAGGGAGTCGATAATCCTGATCTCTGGAAGCAAATCCTCGGCAGCAAAGTGATCTCTCCAGTTCAAATTTATATCTTAGGTAAACAAAATAAGTTGTGAAGAATCAATAATTATAACACTTCTGTAGATCTGGAACTTTAAAAATTTCAGGACCCGTGAGCCAATCTCAGTTGTCTCTATTTCCAAATTTGGACGGTTGTGAGTTTGGAGCAAGTATATGTTACTTAGGTATTTTTAATTTTTTCTTGATTTATGTCTTTTGAAAAAAATATATTCGAAGACCTTATTTTGAATTCAGTTTGCTATCATTAATTTCAAATTCACAAAAGTTGGTTCCTTTTAATTACGTAGGTCGCAGTGGTGTGTACATAACAAAAGAAGGACTCAGCTTGGCTTATTTTTCTGGAATTGAAGGGAAAGAAAATGGTGAATACATGTTGAACTATGAAAGGCTACGATCTTTGGAAGTTAAGGCAAAATGTCATGATGCTTCGTTTCAAGGAGTCGATATTTTGTTAACCACTGAATGGCCTAAAGGTGATATTTAGAACTTATTAACCTTTAAAAGAACGCTATTTGGTGTTTCCATGAACCAAATAACATTAACAAAGTTCCTCAGACTCAATAATTGTAATGAATTAACTGAAAAAATGCCATTGAAACCTAGGTATTTTAAATTATTGCCCCCCAATCGATGGTTTGAGTGTGGACAGCGGTTCTTCAATGGTTTCCAGACTAGCTGTAAATCTGAGACCACGTTACCATTTTGCTGGATACATGCAGAATCATTTTGAGAGATTACCTTACCGAAATCATCAGGTACTTTATTTGATTCTTTAAATTACGAGTTTATTGAAGCTAATTAAAATCACTGAACGTTTGAATGTGTAGTTTTTTACTTTATTTGTTTTTGAAAGTGACAAGTACATCAGGATTCAGACTGTGATACGAATCAAGTAAACTTTTTAAAGAATATTTTATTTGAAGGTGATAAGCGAGCATGTTCGACACGTAACTCGATTCATCTCATTAGACGACGTGAATAACGACCGAAAGAAAAAGTGGCTTTACGCTTTCAACATCATCCCAATGAATTCTATTAGCAAATCGGAGCTTTTGGCTCAGCCGCCCAACGTAACTGAGATGCCGTTCAAAGAATCTCATGTTCAAATAAAAAACGTACGTATACCCTATTTTCAAATTATATTATAAGATTATTGAGTTTTTGCCGTCAAATCATTAGAAATCAGAGGACAAAAATCAGTTTTTTTACGACATGAACGCACCAATGGAAGACAAACAAAGGAAGAGGGGCCACCAAAACAGAGATGACGAACCTTTCAATAAGAGGCCACCTCCCAAACCTAGCGGTCCTTGTTGGTTCTGTAAGCCTTGCCAATTTGAATGAGTTTTGATAAAACTTTGTTGAAAAATGCAAATTTTACTTTCAGGCTTATCTGGTCACGAGGTCGAAAAACACTTGGTTGTTTCAATTGGGGAACATGCATATTTGGCTCTTCCAAAGGGAGGTCTTTCAAATTATCACGTCATGGTAATTATTAAGATAGTTTACGGATCCGTTCCCTTTTACCAATACCTTTATTCCGAATTTTAAACCCTAGATTTTACCGATAGCACACCATCCCTCTACTCTTGAACTTCCTGAAGAGGTGTCAGCCGAGATTGACAAGTTTAAGTCAGCGCTTAAAAGATGTTTTAAAAAGGCCATCAATCATGATGTTGTATTTTTTGAAAGAAATTACAAGTACTGGAATTAAGATTTTGATTTCTGCCAATATTGTTTCAATTTTATTTTTTTTCAGGTCACAACACTTGCAACTTCAGGCAAGTGTTTTAATCTTGCCTTGAAAGACATTAAAGTGTTTATTGTACAATCTAATTTTATTTCAGGTTGTACCGATCCCAACTGAAGTTACCAACGAAGTAAAGCACGCTTTTGAAGATATGGCAGAATCCATGAGTATTGAGTTGACAGATATGCCAGAGCACTCAAGTTTGACTCAGGTAATTTTAATTTTTTTGCAATAGCAGATGTTAACTCAGTTAGGCTGTTTTTGCAAATTAGGTTTGACTGTGAAATGAAGGCCTGCTTTTTACTCTTTTTTAGATGGCCCAACCTGGTACTCCATATTTTTTCGTTGAGTTTTCAAATAAAACCAAGTTATTTCATCGGGTGCGTCGAGGTTTTCCGATCCAGTTTGGGCGCGAGGTATTGGCCAGCTCAGAAATATTGAACCTACCGGATCGGATTGATTGGAGAGAATGCCAAAAAAGCAAAGAAAAGGAAACTGAGTTGACTCAAGATTTTAGAAAAATGTTTGAACCATATGATTTCACATTAGAATGAATAAAGTATTTTCCTGAATTCTCAAGCACAGAGTAAGTTAGAAACCACTTTACAAGGGATAAGGTACTTTTTTGAAGCTAAAGAAGAGTGGTTTAACTTGATGAGCATTCAAAAGAAAGGAAAAATGAGAATGTCCAGGTGCACATGGTCTTTAGGTATTTATTGTCTGGTGATTCACAAATAAATTTTGAATTATTCCCTTCGTGGTGTCCAAATTCCATTTGCGACAAAAACTATTTTCTCCCTGGTTTTCTCAACGAGCTTCGCTGCAAAGCCTATGGACCAAAGAACGACATAGTTGAGTGCCTGCCTCACAAAATCCGCCACCGACTGTACAAGACCCGTAAGACGGCGCCCGAGAGAATTGTTGGCTATTAGTGCTTCGATTTGACGAATGTCTTCATCATTAGGGAGGATAGACCCAGGTTCCGCTCTAGGCCTATGACGTCCTTCATGGGCACCTTGATCCTCTTCAAACATATCTTTCATTATCATTCAGAATTTTCAAATAACAAAGACTAAGCTGCCAATTCCCAGATTTTGAAAAACAGGCTTTTCTCACAATTTATATTTGACAACTAAAATAAAAGCATCCACATCACCAATAATAATACGTAAAGGTCCCTGATAAGAAAATTAATTTGTAGTTGCAAAGGGTACGTCACTTAATAAACCTTACAAAGTTTTTATGAGCTGAAATGAGATTTATTTTAAAAACAAAAGATTTTTCCTTGAACTAAAAATGACTTTTATTTAAAATAAAACACTGAAAAAAATTGAATCTAGGGAAGTAACGATGACAAAGAAATAACTTTTAGGTATGGTGTGCTTTTACAGCTCCGTGTGCTTTTCGACGTCACCGCTTTCGGTCTCTGAGACTTCTTCCTCACCGGTTTCTTCTTCAACTTTGTTAGTCTCTTCCACATTTTCATCTTCATTTGTATTCAATGGAACTAAAGAAAATTAACGTCTGATCTTAGTAGAAAAACTACAAAACTCAAACTTTGAGCTTGAAAATCTTGAATAATTACTTTGGATTTATAGAATAAAATATAAAGTTTTAAAATTAGACTTTTCATTTTCAATAAAAATATGTGATGACACTCGGGTCACCGGAATGTTTCAAATAAAAAGTGAATAATTCCTATGACAAGGGAAGTCCAAAGTATAGAAGGTTGCTCGGGTTGTAGAGTGGAGGCACGGGGTATTTGAGATGTCTCGCTCGAAAATTTTCGACGTAAGCTTTCAGAAAATCTTGAAAGTTTTTGATTTTGAAAGATGACAAGATCTTCTGCATGAGAAACTTCATCAGTGTCCTCAATTTGTGGGCGGTACCAAACTAGGTCTGGAACCAGTTCTATGTAATCATCTGAAAGACCAATTGGTGTAAGGAAACTAGGGGGGAAATCGACAGAACAATGGTTATTTTTTTCCATTGTCAAGATTAAGGTCACCTTTAAAAAAGGGGTTGACCGTTCTATTGGTTCACATTCAGAGACCAGTTGTTTATAGGTTCAGGCTTGACAGATAATTTGGTAGCATTTTTGGACACTCTTGAGTGCAAGAAAACTTACCGTTGACTTCTGGCTCAGAACCATCAAGACTACTATTTTCCGAGTCTGGTGATGGCTCTTTTTCCTTTGTTTCATTTTCAGGCTGATCATCGCCAATACTTTGTTTTTCTGACTTCTTTTTCTTCTTTTTCACTTTTTCCTCTGATTTTCTCTTTTCCTCCTAAAAAATTAAGCACAATCTTATTTCGAATACCGGCCTTTATTGAACCTGAAAATCAATTCTCTACTAACCTGCATCAACTTTTCTTCAGCTTCTTTTTTTAATTTTTCTCTTTCCTTCTCAGCTCTGAAATTTTTTTATTTTCAATTATTTGATAATGCTATGATTTTCTGGTTCTTACCTTGCAATTTTGGCCTTGCTAACGAGGTACTTGACCTCTTTATCTAACTCAATTCCTTTCTCTGCAATGAGTGACGTGGTAAGCTTAGGCATTTCATGCATTGGCTGAAGGCCTTGTTCTTTTTCAGCATTTTCTTTCCATGCTTTAATTTCAGTTAACTTTTTCTCTAAAGTGTCCAACTCAGCTTGGGTAAAATATCCATCAACAATTCCAGTGCTGAAAGATTTCAAATTAAAAATGATTAAAATTGTTTTGAAGATGATTGGTTTTCCGAATTTTTTCTACCTGTTTTTAGCTTTAGCCAAGAAAAATTCAGATGAATTAATCATTTTAAAGAGAGCATCAAGAGCTTCTGGCCTATCTGTATGCTCTCTTACTCTTGCAGTTAATGGAGATGTAAGATCAGTTAGTTCTTTCAATTTGGCTTCAAGCACAGATAACTCAGTTTCTGGCGACGCCTCTTCGTCAATCCAGTCTCCAACCTCGTTTAATTTGACACTTTAAATGAAAATAAAAGGTTTCAACGCATGATGGATATCAATATTCCTTTTTTGCTTTCATATTTGTTTGAGAACATATAATATATTTATATATAAGCTAAAATATAACATTTTTATATTTATCAGGACCTCTCCAATAAGACCTCAAGGCCCGTCATTAAAATGTAATTGATTCTAGCAAAGTTTTATCTTGTATAAAATGTCTTAATCGAAATATGCACTACACTACAATATAATACAATAATTATTCACCTGATTCTCTCCCTTTCTTCTTCTGTCGAAGACTTTTCCCAAATTTCCTCAGAAAGTTTAACGCGAGTGTTAACCACAAAGCTCTCTAAAGAGTTCAGAGCCACTGATCTAAAAATAATAGAATGATAGTTTTACTGTAAATAATTAAAATTATGTAAGAAAAATCATTACTTAGCTCTCTTCTGCCTATCGAACTCATCCAGAGTATTCAGTTTCTCTCGGGAAGACTTCTTCTGGTCGTCTGTCATGTTCGCCAAATCTAGCAAGGTTATTTCAAAAGCAAGTGGAGCCTTGATAGTTTCAATTTTGGGCTTCTTTGAATCTTTTTTCACTTTTTTATCGTCTTTTTTTGAATCTCGTTTAGCATCTGCTTGCTTTTCTCCACCTTCTCCAGGTCCATCCTCATCTTTTTTATCTGAAATATTACGGTTTAAATTGTTAAAATTTTCCTTGTAAACTTTTGTTATTTAGCACCAGCCAAGAAAGAAAATTCTGCTTTAAAAACCTCACCCACCTATTCCACAACTTCATCGAAACGAATTTTTTTAAATAGTATTTCACAGTATAGGCTCAAAAAGCTTACGTTGACTATTCAACCCTTTTCTTTCTTATTTATGGTTTCTTCTTTTCGATATAAAAATGTAAAAACATTAAGATCAATCACACCAATTTGCACGTACTAAAGGGTCGATTTGTTACCAAGAACAATTACCAAAGGTTGAAAAATAAGGCAATAAAGTGTCAAGAAGAAATGACAGAAAATTATCTGAAAAACACTACATGTCTGAGAATAGCTCACACATCAGTCTTGTGCATAAAAAATTTGAAAAATCACACAAGGAATTTAAGCAAAAAATTAATGACATGCGATCTTACCAGACTTTTCACTTAAAGCTAAAAGATAAAAGTTTCCACATAATTCTTGTGAATTGATTCAAATGTAATATTGGGAAAGTTGATATTTTTGGTCTGATCTTAACGTATTGTTTCAAATTTAACACATCGATGAGTGTGACAGGGATAAAGCCGTTAAACTCATAAGTGATTAGTTTGTAAACCTCAAAAAAGCCATAAAAATGAGCAGTCTCCTCAAGCTCAATATCGGTAAAAATGTTAAATTTGAAAGAATTACCTCCGAAAAAGCTTGATATAGTGTCTCCAATTTTGCCCCATGAATCATCTTTCTGTTCTGCGTTCGAAGTCGAGTTTTCAGAATTGGAGCTGTCCTCATTTGGTTCCTTGAATAAAAGATTTGAGTACAGACCTTCAAGGTTTAGAGTGATCACTTCTCTTTAAACTACCTGTTCTTTTACTGTTACATTTTTCTCGAAAACAGCTTCAATTGAGGTTATTTGCAAGAGGCCTGAATCATCATAATTGAAATGAGCTTTGATTCCCTTCGATTCAATATTTTCCCCTTTATGTAGCTCCAGAGCCTCAGCGACACCTGCTACAGCAACTTTAGAGAGGTTCAGACTTCCAATTGACCTAAATCATATTATTTCAATTAAATTTACACTAAATTTATAGAGTGATTTATATTTCGACTTACGCAACTTCTTTTGCCCCTAGGTACTCAAAATCGTTTAAGTTGACATTGAATGAGAAATCGGAAACGTGTTTGTTAAACGTCATTAGCTTTTTTTGGGGAAATACATTCATTCGTGAGAACAATGACCTCTTCACTATTTTTGTCTAGAAATAAAATCGTCAATCAGTTTTTCTTTTTAAACAAACTATTTATACCAGAGAAATAAAATGTACCTGCTCAGACCCTGTATCCTCACCAGCATGAATTCTTTCAAAGTCAATGTCTATCGGAAAAATAACTGCATCCTTGGTGATAAATTTCTTAACCTAAGAGTTTTTAATTGATTTTACAGTTAATTTTTGGGAAACAAAAATCATTTTCTTTTAGCATGCATGTACCTTGAATCCAGTTGACAGATCAGCTGATTTGTACACTGCTCCCATAGCTGAGGCCTCATCTGTATTTAAGCTTTTACCCAAATCTCCCTTACTTTTGTGACCTTTAGAAGTCAAGAAATCTGCTAATAGCTCCTGGACCCTATTTTTGAAAAAAAATAAATTTTTAACTTGAGACGCTTACAACAAGAATTGACAACTTACTTTGGAACTCGAGTCCCCCCACCCATTAATATAATTTCGCTGATCTCATCTAGAGTTATAGCTGAGGTAAGCAGCGCCTGTTCAATAGGGGCGACTACTCGGTCAAAGAAGTCCTTATTTATCTCTAGGAAGAGGTCACGGGTTACTTCAATTTTGGTATCTATGTTCTCAAGTAAGTTTTCGACCTGAAATATTTTACAAAACTTAGAAATACAGTAGTCAGCGTCCGAGGAGAGTTTTATTACCTGGGCATAAATTGCCACGTTGGCAGACAAAACGTTTTTCACTTTTCCTGCTTCGGCAAACAACTTAGCCATGGCTCTGAAAAAAGGTTGCAAATTTTGACTTTTTTACATTTATTTGAAAATAAACAAAATAATTTGAGGCAGAAAACACCAAATAATCCATTTTTTAATATTTTTTAGTCTAGTTTTAAAATATTTCCAAAGAGAAATTTATTCAAAAAAATATTTTGCCTATTTACAATACAGCCCTTTGAAATATTTGTCAAAGTTACCTCGGAACAGTGCGTACATCTGTTTTGGTTTTCTTGAGTTTATTGAATTCTTCCGCCAAGTGGTCTCGTAGCTTAAGTTGCAAGCCCAAGCCTCCAAGAGTGCGATCATAACTGGATGAAAAATATTTAAAGGCCAATACATTCGGCTAAAAGCTTACAAAATCCGAGGAATTTTACAATTACCCGACACCGAGAATTTGAGCCTGAGGATGGGTTTCAGAAAAACCCCTTTCTTTGGTTTTGATTATTTGGTAACTGACAACAGCGGCAGTAGTGTCATAGGCGCCCATATCATAAAACATTATATGTTTTACAGTTCCATTGATCTCCTTTCGCCTAAACATCCCATAATTTAAAGCAGTGGCCATGGGCTCAGTAATCAATTGAAGGACATTGAGATTTGCCAATTCGGCTGCCACCAGAAGGGATCTTCTCTCGGCCTGAGTAAGAGGCAAATATACAACGTAAATTTGGCTAATCTAATAAAATATTTTTTAACTTGCCTGATTAAAGTAGACAGGAACTGTGAGGACTGTGTCTCTCACTTTTTGCTCCGTATATTCTTCTGCTATATTTTTAGCGTGCGTTAGAATCATTCCCATCAACTCCTCAACCGAAAAGGTTGTATTTTCATCGTGCCTGAAAACCACTGTGCCTCTTATGGGATCTTCTTCGATATCATAGAAAGGAAATCTCTGTTGAAACAGTTTAACAGACGGATGACCAACTTTCTTCCCCAACAAGTCAAGAATGTAGACGTAACAGCTTTTGGGGTATTTAACGCCGACACTCAAGGCATCAGATCCAAATGACCGTTCCCCTTCGCGAAATGCAATAGCAGTTGGAGTTTTTCGTTTCGACTCTGGGTTCAATGCAATTTCCATCGGAACTCCAGGCTAAACATAAAATTGTAAGGTCAGGCATGTAGGTTTTATTTGATTTCAAACATATTTTCTTACCGATACTACGGCGACTTTCATCCATTCAGACCCTATGTCAACGCTCATCACAGCCAAACAATTTACATGAGTAGCAAAAAAGGTTAAAACTACAATCAGCCCCAGGGCAGCGCTGGGCCTTAACATGGTTAACCGGAGAATCATCTAAAGAAAAGGAAAAACAACGTCAAGACAAAATCGAGTGAATTTTTAAAGTTGCTTTTACGAAGGCTGACGCTAGTCCCCTGTGACAGGTAGTTGCAGATCAGGCCACGTCTTACCATATATAAGTGAAGAAGAAGGAATCACAAGACAACAAGCACGCTTCGATCAAGTTAAAGTTCACGGAGGCGCAGCAAATTTTTTGTTTTGCCGTGTTAACATCTATTTAAACATTGTTTACTACACCAGAAAACAAAACCTTTTCAACTGCCGGTTAAAGTTTTCATATTACACTTTCCAGATCAAAATCCTTCATGACAAGTTACTATACGTGGAAAAAAGGGAGTGAAGAGGAAACCTCAAGTGCTCCTCACAGTTGGTATTTAGTTCAAAAGAAATTCACTGAAGAAACCTTTTTTAAAATCTTTAGTTACTTTTCATGCCATCTCACCACTTGAAAAGTCACACAAAAATATCAAAAAACTTTATCGCGTGAAGATTGTTTTTTGGTCTCCATTTTTTAATTTTGTTCTCGATGGAACGAAAGAACTCTCAGTTATTTCTGTGATCGTGTTTCTCGATGAAAGTGGTGCGTTAGCATTAAATAGGTTATAAGGAAATACTCTTACGACTTAAGTACAGTTAGCGTTCTACCACTTGTCAGACTCGTGCATATATATCCATGTGGGTACTGTAAAGTGGCGAATTCTGATTGGTCAGAGCCTTATACGAAAACTCGCTCTACTCCCATTGGCCAGAACATTTTGTTTGCAATTAAATTAAAAAATTTGAATATTCAACGTCAAATAAGTTTTAAAGTTGAAATACATCTTTTGTTAAGAAAAAGTTCATATTTAAATGAAAAAATATGAGTTTTTGACTTATTTCTTTCTGGGATTCAAAGTTTAGTGTTAGATTACCGGCTGCAGACATTTAGGACAATCACAGTTGGGGTCAAAAGTGACAGAGTCGACCCATAATGAGCAAGGTTTTTCTCAATTACACCGTCAAAGAAAGCATATATATATGTTAAAGATGTATATCAAATGTTTTAAAAATAAAATTCTGAAACAATTTTCCCATCAGAGTATCTTTCAGAGCCACAGTAAAAGAAAGGGATCAATTATCAGGGCCCATAATTGTACCTCAACATTTTGAAGTAAAAAAAAGTAAACAAAATTGAGGCAAAAAGTGACAACTGACGTTGGTTTAAAGCTTACAAACTCAATATCTATTTATATCAGGGATGGAAAGGATATTGATTGCATTATTTCATTCGAGTTTAATATTTGTGAAAATGTTTGGTAAATTGAACTTATTACTAAATTACATACAAATTGAAATTTTAAACTCAGTCATATTTTTAAACAGGCATATCTCTATAGCTGAAAATTGACAACTAATTTTTCGACTTGGAATCAAAATTTCAACAGCAGTAAGAAAAAGTTGACCTTATGAGAAGAATTTCGTTTTTAGTTTTCATTTTGTATTTTTCAGCTTCACCATGGTTGTATCTGGCAAATCTCTTGTTCTCACAAAGATCTTATTTTTGAGACTTGTATCTATCTGCTTTACTGTGGCATTCGTCAGTTTGTATTTACAAATCCCAGGGCTCTTTGGACCTGATGGTGTTCTTCCTGTGTATATGATTCTGAGCAAGTTGGACAAAGCAACAACCCTGTTTCAGCTAGCTAATCAAATGGCAGATAAACCAACCTTGATTCTTTCGGCGTCATACTTGAAGATTGCCCCAGGTCGGAGTTGATACTAATTTTTTCGTCCTTTAGGGGAGCAGTTTCACTTAAGCACTTATGTGTACAAATTAATTTTAAATATTTATATAACTAAAAAGACTGCCAGGACGTATCAAACTTACTATGCGATTTTGTCGTCTTTTGTCGCTTAAGAGGTATCTTTCGAACTTAAAAATTGAATTCCTCCCCGGAAAAGAAAGATTTGATTACTCGTATGACAAGAAATACTGAAAAAATAAAATTGCAGATCATCTCATGGAAATTTTATGCTTGGTGGGAGCTGGAATAGGAGTGATTGCTTCAGTATCTCCAAGATTTGCCAATAAGCTAAACTTTTTTGCCATGTGGATCTTTTATCTATCAATTTATCAAGTAAGATATTTTTAAACTTCAATCAAAAAATTTTGTGAGCAACCATAAGTTCAAATATTTTTACGTGCGTTATCTAGAATCTAGATTTACAACTGGATTTTTTTCAGGTGGGACAAACTTTCATGTGGTTTCAATGGGATATTCTTTTACTTGAAGTTGGATTTTTATGCATTCTTTTATCTAACTGGCCGGGTTCGTCCCCCAATACCTCTTACGCTCACGATGATATTAATCTTATGCTTGTAAGATGGCTGCTTTTCCGAATGATGCTGTCCTCTGGTATTGTGAAACTTACATCCTGGTGTCCAACATGGTAACTTCAAGTGGATCTAATGTTACAGATTGAGATATAAATTTTTTATGTTAAGGTGGGGTCTCACTGCGTTACCCTTGCACTACGAATCTCAATGTCTGCCGACCCCACTTGCCTGGTTCGCTCATAGATACATGCCTAATTTCTTACACCAGGCAAGATATTGTGGTTTCTATAAAAAAATATTAATTTGGATAGTATTTGAAATATAATGTCAAACTTTGTTGCTTTTCAGCTGAGTGTGATTTCAACATACATCATTGAAATTCCCTTCACATTTTTGTTTTTTGCACCAACACAAGGTTTGAGAAAATTTACTTGGGCTGCTCAGGTATGTTCTAAGAGAGAGTTGAATCTGTGAGCCTAAAAGTTTCTTTTGCTGTCCCAACAATTTACAGACTACACTACTCACAATCTAAATTGAGCTTTTTTCTACATTAGGTATTCATGATGGTCACAATCATGGCTACGGGAAATTATAATTTCTTCAACCTTTTGTACATAGCCCTATGTTTTTCCTTGATGGATGACACATGGTGAGAAAATAAATTTCAGTTGAGTCTGCCGGTACCTTTGCTATAGGGATTACTTACACTCTGATGCTGACTGATTTTGGTTTACTAATTTCTTGCCTATCAAGAAAATAGCGCTTACATTTTACTTTGAGATTTGCAAACTTTTTATTTACAACCTGAAATTGCTTTAATTTGTGCTCTAATAATTTATTACATGGTTGAATCAGAAAAATATCAACATCTTTAAAAAAAAATACTTTTTATTAGGTTCAAAAAGTCAACAGATAAAAAATCTACACTATCAAAAATGTTCATCGCTGTATTCAACTTATTGGTAGTGGTTTTTATACTCGTCCTTTCTTGCCGTTTTTTCCTGCGGATTAAGTTTGATAATGACGGAATCGATGTAACACCAGAAGTGAAGTTTTCAAGGTAATAAAACTATACAGCATCTGGATATTTTCCTCAAATGACAAACTTTACAAAGTCCTTTTAAAAATCAATTATGTTGTATTTTTTTATAGGTCTGAATTTTCTTCTTTCGTTACCGGTGCCAGCAAGATTGGAGTGATCGTCGGGGGTCTATCCTTAGCTTCAGCAGTGATTGTGTCTTTTTACAGAGCAATTTTTGAATCCAAGTAATCAGATGGCAGCTGAATTTTGTTTTTGAAGCTAGAAATTTAAAATGTTCTTACTTTGCTTTTAGAAATGGATTCTTTTCATTATTGTCCGATTTAGGTGTGACCCTTATTTATGCATTCATAGCTCTTCAGATTTTTCTTGCAAGTGTCCCTGTTTTCTCTAGAGGTTTAGGAGAAAAAGTACCGGATTTTGTGCCAAGGGCAAATGGTGAGAAAAAACTTACTAATGCTAATCTATTTAAACAAAATATCTTCAGAATTAATTCGTGATTTTGATTATTAGAGTTTGTGTCTGGTAATGTTGAAAAGTTTAGTCTTGTCAGCTCTTATGGTTTGTTCCGTCGAATGACCGGAGCAAATGGACGACCAGAAATTGTTTTGGTTAGTTTTGTCAAAATCGTTTCCTTAGTGATAGTGATGATCTTCATTTAATGTTGTAGGAAGGAGCTGAATCTAGATCTGGTCCATGGAAAGAGATAGAGTTTCTTTATAAGCCAGGAAACGTTTCAGTTGCTCCGAAATTCTGCTTGCCCCATCAGCCAAGGTTGGATTGGCAAATGTGGTTTGGTGCTTTGGGAACAGCTCAGCAAAATCCGTGGGTGTTGTCACTTATGTACAGGATTTTGCAAAGTAAGGAATCATAACACTATAGTTATAAAAAAAACATCATCAAATATTTTGCAACTTTCCATACAGATAAACAAGATGTTATCGAGTTGTTAGATAAAAGCAGATATCCTTTCAAGAAGCAAGCTCCTAAATTGTTACGTGCAAAGTTGTTTCATTACCGCTTTTCAGAATTAACAAGCAACAATGGAACTTGGTGGACTAGGTGTTTATTCCCGAAATAATTTCTATGTTGAAATGATTTTCAATCCTGAAAATTAATTTGACTTTTTAGGGAAGAAAAGGGCGAATACCTTCCTCTTTTCAGTGTTGACCAAGAACAGTTGATGGACTACTTGGAAAAATCAAACATTATTTCGAGAACAAAACTTGCTCCAAAGACAACGTACAAACAACTGAAAAAAATTCTCAAATTCTTGAGAAAATACGTGAGGAAATTTGATCCCGAAATTATTGTATGGACTACAACGGGGATACTAATGCCATTTATGACTTTGTTTAACTAATACAAAACGCTTCAAACCTTTTTATCCAAGAAATCAATAAAGACTTACAATAATGGAATTTAACTGGGTTTAGAGAATTCACATTCTCATTAAAGAACTCTTTTCCAGTCCTGCACCCTCCATAAAAGCCCTTTTTGTACATAAAACCATTGGTAAAAAAGAGAATACCCTCCCACATGAAAATGCCAAAGCAGGCTGCGGCTTCGAGAGATGGCCCCTTGAAATTTGCTGCTAAATGAGATAAAATTATCTAAAGCCAAGGTGCTTTCTGCCTATCAGCATTCAAACTTTGTTCTTGACAATACTTTTATATAATCTCATCAATGTTATGTGCATATGATTTCCAGCTCGAAAACGGTTTTGATGTCTGGTACTCTATTTCTTAAAGGCTTTTTCCTTTCTTTAAAAAAACCAACTAAACTTAGGGGTTTTACAAAATTTAAGATTATTCTAAAATTCATCTTTAGGATGTGTTGAAATATATTTTGACTCTTAACAAAAAGAATTCAAAATTGACAAAAATCAGCTCAGAAGTCGTTCGAACTAATGTTTGTTTTTCACAGGTAAAAAATGGAGCAATAAATATTTGTATTTATTCAACTTCTTTTACAATATGCTTTTCTCTTTCAGAAACATGTGGAACAGTGCCTGGCTTGCTATGCAATCGCCGATTTGCATCTTTACGTTTCCTAGAATCTTTGATAATTCTATGCTCCTTCCTGGCATTTAGGATGTGCTTGGGAACATGACGATGACGAGCGATTCGTTTCACCTAATTTAATTTGAAAATTTATATTTATTAGAAAAATACTAACATCACTTGAAATCTGCCTAAAGAGCGAAAGAGCGCTTAAAAACTCAGGCATCAATGCTTATACCTCTGGATGAGAGCTAAATTTTTCCTTCAGTTTTTCATTGTAACAAAGAGCTGTCTTCTGTCGATCTTTTAAAATTCCTAGTTTCTCCCAGGCTTTTGCTTTCCAAAGGCGTATGTTCATTTCATCAGATGCTAAAAGATTATTTTCCTTTGATCATCAATTTAAAAGGAAATTATCTTTTGGTATATTTTTTTCGTTAACTGCTAGCAGTAAGGTTTTTCTATTTCTTGAAATGTAATTGCACTACAATAGAAAAAATGCAACTTGTTTCTATGTACCTGAAAGAATGTATCTTGCATCGTGGCTCCAAGCAACTGATGTTACCCTTTGCATTCTTTTTGTGTGATAAACTTCTCTAGAATGACCCTGAGGATGAAGAAAAAAGTGAGGAGGATCTGTTCTTAGGCCTTGAAATGTAGTTTTCTGGCAGTTCAACCTACCTGGTCAACTCCAAATATCCGTAGAGTCTTGTCATAGCTGCCAGAGACAAATTCTCTGCCTGTTGGAGCATATGCAACATCAATTACTGCTGAAGTGTGATCCTAGCAGGGAAAACAGTTATGTCACGAATTCTGCTTTTAAAGATGTAAAGAATAGGTTGAGATCAAACCTGATGCACATTCAAAGGTCTTGACAAATTTCTCATGTCAAATGCATAAATATTGTAGTCTTCATTTGCAGCAATAAAGATTGTTGCTTCCATTGGGTTCCACGCAATTGTATTGGATCTCAAATCCATGACTACTTTCCTCATAGGGTTGTTGGCCCTTATGTCATAAAGTATTATACTTCTGTCTGAAGCACAAGCTCCAAGAATATCTGACTCAATGGGATTGAACTTCACAGATTGAACAGTATCAACCCCCCAATCAAACTCCTAATTTGTAAATTACGGTTGTAAAAATATCAGTATTTGTATTTGACATAGGTGAAAACTAAACTGCACTTTTTGACAACTTACTATTTCGTATTTCGTATTTTTATTAGCTCCAGCGAACGTTACACTATGTATTGTTGACTTTGAGAATATACCATTTTGGCCAATATTTTTTCTTGAATTTTTTGTGATTGAGGTCAACATTCAGTTTAAAGAGGGTCTATCAGTTCAAAACTTTTTTATTCCAAACTTACCTTAATAGGAAGGCTTCTGCCAGAGTCCCATAAAAGTGTGCTCTCGCCACACGTTGCAAACTGTTTTTGATAACGGTGATGTGTTATTCCAGTTACCATGGTCTAAAAAATATTGCAACTTATTGATAAATTGCTTTTTAATAATTTAAAGTCAAATTGAACCTTAGAAAGTATTGCGTCCTCATAATCTGTAATGACAGGCACCCGGTCTCCATAATCAACAGTTTTTAAGTCACTTAAATTCCTGAAATAAATTAACAAGTATTTAGGACCAATTTGTGAATAGGTAAATGAGCTTTTAAATCTGAACTATTTTGAGCATTATTACCAGGTCAAAATTTTCTTGTCGTCTCCAACTGAAATGAGTCTGTTGCCTGAACTGTCAAACGTTATTCCTCGCACATACCTCCCATCATGAGCTTTCCCCCCAAAAATTCTCACACATTTTCTACATCCAATAAAAAGTAAAATTTAGGGCTGCATGTCTAAAACATCAATAAAGAGCACTAATTGTTGCCCACACACCTAGTTGTGAGATTCCAAAGCCTGATTTCCCCATCAGCCGAGGCGCTTGCAATGCAGGAGAGCCAAGAGGGATGAGTTGCTAGCGCAGATACTCCATCTCCGTGACCATCCAGGGCACCTAAAAATGGCTTTGCAAAGACTCTTTCAAGTTTGACAGCATTAACAGCTCTCGAGTACTCTCGATTCATCTCAAACGGATGCAACTCAGGATCGTAATTCCTCTGTACTTTGTGAATGTCCTGTTTTGTTTCGCGTACATAGTCGCGAGGATCTCGCTTTAACATCTTCACCTTCATTTTCAATCTTTTAGCGAATAAAGGGATGTCGACCCTTTTATTTCGGAGTTGAAAGCACGGCTTTGATGTCTGATGCAGTCTGAATTCTGATTTTTTTTCCTTTCTGCCCTCCTCACAAGAAACTTTGGAGGGAAAAGTTTTCCAATTATATTCAGGGTTTGACTATGAACAGATTGTTAACTTCTCCTCTATAACCAGTGGTGATCTGGAGACCCTAGCACGTGCAGCTCAGATTCCTCAGTTCCTCACACGAGTACTAGTTGTAAAAAGAGTTTGAAGAAAAGTCCCTCCAATTTATCTAAAAAAGACAGATTTTGTACCCTGAAGTTAAATTAATATAATAATAATAATGTTTCACGTTGATCTATCAAAATCAAAACAAAACTTATATATCTATGATGCACCAGCAGGTCCGGAGATTTCAAGACAACTCCGAACTCCGAAATTCCGACAGCGATAGCGCGAGTTGCAGTCGGCTTTCGTAATTCGTTGGCGCTGTTTTCCATGCCATTATAAAAAAATTCTATTTGTCTTAAAAATAAAAGTTTAAGTATTATATACACATCCTTGAAGTCACCCTAATGCACAACATGTGTAGGTCGCACACGCTGTGCTTGGTTTTTAACAAGAATGGAAGGCTAAAATTTTATTCAACTGAATTTACAACTTACTTAAGTTTATCCCCACTCTTTGGCCTTTAGGTTCCAACTCAGACTAGGACAACATTCCAAAAGTGAAAAAGTTCTCTGTTCCGATCCCTTGCATTTGGCAACCCTGAAATTTACCATATATACCGTTGGGTGGTGGTATTCGAACCAAAGATTTAAGACAACCGGAAATGGATCATCGTAAACGTGACTACTTGACTATAGTGAAGCTGGAGCGAAATTGTAGCCCTAAGAGTTGATAGAAAAATAATCATTTAATTACCAAAAATTTCTTGCCAAACATATTTTATGCAATCCTTTACTCTTACTCTAACCGTTTGTGATTTTCAGTTGTTTTTGCAATGCTGCGATCCTTTTCCGCAATCGGGCGTGCTCTCTGCTTCACCTGATGACTGCTGATCAGCAAAGACGTTTACCAATTACCGCCGGTTTACGTAGTTACGTACAGTTTAAGATAGTGAAGCCGGCTTTTAATTGAGATACAATGTTTTTGTATGTGATTCAAACAATATTAGTTTTTATAACATTTTGAAATAGAATCTGATTGAAGTGCATAGTTGTTGTAAACAGATTACTATTTGAAAAGGAAAACCGGAAATTTACAACCAATCGATAGTGGAGTTCACAGTAACACCAAAAAATATGAAAGCATTCGGAAAAAATAATCTCCACTGAAGTTAAAAATTAGGAAGTAACAAATTCAATCTTTCCTACTTAATGGCTATTGGCTGAGTCCCATTAGACATGGAAAGTGCGCTTCAAGTAGACTCAGGGCGAAGGTAAATAAAATAAATAAACAAACTGTTGGCGACAGCTGCAGCATTTT
>Ga0194133_10003469_pt1 | contig 22336 bp, 14 predicted proteins | sample TA2KigOf40mmetaG_FD_155448 | JGI IMG/M metagenome (GOLD analysis project Ga0194133, IMG submission 155448) | Freshwater microbial communities from Lake Tanganyika, Tanzania - TA2015055 Kigoma Offshore 40m | ecosystem: Environmental > Aquatic > Freshwater > Lake | place: Tanzania: Lake...
AGCCCAATTGGGAAAAGCTTTACTGAATTGAGGATGTCGATTCGATCTCACCTTGACAGAGTCCACAGGATATAACGCCACATGTTCTGCTATCCCAGCAAGGGCCCCTGCAGTGGCAGTGATGTGAAACGGAGTGTCCTCAGGTAGGCTTTCATATTCGTCAAAGTCTGCCATGGTGCAACTCCTGAATCAACTAATATGGAAGAAAAAGTCTAGAGTTTGTTTTTGCTGTTGTCTTAAACGTGACAAAAACGGAACTAAAAATCTCCCTTGGGTTGACTACAGCATAAGTTTTCATAGCCCTCACCAAAACTGTTTTTCCGACGTCTTGGGGCCAGCCTCCACCTCTTCGTTGACATCTGAGAAGTGGACGCGACCGTCGCCGTACGTAGGTACCAACTATATCTAAGGGTGAGGTAAAAAAAGAGAGATATAAAAACGAATCGCTATTATATTAAGCCTTACCCACGATCGTTCCCGTCTAAAATCTCGTTTTTCAGAGTTGAGTATGACTGTATGAGACAGTTTGCTAGCAGCGTGACAGTATTTAAATGGATATGGGCGACGGACGGGCGCAAATGGCTCACAAAAAAATGTAAACAAACAACAGTCGAACTACAAAATTGCGTCATAATACATTAAGGGCGCCATAGTTCAATCTCAAATGTCAGCATCAGATTTGAGGATCATCAAATTTCCTTCAAAAATAAAGATCTTGATTTTCCCGGAAAATAATAATTTTTAATAGAAGACTACTTTTTACTAACGTGTCACCCTCGGGATGTTATGGTCATGTGAGGCGCAAGCGCAAGTAAGGAAACTGTCCGCGTTCAATCTTACAGTCGTTAGAAGAAAATAAGGTTGTCGGTTCACAGCGCTAAACTATTCCTAAAAAACTAATGCGGTTATTTAGTGCACCATTATGTATGGCCACAAGATTTTTTCAAATTCAGCAGAAATATATAGCTGTAAAAGTTTTCTCAATTTCCAGACGACTTTTTTTTACTTCAATATTTGATTTCTATAATTCAAACATGTTGGGTTCAAATAAAAATAATTAGTAAGTGAAAAAAACTAGTTTCAGATTGGAAAATAAAGTAGATCCACGTCTGTATTCATACCGTACGAAAATCAAACTGTAGAAAAACTATTAAGAATTAGTACGAAAAAAAGTTGTTTCTTTCATGATACGTTTTTGTCTTGAAACTTAAGACAATCGCATTCATTAAATCAAGTTCATGATTTTATTATTTAATTTCATCAATCAAATTTTTAATGAAATAATAATAAAAATCAGTTTTGATAAAACAAATATAATTGCAATAAAAGTCCATATTCTCATTTGTTGAATATAGTTAAATATTGTCATTTCAAGATGGGATACTGATTCAAATCCTTTTTCCTGTAATTTTAGATTTTAAAAGATTAATGGTACAAAACAAAAAAAATACTTTTAGTGTCTTCATTGGGGATGAATCCTTGGACCTAAGGCTGTCACAAAAAAACTTAAAATGGTTTTGATGCCCAAAAAAGCCATTCGGTCTCCACGAAATTTAAGATGCATATTCTTGAAATTGAAAATAGCATGTCACAAACATTTAATGTGTTGCCTGATGAAGATGTTTCATATAATAAATATTTGGTATGATATGATCTCTTTTTTTAGGATTCTTATAGCGCTATTCATTATGGCACAGTTTCTTTTTTCCTGGGGAGAAATCAAGTTTTATGCTCCTTCTATTAGTATAAATTAAGAAATGTGAATGAAAGAAAATAAGTTGCCACCCCAATATAACCACCTCACCCATATTTTCACTAACATCAGTCTAGAATCTAGTCTTTATCTTCATTATTCCTTGAGAATTGTCACATTGTTGGCCATTAGGGACAATGGTTTTAACAACAGCGCATACAGTTAATAGAAGGATGTTATTTAACTATAGCTTTGAAAAAGTAACCTCTCACACACTTCAGCCCTGTCAAATGGTTTTCGATTGAGTCCATCTGTAAGAATCCTGTTATTGAATCTCAGCAAACATTTTAGTGATTAGTTATTCCACCATGATAACAAGCCAAGTCCCTGCTCATTTATGGAGGCTTTTAATTGGTATGGAATTTTTTTCTCTTCGAGTTCAGAACTGTCTTCTTGCGATGTTACAGAAGCATCCAAAGCAGATGATACAGATTCAGGAGCAAGGTTGGGCGAGCAGTCAACAAATATTTCAGATGTAACACGAAACCTTAAAAGAAAGCAATCAGCTTCATTAACGATACATTCTTAATTATGTCAACCGAATCTAGGCTTAATCAACCTTATCTCTTCTCCAGGATCCATATATAATGTGTGACTGCCTTCATCCGTTGGATAGTCCCACACCCAGACCTAAAAAAATTAATTAGAGTAAAGCATAAAAGTAGAGAGTATGACATTTAAATTAAGACCTGGTCATTTTCCTCAAACTTAGCAGGGTGCTGAAGTGCTTCAGGTGGGACAAAAATGTCGTCAAAGAATCCAACGCTTATGTAAACTCCTTCTTTAGTGCTGCTCTTGATTCGTCCAATTAATATTTCTTCAATAAATGGCCTTAAATAAAAATGAAATTAAGTTCTGTAGCAACCGTTTTGAGAAGACCAACAAACAAACTTTTTACCGAAAGACCAAAAGTCTGAAGACCACCATTGTATGAGAGGACCCGTCGCCGGGGAAAATGTGAGAGTCGCCAATTTCAAGAATATCGTATAAGGATATGATGAGCCCGACATCTAAGAATAAAAGAAGGTTAAGCCGCCACCTCATAAGGAGAAGGTGTAAATTTATACCTTTAACAACTTTGTTTGAAAGCTTAGAATTTAAATTATCTGAAAGAGCCTCTGGTAGTGAGCGGCACAAGTCCCTTGGCTCAATCTTCACAAGAGATTTCAATTTTGTCAGTATAAACATGGTGCCGGATTTGTTGATTGGGTCACAGTGTTTCTTTCTACTTTAAACTTTTTCTTTTCAGCTTTCAAAAATCACAGCAGTTGAACATATTGCCAAACTGTGTTTATTTGGCGCTGATGAATGAGTCCTGAATGAATGATTGACTTATTTTTTAAATAAGAAAAATGTAATTTAATAAGGAAAAATCGAAAAAATAGTCGAAAGTTGAAACTCACGACTGTTAACGCTAAAAATAAAAACAAAACAAACTCGTATGTGTCTTTGACTAGAGCTTCAATGTGTATCCGTGCATCGCTGCTTGCATTTCTTTATACGTAGGTTTCTGTGGTCAATAAGTAAACGAGCGTTGCATGCAAAATTCGTTACACGTAATCTTCTAAGTGTATTTTGTGACGGCAATCTCTGTCCCTATAAAATTACTCAGTTGCTGTAGTTTCGAGAACTGCACTTTGATCTGTCAGACAGGAGAAAAAGGACCGGTGAACCATTCTACATTCGTCATGATTCTGATGACCATGATTGCCCGTGTGGCTGACGGGCTTCCCCTGACAGCCTCCATTCAAGAAGATGAACAAGTAAAAGGATTTTTGCGTTTGAATCACGTTCAATATTCAATTTTTCAAATCACGTCAATCATAGACTATTATTGCCCCCTTAATGTTAAAAGGGAACAACTGAACAATTGCCTTAAGTATAATTTTACAAAAAAAATACCTTGTCTTTAAGATTGGAAAGAATATTGTCGACTACCAGAACCAAGCTAAGCGACTGTTCAGGACCCTGACTGCAACCAGCCCCAACAAGTGCTCAATTGAATCGGGACCATATCTCTTTCAGTAAGTATGCTTCCCTATTTGGTGGGTAATGAAAAGTACGAAAACTCAGCCTGAATTGAGAGGTATTGAATTGATTCAAATTTAATTTTCAAACTTTATTTAGTCAACGTCAGAACAATTATCTGCTTATTAGACTTTTGGAATGTAGCAAGACAAAAATCTGTTGCATAAAGCAAAAAGAAGTTGACTTGACGTAAACAGTTTTTCTAAAACAAGCAGTTTTAAAACAAAAGACTTTTTAAATAAAAATTATCATGATCATCAACATTAGAAGCTAACTTTTATAATTCAAATTTTAGCTACATAATAGAGCAAGATGCATGTTTCCTCACCCTTTGTGATCGCAACTTCAACAAAAAGTTAGCATACTCTTTTCTCGAAGACTTGTCTCAGGAGTTTTACGCACAATTCGGTCACAAGATCAACACAGCGACCAGGCCATATGCATTCATCGAATTTGGTGAGCCTTTGCTACTTGTCTAATTAGCCATAAATCAGCAATATATTTCGGCCACTTTTGAACTTTCCAAACATCGTTTATGCGCCGGAAGATTATGAAAAAAAATATTTTTGCAGATACGTATATTAAAAAGGCTATGCGTATCTACCTTGACAGTCGTGGCCGCCGTAACCTGTCTGCTCTTAATAATGAGTTACACGACGTCCAGCGCATTATGGTTCAGAATATAGATGATGTACTGCAAAGAGGAACAGTCTTGTCAGGTATTTGACGGATTCAAGTTGTCAAAGCGTCTCAACATACGATTCGTCTGTTTCAGAGCTCGACAATAAGGCTCAGAATCTCTCCATGATGTCGGCAAAATACAAGAAAGACGCAGCAACGTTAAATGCCACCTCATGGGTTGCCATAATTGCTGGAAGTCTAGTTTTGCTTTTCGTACTATTCATCTGGTACAAATTTTTGTGATGGTTTGATATATTTTTTTGCAAAGCTCTCATTTTATCAAGACCTAAGCTTGGTCAAGTGTTGAGTTGGCTATTGAAATACCCCGAGCAAACTCTCCTACCTTTCATTGGTTCAGGATATGAACATGTCACCGGCATAAAAATTGTCTCCCTTTTGTAATTAACATCGGAGTTTTTTCGCCTGGTTATATTTTTATTGAATCGTATTTATGTGGAATGGAAGCTTTGGATTTTATGATGAAATTACTTTAATAAATACATACTAACGGCAGCTAGCTGTAGGTTATTTGGGGTAAAGAGTAGGGTTTGTGGCTAAAAATGAGAGATCACAACAAAATATTTTCAAAGATCATGAAAAGAAAAAAATAATGTATAAATTTTAACAATGGCACCTTTTAGTTCACATGGTCGAAATGTTTCTGAGCAAAAGACTTGTGGCACGATGGAGTGCCTATGAAGTTGCATTAGTTTTGGACCCATGTGTAGGGACTAATTTCATGATTGTTCTAAGATACTCTGGTAAAATAAAGTCTCTTGAGAGGTACTTTTAAGTCTTAAATGAGGTAAATTGAAACGATGCCCGGAGATCTTCGTGGATCCTACGGAGTCCACTTTTCTCTTATGAGGTTGCTAATTATTTTTTTCATTACTTTATACCTGAAAAACCACATTTGCCAGCATAAAAATTTAGGTAATTGTTTCATTGTAATCTTTAAGGTTAACTTACTTCCTGCGAATATACTCTACTTCTCGTTCTTCTTCTTCGTAAAACATGTTCATAATGGCACGGCACTCAGAATAAGAAAATCTTAAGTACTGAGCAACCTCATGGTTGACTTCTGAGGTCTGCAAAATGAAGTTAAATGTTAAGCAGAGTTTTGAAAGTAAGGTTTAGCACAGGGGCTCACATGTTGTTTGTCGAAAATGTACAATCTCGCAATGTTTTCATGGGGGCCAAGATTTACCCTCAAAACTAGAGGGTATTCCTTTTCAGTTAGCATACGGCGCTCTAAAAATGAGGCTGCTTACGTTAGTTGCAAATCAAAAGAGTTTTTTTCGTGGTTTATTTATTGAAAAGAAAAAACCTAAATGACTTGCCTCCTGTTTCTTTGACAACAAAAATTGCAAAGCGGTCAGGCTCATTTTCAACTTTGTACTTGTCTAATAACATTTGAAGAACTTCCCTAAAATAGTATTGAGGTTGGTGGAAGGTACTTCTTAAGGGTAAAAATATTATTACTTTGTTTGGACTAGACTGGAAATCCACACAGACATGCATGAATCCTTAGGTGGTGTGAAAACCGAAGTTTCCCTGTCGTACCTGGTGAAAAAAACTTAAACTTGAATTGGCTTTTTTTAAAGTGAAAGAATATTTCAATACTCACCAGTGACCGTTAAAGCTGGATCTCCTTCGAACTCCTGCTTTTCTATTTTCAAACTTTCGACCATGTCTTCGCCGTAATCCCCGCAGCGGTACTGAAGGTTTTCGAAATTCAACAGGGCTTTCCTCCTTTGATTCTGCTTTTTCAAAGTTTGTGTCAGAGTCAAAATCTTAAAAAAACTTTTATTATTTGTTCTAATTTATGCGTTAGAATTATTTTTATTTTACCTTTCAGACTATTTGCCATCATCACTTCAGGTTGTAGAGATGTATAATCGAATCTAAGTGTGGCAGTTTCTTGCGACAAATCTGAAAGACCTTCGTACCTATCCAAACGCAACGGAATGACAGCACCCTAAATGATAGCCATTCAGCATTTTACCGAATAAAAGGTCCAAATTTTTTGAGGACTAGCTCAAATTACCTTTGTTCTTCCAAAGTTTATTGGCAAAGTTTGATAACTAGATCTTGACCAAATTGGAGGTTCTTGAAGCGGGGGTCTTGACAAGAGATTGGAGTCGGAAAGAGTTCTGCAAAAAAAGGATCGGAAATTCATTGAAGTTCTACATATTTCTTTCCCTTTTTAGCAACCTATGAAGGAGTGTTCGTTGGACAATATCGTGCGAGGAAACAGCCTCAGTGCTCCAGATTGATGAACGGTTGAGGTCTATTAAAATTTTGAAATTTAAAGAAACACAGAAAACTTTGACTTATATTTCTAGTAGTATTGCGGAACCTTGCTCTTGATTTGGAGGTGAAATGTCCCAAACCTTCGTAGAGGAGGCGTTGCCGAAAGTCATCACACTATGCCGCTGAGGCTGATGCAAATCAAAACTTTTTACTTTTCTTCTTAGAACCACATCAGAGTGGTAGCTATCGTCGACAGCTACAGATACTGGTCTTCCTTTGGCAATAACACGTTTGTCCTCGAACTCTTTGACACGGATACTGCGTTGAACTCCCCAGTAGATGCGAAGAACTCCCTCAAGTACAAACCGTCCATTCACCTCAATTTTTTTAATTTTCTTTAGTCGAACAAGAAACATATCAAATTAAGAAATAATTACAAATCTCGACGTTAACTCGAGTTTTGACGACCCAGAGTCCTTATCAACGTTGTCATTGTATTCTCGAACTTTTCGTTCAAAATCTAGACTGTCAAGAAGCTTTGCACCACTTCTGCAATAATTTTAAAAACTTTTTTCTAAAATTATGCCTACTTAAAGTCTATCGACAAACCTTTTGCCAAAGCTTTGATGCGATTCAACAGTCGATCCATGACCAAACAATTTAGGGCCAAACAAGGCAGAGTAACAAGGTATTGAACAATAGGGTTTTTCTTTGTGCTAAAAGAACTCATTTTTAGATGCATTTCTTTGTTTTACATAGGACTTACATTCATAAGCTTATTTACCTCTGCGTGTTGACCAGGATGAAGCACCTTTCCACATTCTTCACATCTAAGACATTGTCTGTGCCAATCAAACCCTATTGACTGTCGTCGCTCAGCTAAAAATTGTTGCAACACTGTCAATGAGTCGGGACAAACAATCTCAAGAAAGGGTTCATTTTTAAACTCACCAAAATAGACAGGTTTGCCACATCGTTTACAGATCCACATTATTTTCACATGGTTTTTTATGGATTCTAACTAGTTGGTAAAATCATGTTTTGATTATGACGAAGTGATTCATGCTGCAAGCAACAAGTCAGTCTCTGTAGCTGTGGCTAAACTTTTTGCTCACGCACCGATCTGAACAAAAATCCGAACCAGAACGAAAACAAACAGCTGATACGATTAGCAGGTTGCAAAAGAGGTATACGGAATAAATATGAATTGCATTCGTTTGGAACCTTCCTAATTTTCTTGAATACGTTCATACCATAGGTTTATACCTATCCTTTATAAATCTGGAGGGAAAGCCATTAAAATGGGAGTTTTTCTATTTTAAAAATAACTTCAGGCTAGTGTACTTGTTTGTTTGTTTGTTTTTTGGTAACCGCCCCAGAGGATGGTTTTTAGGTCTGATTGTTTACTATTTTTGCGCAGTCGCTGTCGCTGTCAAAACTCAAATATCACTCAAACTATATAGATAAACAAAAGATTTCTTCGATTTTCTTTATCTTGTGTTTTGATTTTAATTACACTATTTCTGTGCCCAAAAACATTTCGAGTAGACTTTTATTCAAGATGTTGTCTTCCTTAAGGCCTTCCTTTGTGAGAAGCTTCGTTGTATCCTCGACGTCTCAGGGTTCTGTAAGACAGTTTTCAAATCTGGCTGAACGGTTTTACAATGATGAGCAAAAGGAGTTACAAAAGTCAGTCAAAAAGATTGTCGAGACGGAAATCAATCCTTATGCTGAACAGGTTTTTAGTTGAATTAGTTTTGATTGAAGTTTAATTTTGATGCGCAGACTGCAGAACTGTTCATTTTAACAGGTGCTTATTTTTATCCTCCATGATCGAAGCTAGTGGAGAGTTTCGGAGAAATTACCATGGTAGAATCTCGCCCGCATGTAAAATGTATAATGGGGGTGACGACTGTCACCTCACACTCCTCCCTCAGTTTTAAAGCTATAGAGAGCTGAAATTTTGCATACAGTACCCAACTAGAACCCTTAAAAAAATTCTTTAACCAGATTTTTTAAATTTTGCATGGTGGCTAAGATATAGGTTTTTTCTAGGCCACATGATGAGAAGTTTGTAATATGGCCCCTGTAAAAAAGGTTTTTAGGAAAAATAGTGCCATTGCTCATCTGTGGTATTTTGCACTAAACACTTTCAATCTCATCATGAAAAGTTCTTTAAAACACTTTTTTTGGTAATTTAAAACAGATGGTTCATCTTTTGTAACTTTTTTTGCCACTCTTTGTTTGCAAATTGAAACCTTTCTAGATTTCAAGCTTGATATCTTTACAAAAAAACACCTTTTGGCTACCTCAAATTCCTCCCTTAGTTTTGAGGCTATAGAGAGCTGATTTTGTTTGAAGGCATGTTTATACCCTTGGAAACAAATGTTTTCGTGCTTTTGAAGGGATCCTGAAGCTCGAGGAGGGTTCTGCATTTTTCAATGTACAATATCTACTTAATTTTTAGTGGGAAAAGGAAAGGATTTTTCCAGCACATGAAGTCTTTAAAAAGTTTGGGGAGGCTGGACTTCTTGGCATCAATAAACCGAAAGAGTACGGTGGGCTCGGGCTTGATTACAAGTACCAAATGGCTTTCATCGAAGCATGTGGTTATATCAGACCCACAGGAGTTGCAATGGGAATCGGTATGTCATCGAATCGAGTGATATTTTTAAGAAACTGTTTAAAGCAATAATAAAACTTTATTACAGGTGTTCAAACTGACTGTGCCACCCCAGCCTTGGCAAGGTTTGGCAGTGAACAGCTGAAGAGAGACTTTTTAGCTCCTGCACTAGCTGGAGATCATGTGACTTGTATCGGTGTTAGCGAACCAGGTATGGAAGATCATTGGTCCAAACTTTTTATTAAAATATTGTCCCTATTTTATCTTCTGGTGTAAGGTGGTGGCTCAGACGTTGCTAGTCTCAAAACTACGGCTGTTCGAAAGGGGGATGATTTGATTATAAATGGGCAAAAGGTCAGCCAATGTAAAAACTTTTTTGTTATGGTGTACAACTTTGGAATTTTATTGTCTATAGATGTGGATTACAAACTCACTTCAAGCTGATTGGATGTGTCTTCTAGCTAACACAGGTCCTGGAAAACCTCACTTGAACAAGTCACTAATAATTGTGCCAATGAAGGAACCAGGAGTTGTGAAGGTGTTAGTGTCGGTCAAAAATTTCCTCGGCCAAGTTCTTAATGCTTTGTTGATATTTCTAGGCTAAAAAAATCGAAAAGTTAGGCATGCATTCTTCAGACACTGGTTTGATTCACTTTGATGAAGTTCGGGTTCCTGCCTCAAATATAATTGGAGAAGTGGGTAATGGATTCATTTATCAAATGCTACAATTCCAGGTGAGGTTTCAAACAGGGCTTCAGGTTAACAAGAGCAATAGAGAATCTAGAAACCATGACTTTAGGAGGAGCGACTTGCTGCAGCCCTAGGTGCATTAACGCCTCTCACAACGGTCATCAACGAAACAATAGAATATACTAGGCAGCGTCAAGCATTTGGCCAATCCTTATTGGATAATCAAGTTCTAATTAAGTTTTTGTAATAAATATTTTTCAGTGATTAAAATTAAGACATAAATTCTAGGTTGTTCACTTCAGACTTGCAGAACTCCTTACAGAAATAGAACTCATGAGGGGGCTTGCTTATCAATCTGGTAATTTTATTATCATGTTTCATTTACTTTTAATCATTTTCTTGAGAGGGCTTGCTTATCAATCTGGTAATTTTCTTATCATGTTTCATTTATTTGTAATCATTTTCTTGATTGATCTTAAATTTATTCAGTTTGTTTGACTAGTCTTTTCCTTATAAAGATGAACCCAAAAGGATCATTTTCAAATTTATAAATTTAATTCTCTTTGAAATAGCCGATGCCATGCTTAAAGGTGACGACGTTACCCTGTTAGCCTCCATGTTAAAACTCAAATCTGGTAGACTTGCCAGAGAAGTAACGGACAGTTGTTTGCAGGTTTTAAAAAACATATTGATAGGTTAAAAGTCGAATAGAAGCTTATACCTCCTTTATTCTTTTTCAGTTTTGGGGTGGCATGGGGTTTACCAACGAAGTTTACGTTTCTCAACTTTATCGAGACCTGAGATTGTACTCAATCGGAGGAGGTGCCGACGAAGTCATGCTCGGAATTATTTGTAAATATATGGGAACCTTGCCATCAGCCAAGAAGAAAAACTAATTCTATGCAATGTTGCTTTAACCGCAAATCTTTATTCAATTGATAAAATATTTAATTTGCGTATATTACAAAACCCTTATTAGTTTTGAACATTTTTATTCTGTAAGTTGAGAGTTTGCAAACAGAACTGCAACACCACCTATGGGTAACTTATAGAGTTTAATAATTGTGATCAAGAAGTTTCCTCTGCGAATGAAACTAAGGGAGTATTTTTTGCTACAAAATCTCCAACTTTGTGAGGAACCTTTAATACGATTCCGTCCTTTGGTGAACGAATGATGTATTCCATCTTCATGGCAATCATAACAACAAGCGGATCTCCTGCTTTGACACTGTCACCATCTTTCACATTAACTTTCTCTATTACTCCTAACAAGAGAAAAACCGAAAAATTGGATCGTATTTTTAAACAAAAATGAGAAAAACGAGGTGTAAAAAACTACCTGGCATCGGAGCCACAGCGTCCCCGAGACTCCCTCCGGCAAGTTGCTGGCTAAGATATTTTGGTACTGGAAGGTCAAACGTTAAAGAACCGTTTGGTGTAAATAAGCGAACCTAAATTTGATTCATTTAAGAGTGCAGAACTAAATGTCTTTAAACAGTTTGATTTGTATTTACTCTGTCTGATTTCACGAGGACCCTCTGTGTAGTAGCCTTGCCATTTACAAAGGATATCAGCTCAAGCACGTTTTGCCCATCATCTTTATGTTCGACTAGTTTGCCATTGATGTTGAAAGTCTTTTCGCCAATTTGAGCAATATATGACTGGCCTCCAAGGAAAATAAGGTTTAACGAAAAACTGGAAGATCCTGACTTAAAATCAAGTTTTCTGTAATATGTAAAAATGCAGCTGAAATAACCATATCTTAAATTTAAAGGAAAGATTATGGAAACCTGGACAATCTGTGATTAATCCTCGATCCAGTTTCTCTGAAAAAGGGATCTTGTGAGGTAATTGGTTGTCGGAGCTGTTCTCCCAATACAAGGGCAAGAGCTGCATTACAAACCTAGAAGTTATTGTATCGAAGAGTTTTTTTTCGATACAAAATGTTTTACGAATGCCTCTCTCACCTGCTCTTCTGTCACTCTTCGTTCAGGAAAAAGCTCAGCATAGTTTCGAGGAATAAAATCTGTGTCCACATTTCCAGCGACAAACTAGGGTGTGAAGCCAAAGACATAAGAAAATCTACATTTGTGGCAAGCCCATCAATATTATATTCAGACAAACAAGTGTAGAGCTTTCGAAGAGCAGAGTCTCGATCTGAAGTAAATAAAGCCAAAGTGAAATAAAAAAATTGTATTAAAATAGGTTTATAATAAAAAAATAAACCTGGTCCCCAGACAACTAACTTAGCAATCATTGGATCATAGTGAACAGAGACTTCATCTCCTTCTCGTACACCAGTTTCGATTCTGACATTATCAGAGGCCTTCAAAAAAGTATTTATTTTTACTTTGACAGCTAAATTTTACAACATATCAATAAACTAAAAACAACATACTTTGGGAGTGCTTAAATGATGCAGCGGTCCTGCTCCAGGCATAAATCCATTGTCTGGATCTTCTGCATAAATACGAGCTTCAAAGGACCATCCATTTAGTCTTATGTCATCTTGCGTTACATTTAACTTTTCTCCAGCTGCAGCCTTTATCAATAAGTTGAATAACTCAATAAATTTTATCGAGTATTGTTAAAAATAATTTTACCTTTAGTTGCCACTCCACAAGATCAGTACCCGTGATCATTTCAGAAACAGGATGTTCAACTTGTAACCTTGTATTCATCTCCATGAAGAAAAACTCCTACTTTTTAGAATAGAAACCCATGGGGTAATCGAATAATAGTAGGTAAAGATTTAATCCAATTGACGTTAACAAAAGAATACCTGGGTATTTTTATCCATGATAAATTCAACAGTTCCTGCTCCTACGTAATTAACTGCTCGTGCAGCACACACAGCTGCCTCACCAAGTCGACGTCGTACTGCCTCACTGAAAAAATGATAAAAACTTCAACTTTTTTACACTTTATTTTATGTGAAATTATAAAATTGCTACCTGATCCCAGGAGCAGGTGCTTCCTCAATAATCTTCTGGTGCCTTCTTTGGACGGAACAGTCACGTTCGAATAAATATACATAGTTTCCATGCTGATCTCCAAACACTTGAACTTCAACATGTCTTGGGGTAGCGACAAACTTTTCTATCAGCATAACTTCATCACCAAAAGATTTCATAGCCTCTCTTTTTGCTGATTCAAGCTAAAAATATTCAATGTTGGCTTGACGTGCTTTATGTTTTTATCTATTTTGTTTTACCTGCGTTTCAAACTCATCATCTGTCATTGCTATTCTCATACCTTTTCCACCACCACCTCGAACAGCTTTAATCATGACAGGATATCCAATAGCTCTGGCTTCAGATTTGAGACGCTCAACGGATTGATCTTCACCATGGTATCCTCTGTTGAAAATATTTGCTAAATTTAAACTTTTTCCAATTTTTACCTTTGAACACTTTTTTTCTGAGCGAAAGTGTGTGTGAAACGTCCATTACCCTATAACTGGGACTCCTGCCTTAGCCATTATGATTTTTGACGTTGATTTGATACCCATATCTCTGATTGCTTGGGAAGGTGGCCCAACAAATATGACATTGGACTGATGACAAAGCTCAGCAAACTCGACATTTTCTGACAAAAATCCGTAACCAGGATGAATGGCTTGGGCGCCAGTGAGTTTAGCAGCCTAATTTTTTTGAAAGACAATTCTCAAGCTGGTTTAACAAGTTATTTTTACTAAACGAATTGCCTGAATTATTTTATCCTGTCTGAGATAACTTTGCTGAGACGGTGGTGGTCCTATAAATACTGCCTCATCCGCTAAGGCAACATGCCTAGAAAGCTTGTCAGCCTCACTGTAAACAGCCACAGAACGGATTCCAAGCTTTTTAGCCGTTTTTATGATTCTGCAAGCTATTTCTCCACGATTAGCGATCAAAACCTTAAAATAAAATTTAATAGAATATTATGACTTTCTTCTTTCAAGATGTCCACTTTTCTGAGCTTCAAAGACAGCTCGAAACTAAATGAAAAACTAATACCTTGGATATTCTTGACATCTTTTTTGAGTTCAAAATCGATGAGAAATCAAACTTTTTATAGTTTTTTGGCCTTTCACAGTTTAATTTAGACAGATAACGCTTCTTTTTTAGATTCAATTTGTCAGATGGGAGCAACCATAACAAATATTTAATTGTTTATCTAATAATGCTCGCCATATCGGAGGGTGGTCGAGACTAACTTTATCTATTCCTTTGCCATCAGCACCACAATCTATGTCAAGCAGACAGCTTTTATCAAAATCTCATAATACAGAAATAAAAACAAATTCATCTAAATAACATTTTCTTTACAAGAGCTCCAAAAAAATATTATTATATCACTAAATTGAGTTATTTTCTGGTTGTTATACAAAAATTCCAATTATGCTTTTGGTCATGGCAGATTTAATTCTTTGAAGAGATCAGTCCAGATTTTTACTATGAAATTATATATGGAGGATGCAGATTTGGAGTTTCCTTGGTTCCTCAAATATCCTATTCTATCTTGACATCAAATTGTTTTAACATGAATTTATTAAAAAAAGGTTGGTGATCAATCTTAGTAGAGATTTTAAGACCACTAATTAATGAAAATGCTTTAATTAAAAACAGTACTTTATTTGAAACTTCTGCAAATGAAAAACGAAATTTATGAAGCAGGTAAACTATACATAATAATCTAGCCAACCGGTATAAAAATTAATTGGTCACATTAAATAATCAGTATAGTTGAGAGAAAAAAGTCCCCAACTTGTTGTTGGAAAGGGATGAGAAAAGCTCTTAAGTTTTGAAATGCAGACTTTACAAGATCTCCTCAATCTGAAACATAACAGGCAATCAAAAAAAAGCCTTTTTGTTTAAATTTAAGACAAATTATGTGATTGACAATTTATACTGTTGCACATTAATCATACCATTTCAGTGCATTGAATTTAATTTTGATTTAGTGTCAAAAGACAAATCTACACATGATCAATCAAGTACAGTCAAGTGCTAAATTGCATTTCAAGTTTGATAATATCATAAGCGACACAACGTGTCTAAAACAGATAAAATAGAAGAGTGGCAACTGCTAAAAATAAGCGATTTTATGCTAAAAAAAATTCCAAAATCTTTTGGCAATATTAGGTTGATTGTCCAGACTTGTCACCTTGAAAATAAGAAACAAAATTTTTGATTGTTTCCAGAGACAATTGAAACTTCACCGTACCGTGGTTTGATAACACCCTGTTCAGATTCCTGTTGATTGGAGTGAGCTCAATGTCTTGTGTTGTCGAATCACTCACACTACTACTTGAAGACATTCCACGATTGCTTTGACGATTTGGAATACCCTGAATGCGCTGGGATGACGACATACTTTCCAGACGGTTAAGATTCTACGCAGGAGAGAGTTATTTTAAGAGACATCATTCTAATGAGAGTGTATTATTCCTTACAGGGTTGGTTGTTTCACTGAAGAAGCGATTGATTGAGTGGGGTGACGCAGCAACTTCCGAATCGATTTTGCTACGGCGATGCCGAACCATCCATTCAATCCCTATAGTCAAAATTTTCATATTAACTTAAGAGATTATTTAGAATTATAAGAAAGTAAAAGTGAAGAAAGTTTTTTCAAGAGATCTTGTAACTATTCTAGAAAAATTTCATGATAAACAAGTGTAGAATAAGGAAGTGTACAGATGTTAACAAGTGTTCTTGATACTTCCTTGACTTGATATTATTAAAAAGAAAGCTCAAAAAAGTTCACCTGGATACAAGCTGTGGAGAAGCATAAAAATGTAGCACAGATTTTTCACCACAAACAAGGATAGCTCATAGTTGAACTGTGCCCTAAATACGAATTTTATAATTGAAAAATTCCCATAGGTCAACTTCAAAATTTTACCATAGATAAATTCTGACCCCAAGGAAAGGAATGTTGATAACAATGAGGTGAAGAAGTTGGTAAGCTACTTTGATTTGGATAACGTTGCCAAGATGTCGTCCAAAGTCACTCATGGACATCGAATAAAGTGTCAATGTGGGTAAAATAAGATTTATCGAAGACAGGACTATGATCAGCTAGGAAAAATAAAAAAAGACATTTTTTTCGAGGATAGAAGGTACCTAAAGATAGTGCGCCTCCTTACGGTGTTCAAATGCTTGATGTTCATTGTGTTAGGATCCTGGACGACCAAGAGACTGAATAATGTCACCTTAAACGTGAAATATTGCTAATGAGTGAGACAATAAATATTTGAGGTCGGTCAAAGGAACTCAGCACTGATTATACCGAGTCAAAAACTTCTACTGCAGTGTTGTGGCAAACACCAGTAATATATCCGCTATGTGGTGAATCAGGGTCATGATTATGATGAGCCTTAAAAATATTGAATTGACAAGTCAGTCAAGAGAGGATACAACATATTAATACTTTTTGCCATACTTGAAGCATAATAATAAAAACCAGAGCAGCCATCCCAGTCGACACCTTCAAAAGGTTTGATCCAAGACCAGAAATGGGATCGTATTGCCCTAAGTTGGTTTTCAAAAAAAGTTAAATCTCTATGACACAACTTGGTAACTTCAAAAAATCTCACCACTGTTGTTGTCTGCAACAAATGCTGGTATGTTGCTCGTTAAAATGATGCTAATTTTTGCAACGAGGTAGCATGAATAGATAAACCAAGATATGAAACAAAATGGCAAGGTACCCCATCTGCGAGGAGAAAGACCTAAAAATTTGTTAAAACAAATATTTTTTTTTAGGTTGAAAAAGTTCTAGTCAATTTAAGGACCTTTTCAAGATTAATAGAGCATCAAATTCAGACAATTCGTCTTTATAAAGTGAAAGCAAATGTTTGACTTTTCATCTACTTTAAAAAAAAGGTTGAAAACCTTTGTCTTAATACTGTACATTTCATATCGTTGTATTCTCGTATTTAAATAAATATGACATTTAAATCACTTAAGTTAGTGAAATTTTATATGCGGTTTTTTTCATCATTTAGTTTCATTTTTCCCATTTGACTTTGACGAAAACAACTTTAGTACTTGATTTGCCCTACTTTTTTCTGATCAAGGTTCTTTACTGGGAGCACTTTCGAAGCTACAGGTTGGATATAATTTAAAATTGTAGGGAATCCTCATTGTGGCATTGTCTAAAAAAAATCCCAATATTTGATGCTTTGAATGCGTTTAAAAAGGAAACAAGTGTTTGGGAAAGCAAACTAAAGCTATTCTCAAAATGTGATCTTTATCGCCCAAGGCCGCTGGCATGAGGTTTCCTCTGTTGTCTTTCGCACAAGTCAAAGCCTCGTCTGAAAGTTATCAGAACTATTTTCTCTCTCTCCCTCTCTCACCCTGTCAATTAAAAGCTAAATCTGTCCTTACATTTGACGTATTTATAAATCGACCGTTGAATTTTAAGCTGTATTTGAGCTTCGGTGAAAGTCTTGGTAAGCTCAAGTTTTCGTCTGAAAAATCAAAGGTCAAATGTTGGTAATCCTTCGAAAGTGCATCACCTTTATTTCAATTACCTCAAGTGTATGTAACGGTACGCCGTCGTAAATGAAATGGCAAAAATACAAACGATGAATAAGTCACCCAGGAAGAGAAAATACGTCGCCACCTGAAAATTAAAAAGTGCGTCACAAAAAGATCTACCCTAGAAAGGACGTGCCACTTACGTGATGATAAAACTCCCTGTAGTAGGCTATGATATAAAAATTCAGTACGGTGGCCTGAGTCACAATGACCACGATGGCAACAAAGCACAAGAATCCGTGGTAGAGAACTTCTTTGTTGCACATGCTGTAGGCCGACTTGGACCTGTTGGACGGCCTCGGCGAACCCTGATCAGTCATGTTGATTCTCTCGCTCCCCTCGTCGGCCATGGCGACAAGGGCGGCTTCGGCCAACAGGTCCCCCTCACTTATTTGAAATCTAGACAAACATTAAGGATGAAGGTTAGAGTTATAGACAGATTGCTCGAGGACGCGCAGAACAAATATACCGAATCCTTTTCTTTTCCTTCGATCCCATCCCTTATTCCCTTGAACAGAAAACACGACTTGGCCCTGCCAAACAATCGACTCGCTTATTCCCTGTTTGCTTAACATCCCTTATCAGCTTTGGCAATACGGGCAAACACATACTTTTAATCGCAAATAAGAACAACCACCAAACAGAATCCCGTCGCAATCGAGTCTTACCGGGCAGTCGTCCATGACGTGTTCAGTGCTCCACATTGACAGGATTGACTTTTTTACAGTATACAGCTCACTACCGATAAGGAGGCAAACAATATATGAACAGTTTTTATCCTGAAAACTTCTCAGACTTCATCGTGACACATCCATTCTTTGACTCACCGTTTAGGCTACAGTCTACAATAGGAGAATGATTTTAGAGAAAACTTCACCAGAAATTGTTTGTCAGCTCACTCTTTATAGAACAGCTGGATTTTTTTCTAGTAAATTAAAGCCACAACATTATAAAGTGGGATTAAGTACTGTTTAGTGTTTACTTCAGCAGTTCGGCGCGCCACGCAACACGTCATGCAATGATGTAGTAGCAGCGCACGCCGGCAGCGGGCTCGTCGCTCAACGCGCTCACCATGTGAATGTCGTCGGCCTGGCGGGCCGAGAATACTGCGAGGTATCGGGCGCGCGCGCGACCAGTTATTGTCCTTAAATCTTATTAATTTCTTTATAGCCTGTAGCCTTCGCGTGTGCAAGAGAGCGCGGTAGGTCGTCAATCAAGTGACGCCCGCAAGCGTCAAATTCTCCGTTTCTCCATTTTCCCCCGTTTTGTATAAGCTAGAGCGCAAGACAACCGCTGAAAGTTTACGCTCGCCACCTGAAAGGAAGTCTCTTACTTTCTTAGGCATGTCTTTCTAATTTACCCCGATCACACGTGTGTATTATTTGTTGACGGATTGACATTTAACAATTTGAGGAAACAAAAAGAAAAGTCAGAAATCGTTCTACTTTGAGATATCCCTTCCAAACCTGCGTGGGTTGCCCGTGTCAGGGTTTTCGTTTTAGTGATGCGAGTTTTTGGGCTGCTCCCTGCCCGAGGCGAGAATCTGAATTCAAAAAATAGTTTGGTCACTTTCTTTTTATTAGACAAAGTTCGAAAGAAAAGCATCTTTCTTCCTCCTTCGTCTTTTATCGTGTGTCTTGAACCTGAACCAGCTTGCCCTTTGAACAAAGGTACCACCCAGCATTGTGATTGTTTAAAGAACAGCGATGAGCAGCGGCAGCATCTTAGTGGTTGATTACAACAATCAAAGCAACGTGAGAAAGTGGCAGATTTAGAAAAATGGATGAAAGGTGAGGAATAAGTTGGCATTGCTGAATCTTGCAGCCCGAGACTTGGATAGAATTTAAAAATAAATGGGCTTCTTTTGGGAGGCCCGTCAGAAGCCAAAGTAGAGAGACGCAGCACGAGACGAACCCTTTCAACAGAATTTGCTGCACCTCACACAGAAAGGTCATCCCAATACTGACGCTGACACGAGACTCGGCCACATGTTAATTATCGCCTAATGCCTTTAGAAAAATTAACCTTTATCCCATAGACCTTGAGGATTCCAAAAAAACTATTTTTCAAACTAGGAACAAGAAAAAACAATCTACCGTAGTTCCCATTTCTTACACGTCTTAGCAAAAAAGTAGATTTCAAACATTAGACAGTCACTCTATTGAGGTGTAACTTAGTTGATACAAATTAATGAAACGAAACACATAAATTCTTAGAACAAGAGAAAATGCAACAGTGACATGACACAAAGATAGCGAGAGGGAAAACAGGTCAATGTTACCTCAATAATACATCATTTAAACCTTAGTGAATCAAGAAAGGTTTGCGAGGGTCTGCTCTCAGCAAAGTATTAGCGAGCTGCTCAAAATGGTAGTGGCCTCCAGTTGGCATTTTGTGATGTTACGTGTAAATTAGATGATCTTTCAATCAAAAGCAAATTATTGGGGGGAGGTTTTTGTAAGAGAAACAGGACTTATCTGCATGAAAATATATAAAACTTTGAAATGAAAGATAAATACTTAAAAATTAAAAATGAAGAGAAAAATTACATTATAACCTTCTTTGATTAGGAAACACTTATTTGAGAATCGAAAAAGAAGCTTCTATACGTCAAACTCTAAAATAATATAATATCTTCATTATTTTCCAATCCTGTTGCGCACGTCTTCGTGTTAGCTCATCTTCAGTATTTAGCGTTTACCCAGATTGAGAATGGCCAAGAAGATGTACACTACGTCGATGTAAAGCTAAAAGTGGAAAGTGTGGATAACTAAAGCGCACTAAATAGACAAAGAGTGTTGTCACAAAAACTTATGTGCGTTGGGTTCTTGTGTTAAGCAAAGTTTCTAAAGACTTTTTAAGAGACCCAAACCTTTGATTCCAACCACAAAGAAACCTTTGAGATCATTAGATTGCTTACCTGAATAGCTGCAAACACGTGCTCCTCGGGCGAAATTGAGTATTTTTTGCCAGACATCAAGCGCTGAGTATCGTAAATTAGAAAGAACGAGAAAAGAACCGCTGTCAAGGCACTGTAAACTGTCAAAAGAATAATTTCCTTCTGTTATTATTCATTTGTATAAAAAGAAATAATTAAGTGCTAACCCGTGTAGAGAACAGGCAATGATCTCATGAAGAAAACAATGGCCAGAATTCCAAACATAAAGAGGATCCAAGAGGCAGCAAACAAGTATATTCCCCATCCTTAAGATAAAATATTTTAGTTTGACCTTCTATTGGCAAAAAGATTTCTGTCTTCTCAAAGAGGAAAATATTTACCAGTGAAGTCCCACTTGGTCTGAAAAGAAAACAAGGTAAGGCCAAGGCAAAGTCCACCCGTTATTCCAGCAGCCATCATAACCCTAAAATGTTAGTCTTGAAGATTTAAAAGTCTAATTTAATAGTGCGATCAAAAATATGTTTACCAGCTCGCATTGTGGTACACAGAAATGCTAGAGACCAACAAGGAGAACGACAAAGTGAAGATGGACATCGCTACTATGTTTCCAGGAAATTTTCGTCTAAATAGGGATAAAAATAAATTTAATGTAACTTTTAATTTGTAAAGACTAAAGGTTGTGTGTTGTCAAGCAATGAGATATTATATCTCCCCCGAGAGAGAAAACTAAATCTTTGTAATCAGGTCAGAGAGGCTTACTTTTGCTCTATTTCATTATTTCTTAAAAAGTTACAATTTAGCAAAGATTGACATTGGGCCTTTACCTTACTGATTCGCAGCACGCAATCGAGAAGTAAGTCACAAAGAAAACGACATAAGAGACGATGTAGACGATGAACCCATTTTCTGAAGCTGCCACACACCTCTCTGTTCCATCGTTCTGTGTAACTGAGAGGGTGCAGTAAAAATCCCTTATGGCTGGTGTGTAGACAAACACTAAAAACATTCATCTCATCAATACAATAATCCTTTCAGCTCACATTAAAGAATGGAATGCCGAAGTTCAAGTTCTATACCTGCAATAAAAGCAGTGGTCACCGCAAGCTGACTTAGAAGAATCGTGTAAACCTTGCGAATAAATCCCTGCCGGATAGCCTTATCTGAAAACGAGGCGCCAAAGCCATCGGGCAGAATGACCTGGACGGGAATCAAAGATCTTATTCTACTGAAGGTTAAATAAAAAGTTTAGTTATTTACCGCCACTGTTTCCCCATCTTCTGCTTCCTTCCCCATTTTGAACTGTAAAAGTAAAAACAAGAATAGAGAATTTCTGAATAAAGATGAATTATCAATTCAGTTTTGTGTCAATATTAACATTTGTTTGAGACCTTTTGCCTCGTTGATGCTCGTCTATAATATTTACTTATAAATCTAAATGAACGTATGATAGTTATGAAATATTGACTCACCTGACACTTTCAGCCTTGAGTTGAGCCTTTCAAATGTACAAGAAGATGACCTGATAAAAGAAAAAAAGGGAATGAAGTCTTGCTGACTAGAAACTTTACTTAAAAAGTTTGTAACGATCGTGTAATAGTTAAAAGTCAAACTTACAAAACTCAATTCGACGAGAAAGAGACTATATGCCCAGACAGGGAGGCCTAATGTTGCTTTTTCAATGGCTGTCAATTTTCTCTGTGAGCTGACTTCACAAAGAGAGTATAACACAAGAATGGAAAAAAAATAGCGTTTTTGCTTGAATGATACAGCTTAGCAGCCGTTGGATGTGAGTCACTATTAGGTTTTCCAGAGAGAAAGACTGAAAGAGCAAAGAGAAAAGACTGCAATAAGAAAAACGCAAAATAGGGTAGAAATGTAGAGTG
>Ga0194133_10003470_pt1 | contig 22322 bp, 24 predicted proteins | sample TA2KigOf40mmetaG_FD_155448 | JGI IMG/M metagenome (GOLD analysis project Ga0194133, IMG submission 155448) | Freshwater microbial communities from Lake Tanganyika, Tanzania - TA2015055 Kigoma Offshore 40m | ecosystem: Environmental > Aquatic > Freshwater > Lake | place: Tanzania: Lake...
CGGGATTAACTTTGCCCATTCCAATTGTCTTTTCAGCACAGTCTGAAACATCAAGAGAAATTTGAAAATTTTCTTCAACAAAAAAGGGAGAATTTGCAAATTTACTTGGATGAATAATTTCCAAGCAAACACTGCATTCAAAGAGTTTTGGAGGTTCCGCAGGCCTTTCAGTCTCTTTGACCTTAAAGTGGTTTTAAAATTATTTGCAATCCCTTGCTTTTTACTCATGAAAGTTTACTTGTAGTTTTGGCTCATTGTACCATCCGTCAAGTTTACAAACAGAACAGTATGCACAAATTGGTAGCTGTGGGTGGGTGCATCTTCGCTAAAAGTAAAAGAGAAATTAATGAATTTTTGTTATGACCTTATAAGTAGTAAAAATCCAGAATGCTAATCAATTCACAAACCTTTTCGCAAGTTTGTTTCATTCTTCCTGGTCCTCCGTACTTTACCATGTCTTTGCAGTAGCCACAATTTTTACAATCTTTGCTTGTGCAGGCTGTGCATTTTTTACAACGTACCCGTCGTCTACGGGCATTTCCAGGGGTATTGACCTGTTTTAAAATCTTTGCATTTGCGTCTAGACCTTCTGCAGAGCTCGTTCGTTTCCGACCTATAAAAAGTTACCCTGAGTTTAGTACAGATGGCTTGAATCATTTTTAAGTGTTGGACAAACTTTTTTTCTTTCCCGTAGGCGATGGCTCACCTGAAGAATTAAAGGAGTCCACCAGGCTTACTAATAGGAAAAAGTTGTCAATTATTTTCTAAATATTTTTTTATTCAAACATAAATTGTTTTTGTAAGTTAAATTTGCAGATTTTTATTGACAGTATTATATGGCTGTTTGTTCAGTTTACTTACATTTTGGGGGTCTACCCCTTTTTTTCGCTTGAGATGATTCAAGCTCTTCATTTTCACTCCATCTGAAATTTGAAGTAATGAAATTATTACTAGATGTAACATTTTTAGATATTAATTTTACCTTAGAAGGTATTTCCCCGTAACTGCAACATCTGAAAAGCAATGATTTCATCAAATTAAATAAAACATTCTAGGTAACTTTCTTGACAGATTCAGCTACTCTTTTCCCAAAATGTACCTGGGCAATCGTCTCTATGGGCGATCACAATCTTCCTAACATCTTGTACCAGCTTAACTGGGTCAACTAAAATTTCGGGAATATTCTTTTTGTTTGGCGGGAGGCAGTGTAAGTAGCTGACTAGGAATATGAGGCCGTCAACCTCAAGCTTGAAAAAATTGGTGTTAAGATAAGTTTAAATCTATAAATGTTTGTTGTTTTGAAATTTTTTGTTTTTAGATATGAACCTTAGTCAGATGAACGTGATCTCTTTTATCCTGAAATACAATTTAAAAATTGAAATCTTTAATTTGATTCGAATACCGTGAGCGTCATTAGAATATATTACCATTGAATCAGCATTCTCTGTATCGATTTTGAGCCTTTTTTTCTCTTCATCGGGTAACTTGAGATGAGTACAACCGAGCAAGCACTGAACGTACCGGTCCAAAACAAACCAACACATTTCAGTAAAGAATGGAAAACGTAAGCGTTGTGGAACATGAGTAATCTCTTCCAGTTGGGCAACTTTTAATTGATGGAGAATGCCAAAGCTAAAAGGAGGACTGCTTTCAAATAATGAGTTATTTATGGAAAAACCTGTATTCACCTATGAAGAAAGTTTCCTCCGAATACAATGGAATCCTCTGGTGTGTAAACAGCATGAATCCAGCCAGAGGGAATAAAAAATGTGTTGCCCTCTTCAAGAAAAATTCGGCAACAGTTTTCGACAAGATCACCAAAAAATTGCTCTGACTGGACACAAAAAGTGCTTAACACGAGACACCTGAGATTTTTAATATAAATGTGTACCTGTTTTCCACTCAAGACCCATGCTTCATAACGTTTAAAGTTTTCTTCTGTTGGTGGTATGAGCCAAAAAACCTTTGCTCCCTTTATTATGTGGTACCTTGAACGTCAAAAAGTTTATTAACCAAAAAAGGGTTAATTTGTATCAAATAGATAGGGCATGGATGCGTGATAAGAAGGTGATACTTTCTATTTTCTAGTGATTTCTGACTGTATTTATTTTGCTTTCAAACAACAAAAGAGTCATTTGGCAACAATTTTACCTTGTAATATATTGCCTTTTTCGGACATGTTTGCTATTTTGTAAAACTTCTCACCAGACAGAGGTCCCACCCAAGTCAACATGGAAGTCAGTCCAGCACCCTTTCACACTCATTAAAACATACTTTTGAACTTTCGGGAACATCATTGTTTCTAACGCATTGCTGCCGTCTTGCTGAAATAATACAAAATTGTTCATTTTCAACTGTCAGCAATTCATAAAACAAATTAAACAGCTACTTGAAGTTCCTTTAAAAACCGTGGCCAAACTTTATCAATCCAATCTATTTGACGTACAATTTTTGGTGCAACAACCTAAGAAAATTTTTTTTCAAACCAATAATAAGCTGAAAACAGTTTTCATTACATTAAGGTCAAGTTTGGTGTTGGAAAATTCAAGACTGATAACATTGAGTAGTTTTTTCCTTGATTCTGGGGGCTGCTCCCAATACTTTTCAAATTCTTTCATAGTCATTTGAAAGTCTTTTTGAGTTAAGACATCCAACACATCTAAATTACGTCGAGAACCAACCTGAAATAAAAAAATAAGAATGGTTAATATCGAAAGAATTATAATTGTGAAAAGTAAAAAAAATAGCTGAATGACATCGGAACTAGACTTGAAATTAAAAATTACAGATCCTTATGCATCATTTTTATTCAAGATTGTAGTGACTTCCTTAGGCTAAAATATAGATTTTTGTTTTGATCATTCTTACCAATCCTCTGACATCTTTTACAGTTACGTTCGGCACACTCAAGCCAAGACCTTCTTTAGACTTGACTCTTATTGGGTTGTTGAAACCCTCTTTCTGAATGTAACCAACGGTGAGGTCTGAACCAATCATCTCCCGTACAAAGTTTTTGTCATATTTGTTCGATTTCAGTTTCTCATCGATGTCAAAGAGGGCAAATGAGCTAATGTCATCTTCGTCATCTCCAATGTCCTATATAATAATTTCAAAAAAATGCATGTAAAAAAGGTTGATTCATTAATCATTTTCAGATGCTTAAAACCTGATCAACTGCCATTGATCCGTCATTGAGTGACTTTTTGACAGCTCTTTGTTTCCCTGATAGGGGGCTTTTCAAGTTGCCACTATTGACGTTTTCATTTTGAACACCTGTTTCTGCGCTTGACGCCATTGTCTAAGGACTTGGATACCCCTTAATTTTGTACTTGCAATCAAAGTATTTCATTGATTTTACTGTCACTATTGTCTACTCTGTCTTGCGTTTCCTCCAGAGACTTTTCTTCCTTTTCAAAATTGGAAATGCGCAGCTCTGAAGCCAGTCAGACCGATAAATATGCATAAAATGTAAACAAACCTCAATGAAAGCATAGTACAGAAAGTTTACACTAGAGCCCTGTGGTTCAGAGCTAACTTCGCAATATAGCAGAGAGAGTCTGACAAAAATTTTTATTCCACGCTCGCCACTGCAAAACGAAACAACTTATCTTGAATTTAAGTTTTTAGAGAGCTGTATGCGACGCGTGGCTTGATCCACCGTTTCAAAAAAGCCCACCATTTCCTGTTTTGCAGTTTCCGTTCCATAATGCATCATTCATTTTGATTCATTTTTAAGCTATTGTGAGACAAAAGGTCATCAAGAAGTAAGAATAAGGCTTAAAAATCTTATGTGTGCTGATAGTGACATTGAACATGAATAAAACAAAACATTCCACAAAATTTTTAGCCAATGGCTAAGGCTTACTTTTTCATGATTTTATTTCTTATTTCTTATGGTGTATAGATCATAAAGAAAATTAAAATTATTGTAAATGTCACCAGAACCGAACATTTTTGACTTGAGGAAACTTAAAATTTCATTTAATTTGCATCTCATCTTCGCTGCCTTGATTGTGAGATACTTTGAAATAAAATCAGAGGTTTCCAACTTCATTGGGCTCTTTCCTTCTTCGGTAAGAGTATTTTTAACACTTAGGTACATAAAATTCCATTCTAAATTTTATATTGCAATGGAATGTTTTGATTTTTAGTAAATAATAGTTTAACTTCAGACCAAGACATTTTATGATAGAAAGAAACTTTCCAAAGTGTCAATACACTAAAATTTCCTCCCAAAAGACATCAAACTTATGACATTTCAATCCCTATAAAAACTTATCTCCACAAATTCAAAATTTAACATCTAGATCTTTTTATGTGGAGTTTTTGTCAGAAGTGCCCATAAGAATTCCACAGTCACGGCTTTATAACTTTATTTCTTTTACAGAGTTCCAGTAAAAGGATAAAACATGGATCCAAATGTAAATCATTTCTATGATAATACTGGGGCAGAGAGTCATCGCCCACCTGACATTTTAAATCCTGGTCCAGATCTTGTGACAAATTCAGCGTCTAACTATTATTATGGTATGTAAAAATATCCTGCACGTCGTTTTAAAATTGAACTTCTTAGTTCTCATTATTAAATTTCGTTTTAGACTCGCACTACGGATTTCCAGTTCAAGGGCAATACCCAAGCGATGAGCAGCAACAAATGTATGACCTTAATTACTATTATCAACAGCCCATGTACTATCATTACCAGCAACAGCAAGACATGCAAAATCCCCAAGGAAATCCCCCAAATTTTGTCCAACCTGAAGAGCAACAATATGAAGCCCCTGTTGAAGGAGAACCACTTCACCAAGTACCAATGGAACATCAGCAAAGAGAGCCAGTGGATGGTGGTAATGAGGCTCAACCGTCTTTACCAATTACTGTGGTTCCTTTCAGTGATCATGATCCGGAAGAAAATATTTTGATGCCCATAGAGAGGCTTGTTTTGGTAAGCAACAAATAGAGAAAATAGGAATCCTTCAATTTTGCTAAAAAGTTGATAAAACTCCTTCAAGGGGTGTCATTTTTTTAAAAATTTTCCAAAACTTTCTGTGAATAGGGTGAAAGTAAGGATTGCGAGCCTATTCAGCCACCCAGTCTTCCCCAACTAATACCAATGCAAAATGAAAGAAGTGAGGCAGCTGGCTCTGACAGAAGAGATGAAAGTGTAATGGGTCCTCCACCCACCTTAGGTAATCTTCCTTTTTTATGATATGTTTGATAGTCTTTCGTTAGACAGTTATTTTAATTAAAGTAATTTTTGTTTTTAGGTTACGGGTACGTTCAAGGCTCGTCTCCACCGCCGACGACGCGTCCTGATGTTGCTGGATCAGATGCTATTCAAGATGATCGGCCTAAGACTAAACAACCTGTGACATCAGTTAACAGGAGATCTCGTGGAAAAGATGACTATACTTACGATAGCAGAAAAAGCTCATCAGAAGACGAAAGAGTAAAATGAAAAATTTTCTTTGTCCATTTGAGGTTTCAGTACATTTAATGTATCCCTTATCTTTCTTGACACACAGGCAGACAATGAAAGCGTATTTTCGCAGAGTTCTGAGGTTGTTCAGCAACAGCATGGAAAGCAACCACCCAACCCAAACAAACGAGGAAGCAATCCCAAGCAACGCTTTGGTATCTAAAAGTTTTTTTTGTAACTGTGAAGAGACGATTTAGTTTAATCTGTGTAGATTCGCGCCGCCAAGATGACTCATCGAGTGATGTAGACGATCGGGTCAATTCAAGGAATCATAAATCAAGGGTAAGTTCAGGGTGTTTTACAAATCACTGATATGTTCCTGATTTAGATTTCGACTTGAGAGCTTTTACGAAAAAGGGTTGGGTTTTATCAGTCATTTTGTTTCAACTTACTGACATGAAATGACCAAACAGCGATGAAATTAATGAAAAAATCAAAATAAGTTTTTCCATTACTGAATTGTGTCTCAAGAGCTTCAATTTTTTTGTACTAAAGTCTTTCAAAAGAGTAGTGTTCTTTTATGCAGAGGATACCAATTTGATGCCACAGTACTTTAAATCTTCAAAAAACCGTCTTTTTAGCAAGCTGCAGGGCAACATGAACGTGATCATGGGCGGTTAGATTCTTACAAGAGCCATAGAGGTGATAGAGATCGCCATTTTGATCGAGATCGTGACTATAGACTCATAGATGACAAAAGAGGCCACCATATGAAGGATAGAAGACTAGAAAGAAGTCATTACAAGGAAGATCGAAGCTATCGAGATGATCGTAGCCTTAGAGATGACAGAAGCTACTACGGAACAGACCGAGATTATAGAAGAGACAATAAACAAGGCACAGTTAGGTTAGTTAATAGGCCAATTGAGTTTATTTTTTTACAATTGTAAACTTCAATGAAAAAAATAACTTTTTTTTAGAAAAGAAAGAGAGAGGGGAAGATATGGCTCATCAAGACCTTCCTCGCGCACTGGGTCGTACTATCCAGATGATTACAGATCAGGCAACTGGGAATACCGGAGGGCTCCGGTAAGAAAAGAACTAAAATAGTGGAGGTATTTTACTGAGGGCTCAGTTATAAGTTAGCTTTTTGTACTTAGGATTTTATGGATCAATCCTATTTGAACCAATCAATCTTTCAATCTCACCCTTATCAGCCAATGGTACATCCTCAGTTGGCGGCATATTACTTTCAGCAACAAACAGGTTTGGCGTATTTAGCTGTTATGCAAGTCTTATTTTTTTAGTTTTAATTTATTGAATTTGTTTTTCAGCTTCTCTTGATCCAACAGTCCTGGAAACCTTTCGAAAAAATTGGGAATACTATGAGAGAAACCCAAAAGAGAAAGAAAACTTGCGTCTTACTAATCCTGCCAAATATGAGCGCCTCATGATGTACTATCAATCGTATAGTCATCTTCTGCCAGCATCTACAGAACGTCCCTCAAGCAGGGCAAGTGTACATTCTGGGCAGAGCTCAGTCCAAGTACGATAATATATTGAATCTTCAAGCTATAAAGTTTGATGTTACAAAAAAGGACTTTTCATTTTGAAATTGTTTTTAGCCTACACTTCCTGCTGATCCAGCAAGCAAACAAGAGGCAGACTATAAGTGGCTTCAAGAGGTATATTTGGTATTTTATTGAGACATATTTGCATCAATTTGGGTTAAAATTTTATGGACACAAGCTTTAAAATTTCTTTTCTTATTCCATATTTTAGAACGTCAGCACAATCTTGCCTCCTGACTCGTCACACGATGTCATAAATTATCAGCCAACCCTCGAGGGGAGCAATATTGAAAGTCAAGTTGTATGTGCAGCATTGTTGTTTCGTGACTGAACCCATACATTTCTTTGTCTTTACTCTGACAGGGGCCATCTTCGAATGGACACATTCGATCAGAAAAGCAACTGCCATATCAGCTAGCACCCTTGAAGTTTTCGACCCCGTGTGTTAAAGGAGTGTTCTGTCCCAGGGGATCGCTAATGAAGGCACGCGTTTTGAATTTATTGCTTTAGACTGTTTTTTAATCCGTTAATTCAATCTTTAAAGATAAATGCAAGGAGCCCCTTAGATGGTCAAAGTGCAACAGTCGAGTTATTCTCACTTCAGCTTTTATTAGGGAAAGAGAATAAAGAGCTAAAAAACTATCCAGGTAGATATTAAAATATGTATTCAAAAACGTTCCCATCTCATAATTGAATCGAATAAAGGTCCATTGGTTCCTGGTCAAACTCATAAAGGAGACGTGATCAAGTTTTGTCAGGCTAAAATATCAGCTGCAAAAAAGAATAGGTGAAGCATTTTGGTATCTTAAATGTTATAACAATCAAATAGTCTTGTAAGTTTTATATCTTTTGACTCAAAACTGAAAACTTTGAGATGTTAAGTTTTTAACAACAAAAACAAAGTTTGCCTCAAACGCCTGTTTTTATATATTTCTTTTAGATTGATGAAAATATTAATATCATCTGAACTATTTATAGGTCTTTGATTGATCGAGAGTCGTTTATCCTGATTTGGGATCTTCTCATTCTTTTGATGAGGCAAAAAAATTCAATTGATGGAAGTGATATTGCTGAACTGCTACTTAAAGACAGGAAAGATTTACATCAGTTGTATGAGCAAAAACAATCCCATAAAACTCTTCAGGTATAAAAAATGAACTCTTCGAAATTTAAGATACGGAAAAATATTTTTTTTATAAAGAATCTGTATGAAGAAGAAGATGATGAAAACCATCCTGATGAATCGAGGGATGATTTAGGGAAACTTGGCTTGTCTGGTAAAGTGAAAGATAATGTTGAAAGTGAAGGCTTGTTGCCATTTGCTCAGGTTGAATATACATAACCCTTGACTTAAGTTTTTAATATGAAAGTAAATTATCTCAAATACTAGGAAGTGGAGCAAAATACTGCAAGGTTCCGCGATTACATGCTTTTTGGACATAAAAAAGAAGGCCTTGATTTTGCTATCAAGCACGGACTGTGGGGTCACGCCCTTTTCCTAGCCTCTAAAATGGATGAGAGAACCTACTCCAATGTAATGCTAAAGTTTGCAAATGGGCTTGCAGTCAATGATCCTTTACAAACCCTGTACCAATTAATGTCTGGCCGGCAACCAATAGCTGTGAAGGAGTGTGCGGATCAGGTACTTGTCAGAAAAGCTTTAAGGGGAAATCTGTTCGAAAATATCTAAAAAAATTTAGAATTGGGGCGATTGGAGGCCTCACTTAGCAATGATTCTCTCAAATGGAATGGATCGGTCAGAGCTTTTTCGAAAGTCAGTTCTCACTTTGGGAGACACTCTTTTAGAAAAAGGACTCATTTATGGAGCCCATTTCTGCTACATCGTTGCGAATATAGAGTTTGGAACATACAGCAATAAGTAGATTTTATTTTTCAAAAGAAAGTTTATTTCAACCGAAGTTTTAACATATATTGAAATATTTTTAGAAATTCTAAATTGGTGCTAATTGGGTCAGATCATCATCTACCTTTTGAAAAATTTGCATCAAATGAGGCTATTCAATGTACCGAAATATTTGAGTTCGCTCAGGTCTGGCATTTCTTTGCGGCATCTAATTTTTATATGGTTTTGTTCACTCCTAAAAATTCAAGGCTTAGAAAAAACTTTGGCTTTGGAGTAAAAAACTTAATTGAACATAAAATCCTTAAATAGCATTTAGCGGATCGAAGCGTTTTTAAGTTGTTCTCAATCAAATTTCAGAGGCTGTCCAACCCATCTCTAACTATGAATACATTAACTTACTACAAGTTTTTGTATATTACAAGGCTAATTGATGCTGGAAGAGCTCACACTGCATTGCACTACATCGAGGAACTTTCAAAAGCCATATGTCAGAATCCTAATTCAATAGAAGCAGATAAGGCAAGTACTATGTGAGAATCGAATTCTGATTTTTCAATTGGTTTTTTTTGTAGATGGACCCTCGCAGCTTATTATATCAACTGCTCGGGCTTGCTGAGCACCTCAAGTTCTTGGATCCCATGTACACAACAGGTTATTGGCATAACTGCAAGAATCTATTTATTTATTTGTTGGACAACATTAAATTATCCTTTACATTCATTTTTAGGAGAGGGTGAACTGTCAGAAATGGGAGATCCGAAATGGTTTGTAGACCTTTGTGGGTTAGCTTCACAAGCTGCTTCTAGTGATTGGAATAATGTCAACACAGATGCCCCAAGTGGTAATATTTCAAAAAGAGTGACATAGCATCAAAGCAATCTTTAGACAAATTAGGATGCTAATTTCAGGCGAATATAGTGGACAGTCTTATGATCAACAGGATTTTAACCAAAACCCAGACATTCAAAGCTACGGTCAGACACAATTTTACCAACAGTCCGAAGATGTACACTCTCAGCAAAGTCAGAATATAGATTACCAGGCAAAATATTCAACATCTCTTATTGAACTTACATTTTGTAAATTAATTTTTTTTTCGTTTAAATATTTTAAAGGGATGGAATGATGCTGCTTATCATGAAAATAACTTTGATGGAACCGTGCAGGTTGACCCTTCTGATCAAGGTTTTGGTTCTCGACATGAATCTAGTGGCGATCCAAGTAGTGTAGAGTCGTCGTCTCAAGTCACTCCGGGTACAAAAAGCTTTCGTTCTTCTTTCAAATAAGAGCTTGCGTCTTACTACAAGTTTCAGCAAAAATCTTATTTGTATTGATATTTTTATTTTAGTCCATGGTCATCCTCCCCAAACTCTAGGATCCCAGCTTCCACCAGTATTGAATCAAGCCCCGCTGACGGAACCAAACTATTTTTCTGGTGTAGTCTCACCCTCTCTTCCAAATGCAGAGCAATCGAAAGGTAAGAAAATGAGCTATTTTTTATAGTCGTTTCACCCAAATTCAAAATCAAATTTCTTCCTCTAATAGTGCCAGAAATAAAGGAGCCTGTCAAATTAACGGAAGGAAAGCCAGGTCTCAAAAGTGAGAAAAAGACGAAAAAAGATGACAAGAAACCAGCAAATTCGATCATTGGAAATTTTTTCGTGAGAACAAATCCTTTCTAAATTTAATAAATAATTTTGTTAAGAAAAGTTAAACCAACACAAACAAATAACCAGATGGACCAACCAAACATTCCTAAAAAGCATCAAAATAATTGAAAGATCTTTTATTTACGATTCAGGGGAAATTTTTGAAGTCAAATAGTCAGGCTCACCTTCCGGACGACAAGGATCAGTCAATCACGTGGGACGAAAAGACAAAGGTAAATTTGCACATCGTTCGCATCTTCCGAAATTGGTGAAAGTACTTTCTAGTTTACAAACTGTCTATTTTAAAAACAGCGCTGGGTTGATAAAAATGTCAGTGAAGACGAAGCCAGTTTGAGCTCAGCAGCTCCACCATCCGATGCTGATCTTTCTCGTAGCAATTCAAGTGCAAACTTCGGAGCTGAACCACCCAGCAATGATCTAGCTGCTTCGAAAATCCCCTTAAATAATAACACTCTTGCACCTCCCGTTGCTGGGAATAGGTAATATCAAATAATATTTTAGTTTTAAAAATGGTTATTATTTTCGAACAAATTTTAAAATTTTCAGATACGCAGGAAGTTTTGGTAAAAGATACGGATCAGTTGGACGAATTGATGTATTCAAAAATGCCCAAGGGTCATCTCCAGTGTCACAAATTGCGCCCCTATTGCCTGCAGTGGCACCCTTTCAGACCCCAGGGCTTATGTTGCCTGAACCTTGTACGTTTCATTCATTAATATTTCCAATTGGGGTAAAATAATGTCATTTTCCCACTTTTTCCAGCCTCTGATGTTGGGTTCGCCCATGGTGAAAACTCTCCTTCAGTTGCCAGCGAGCAGGTGCACATTACTCTTTATCTACACCATAAAGCCAAGGCTGAAGCGGAAAAACGTTTCAACTTAATTTTTCGGTGTGTTGGAAATTCAAGTAATTTTCGTCAAACTTTTTAGGTTGTGGGACAATTAAATTCCTGGAATTTACAACCAGAAAGTCAGATTTCCACTGAACAGCAACCTGTGAACGGTCAAGATTGGGGAGGACAAATGGTGAACCCATTTTCTTCAACTGTGTGATCAAAGTTTTTCAAAATATTTTTTTCAGGTCAATAATATTGTGGAACAAGATCCTACTTCGTCAATTCCACCTGTTACCGCCACCCCTATGTTTTTTAATCCCTCCCAACTTGGTGCAGGGATCCCTGCAACACGTAGGAACAAGTATACCTAAATTATAAGCACTCAAGTGATATGCATTCAAAAGGAACAAAAAAAAGAAAAATCTTATTGCAACTAGCCTACACTTATGGATAAGAAAAAAGATCATCGACTCTGAATTTTGTTGTCAAAATATCTTTAAAAGAGCCTAATTTTAAGGCAATTAACTGGAAAGCAACGTAGCATTCACAAGTTGTTTTCTTTGGTACTTCAAGAGCAAAAATGTTTATGTAGCAGCCTTTTGTGATTTTGTAAGTTGTTGATTTCCTTCATATATTTTAAGTTAAATTTGTTTTATGTTGTGATATAATTGTTTGGTAAAATAAATTCAAGAGTAAAACAAATATTACATGAAAGCATTGAAAACCAAGTAAGGTAAACTCGTGATTGAAACATGATTTCTTCTCCAGGAAAAGCTTTGTTTTTTATTGTTTAATTTCTATGATAATTTGTGCTAAAGAATATTACATTTTTAAAAAACCCATCATATCGAAATCGATTGAAAAATCTAGAAATTGAATTGAAAATTTCTCGGGGCTCGGCTTGGCATCTGGCCTTGAACCCTGAAACCTTTATGTTGCAACAAAATCATTAACTACAAATTAAAGATTCCCCCGCCACGAAATAAGTGTCTTCATGACGTAAGCACGTGCCAGACTCTTCGACAACAAAAAATTATTCTCATGCAGAAGTTAAGCACCGTGACACGACAAAAGCTTTATGTTTAGGTTTTTAATTTTTTTGCTTAAAAAGGACCCAAAGTAACTCGAGATAGTCGCAACTCGCACTTGCACATTTTCGACGAACACGTTTTTCAATTTACGCTCTTAGAACTCTATGCTTTGAAGCTCCTAAAAATTCCCATATTTATTTGTTTACACTTTGTTTTGAACTTTTGATAAACGAAAATTTGCCGCTGGTCTTTGCAGACTTGCAGCTTGTGTTTTTCGATACTTCAGTTTTCATCACTTTTCAAACCGATTGCGAAGTCAACTTTGTTGAACAGTCGGTCTGGTCTTGCTATAAATAAGACATAATTTGAAAGGTTTTGTTTCGTGTATATTTCAACGAATATTTTACTAGAAAAAAGTGCGGTGAGATGTCTGGGTTTTCTTTCTCATCTCCTGCCTCAGGATCTTCAGGTGGTAGGATGAAATGTTTTAATTTGTCTCAATTTGGTGTAAATATATATATTTTTATTTTAGGATTCAGCTTCGGAGCAGGTACAACTGGAGCAGGGTCAGCTTTTTCATTTGGCACTTCTACCACAACGACATCAGCACCAGCGCCTGCCTTTAGTTTTGGCTCTACTGTGGCTCCTTCAACAACATCTGCTCCAACATTTGGAGGCTTTGGTCAAGCTCCTTTGACCTCTGTAACACAAGGCACATCTATAGCAGGTGCTGTTTCGGCCTCTTCCTCCACTGGTTTTGGAAGCCTCAAGGCTACCACTCCATCTTTCGGAGGTTTTGGTTCACCAGCAGTAGCCTCAGGGTTGCCAACTTTTGGTGGATTGAGTACAAGCACGACTCCGTCAACCACGGCTGCTGCATTTGGGGCTTCTTTGACTGGTGCACCTTCTATCGGATTCGGTACATTGGCAACCAGTTCTGCCCCCTCGTTCTCATTTTCTTCTGCGACCGGTAATATCCATAAAAAGAATCTTTCTTTCGAGACTGTTTGAAGGAACTTTCTTTCACACAGCCGCATCCAAGCCAACAGCTCCAACATCTCAAACAGCTGCTCCCCCATCATTTGGAAGCTTTGGGTCTCCCTCTCAAATCCCAACCCAATCCTCTAGCTCCGTTTCAAGCAGTTTTGGATCAACCCCAACATTACCCAGTGGATTTTCTTTGACCTCTGTTTCTAATCCTTCGAGTTTGTCCTTTGGAGCAACTACTACAAGGTTAATATCTTATCAATTTGGTTACACAACGAAGCAATGATATTCTAATATCTGTCCGAATTTCAGCCAGTCAACTTCTACAACAACTACTACGACAGGTTCTGGCCCCGTCGTAAATCAACCAGGTCAGTAAAATTAATATCTTTACAATCATTTAAAAGGGAAGAATTTTTTCCCTAGTGTTAAAGTAAAAACCATTCGATTAAATTAATTAAGAAAACCTTATTGCTCAGGTCTTTCATTGGCGCCAACTTCTTCATCAACTTCAAGTTTGGGATTTTCAATAGCTCCAACACCATTGGCCACGACAACTTCAGCAGGGGCTTTTGTAGCTCCAAAAATTACTGATTCTACGGCTACAAGAGTAACTACTAACCCGTGAGTAATGAAAAAATATGGTTTTTTACATTATTTACACTCTTAATTCCTCTTTAGGATTCAGTTGAGCAATCCTGCTTCTTTAACAACTACAACACAGTAAGATGAAAATACTTTTTTACTTGATAATATGTTTGTTATTATTTGGGTTTCTTTTAAAGAACTACGCAATCATCGGCTGCCCCTACCCCTGCTATGAATTTTAGACAGCTCGATGAGGCTTTGAACAAATGGTTATTAGACTTGGAGGAACAAGAAAAAGTTTTCCTTAATCAAGCTACTCAGGTAAAAGTTTTAAATAGATCTACACTCAAGTTGATTTTAATGGTGTGAATCTAAAAAGGTCAATGGATGGGATAGACTGTTGCTGAACAATGGTGAAAAAATTGTCGTTTTGTATGAGCAAGTAGAGAAATTAAAGCAGGACCAACAGGTACTATTTCAATGCATTTTATAAAAAATTTATATATTTATAAAAATTTGATTTCAGCGTCTTGAGCATGAGCTAGATTTTGTGTCTACTCAGCAATCGGAATTAGAGCAGATACTTCAGCCACTTGAGGCCCTTATGGTGACTGCTCCTCCACCTGATCCGGAAAGGGAGCGCATCTACTCAATGGCTGAAAGCCTTGATGCTCAACTACAAAGAATGGCTGAGGACTTGAGGGTTAAAATTACAATTTTTTGAGGTCAAAGAGTTCAGATTCGCAACATTTTTTCATTGTAGAAGGTCATTGATCACATCAACTCTGCCAATAAAAGTGAAGACGACAACGAACCTCTATCTCAGATAAGTAAGGTGCTCAATGCACACATGGTAAGAACTTGAAAATGAAACATTAGATGATTAAAGTTTCAAATGAAGCATCAAAAGTGTTTCCTTTGCATTAAGGATTCTTTGCAATGGATCGACGAAAATACTGCATCTGTTCAGAAACGTCTTGAGGAAGTTCAAAAGTTGCATGAAATTCGTCGAAAAGACATTGAACGTGTTGGGATATTGTAAACCTTCTAATAATTTTGGCAACACTGTATAAAAGTATGAAAAATGTTCATTTCTCGAATTATAAAGTTAATTTGTCTAATTTTTTTGTTGCTTCGTTATGGATAGGGCGCTCTGAAATTTTGTAAAATGATACCGGTATTTTAAATATCTAGAGTTGATTAACAAGCTCTGCACTATTGAATATTAGTGGGAACAAAATTGGTGTATATCATCAGCTAAAGTGAAACAAGACACCAAATGGAGAGTAAGATTTTCAAATAAAATAGCTACTATTTAGTCGCCATCATTATTTTTTTCTCATATAATAACAGATTCAAACCGTGTCATCAAAGAAAAACGAATACACAAATAAACGAATCTTTAGTCTGCGATCTAAGTCTATAACTTTTCCACTTTGTTAACCTTTTCTTCCTGAAAAATAAAGAGATTCAATAACAGTTTTCTGGACACTAAATGTAAGGGTCTAAGACCGCTATACAGGAAAGAAGGGAACTGATTACCTTAACTTGATGGAACAAGGAGTACTCCCCTTGCGGCGTCTTCTTACGAAATAGGCTATTGATCTTTTTAGGACCTCTGCAATAATGAACAATTTAACTAAGAGGACATTTTTCATCAGAGGAACTCATACCGAGGTGCGAAAGTCCCTCTAAATATGGCAGGGGCATTCTCATCATGCCAAAAACGATACTCAAGGCCACTTCGTATCATCCTGCCAGGCCTAATAAATAAATTGTCAAGAGGCCCTTGGATAATTGAACACGTAGCTTCGAATAGTCGAATCCGTCGGTCAATAGACTCTCTTAGACCAGTCTGCATAATTTAAGTTTTGATTCTTTTAACAATTTCGAATATAACTAGAAGCTTGATCTTTACCCTTAGATAGAAAAACGTGTCTCTTGTTTGAGAATCATAAGAAGTTGAGTGAGACCCTGGACCACCTGGGAGTAGCGTGGGATGCGGATTTTGAGGCCAAGCGCCAACAAACACTGCACAAGCGTAGTATCCAACACCTTTAAGGTCTTTTCCAACATCGACTGCGTCAAAAAAGACATTGAGGCCTACAGGAACCCTGTCATGCAAGCATTCATTTTGCAGCTCTTGTACAAAAAGTGACCTAAAGTAATTTACATATTATTTTTGGAAACTGACAGCTTTGAAAATGATAAACCTGAAGAAGTAAACATCTGTTACATGAAAAAGGACAAGGATCCTTCTGTTTTGAGGGTTGTCGCAACATTCTATAACTCCCAAATCGTCATTAAAATAACCAATGACCTAAAAATTAAGATAAAACAGCAATCCAGGATGAAACCTCTTTACTTTTTACCTTCCCTCTCGTACGAACAAGGTCTACATTTAAGATGTTTTGAGTCTCAATTTTTTCCAACAACTTTTGACGATCCTTGTGTAAACCCAACCGGTGGTTATCGCTCCTTAAGTACCTTTCTGAGTGATCTGTAGGGCGGCCAATCCAGAGTAGTCCAGCCTTTGTTTAAACTATTGTCATCAAATAGTAAATGAAAAGGAAAGTAAAGCATCACCTGTCTTAAGACACAGTCGTGACCAATGGGCTTAAACTCTGGACCCTCGAACCTGATTTCGACAAATCCCATTTCCGAGGACAAAGTCTTTAAAGTAATAAATAAATCTTTTAACTAGACTTTAGCATTTAGGCCCCAAGACAAGTCTTTCACCCTCCGCCGCTGTTCGCCCGACATTGTTGCAAAGTCTACTCTTTTGTCATTACAAAACACGTCATTGACGTTGAACAACGCCAAACCAGTCTGCCTAGAGAACAAAATCCCTATTCCGTCACGTTCTATCAATTCCTAAAAATATTTTAGAAAATAACCATTACGAAAATCGTTCCTTTTTAGCCTGACAACTTATGTCTGAGCATCAGCTTAAGGCACGTCTGAGATTTAAATTTCAGTCTGAGTAACTTACCGTAACAAATCCAGATCTAAACTCTTTGCAAATTAGTCCTGTAGGTACATTTTCCTCGGGTTCCAAGACCTGCGAGTAAAAACAGTCAAAAACTTATTTAAACCGATTCATCGACGAGGGTCATACGAGAACGTCATTGAAGCAGTCATCATCGCTGTCACCAATATAAATGATATCCTCTTCAGATGACGCGTTATTGCTTTGGCAAGAATAGGAATCTGAAACAAAGCTGACGGAAAGTGAACATGTAAATATCTCAAAAGTAGGCAACTAACCTTCGCTCTCCATTTACGATATTAAATGGTACCCTGATGATGGAGTATAACCACCCAAAATGAACTTGAACAGAATTTAAGCTTGAACAAACCCGATAAAATCGTCATGGAAACAGCTTGTTTTGAGAGGGGAGACGAGAGGGTAGGATATCCGGCGGGCAATTTAGGCAGCCTGCCTGAGGTTGCGTACACTTTGTTATTGTTAGTTGGCCGTAGCCGGCGTACTTTTTTGGTACAAGTAAGGTGTATCCACTCCACAGATCTCTCGACTCCTGTTGGTCATCTGTGACTTTTTGGAGAGATTAACTGGTTTGGTCACTCTCATTGAATATATTAATAAGGCTTACAAATCTTGTGGCTTATAATGAAGTCCTCATAAGACAAGTGTTTCAGCTACCGTAAAAGATCTCTAGTCTAGGCACACTAGTCTGTAGTTTACATATTAGCCATCTGAATTTCCAATTTCTTACATATTTTAGTTTAAACTTTTCAGATTTGTCATTTGCTCCAATCCATCACTAATTTTCTATCAGGGTAGCTGGTACACCCTCAAGAAGACTTGGAAAAGCAAAGGTGAAGATCAAAGAAGTTATATAGAAGGGACTTTTGTAAGTTTGACCAAATACTTTTTTAATCCAAGCATGATTATCGCCAGTGTACTAAAATGTGGCTCCAATTCGAACCCATGGGGTATTTTGGAGATCTCTGCCTTATATTTCAATGTATCTTCTTGATCTGTCAGACAGAACTGGAAACTCCTAAAGCTCAAAGTTGCATGTTGGTTTTTTTCCAATAGAAACGGCACTTTGCAAATAATTACCTCTGACTGCACTAAACTAATGAGTTATCCAGTTCTATTTCCACACGCAGATGAAGCCGAAGAGGTTCAAGACGTTGGATCAGGTGGGCTTTTCATTTCACGTTGTTAAGCCTATATTAATTCTCTTTGAGTTCCGGAGTTCCTTAAACTGCTAAGAAATGATTCAGGCTCTGAAGATCTGGATACAGACCTAGAAGAGCTATTTTTTACTTTGGCTACTCTTCAGGAAGAAATCCAACTGAATCTTCACATTGCGGCCAACGCTGAAGTTGTATTTAAATTCTAACCACTAGGAAGGCTTAGTGAGGTTTTAGTCTGATTTTAGGAGAATGGTGGCTATGAGCTTCAACATACAATACCAAGTGTCCAGGAGCTTGTTTCAGACATTGAGGAAGCTTACCTTCTACAATTGGATTATTTTGTCCAGGTGATTTCCTTTGTATTTCCCTTTATCCCTTAATTTCATTTCATGTCTTTTTTGCAGAGGACGATGCCTCTGAATAATGGGGATCAGATGTCATTACCTATATTTGTATATCCAAATGTCAATGACATTCGGAACGTAACCTTTTCAAATAACTCTGGGTTACAGCCAACCCAAGCATCATTAGTACTAACAAGGTTGTTTTCATAGTGCTATTTCCTCAAAGGTATTGAATAAGCTCCCTTATCTTTATCTTTTTAGGACACCTTACAGCAGCAGCCATTACAAGTATGTGAGAATGTTTTTGACTCTTCTGAAAGCTCATGAGCTCATTACTTCAAATCAGGTGAGTGTCCTTTCTTTCACCTTGCATCATATAGTGAAAGTGTTATTTAGAAATTTTGCCGTACGTTTAAAGAAGGCCACCAAGAGGGAAATTTACTACCAAAATGTCGAAGCTTATGGTAACCAAAGAAATCTAGATTGCTGGTAGGGATATTTTTTTAAATATAGCTCAGAAAAAGCAAGCATCAAAATATCTTTCCAGCATTGTTGCAGTATCTGCCATGCTTAGAGTACCAAGATCTTCTTTGAACATCGTGGCAACATCCAAGGTTTTGGGATATTTCAATTGTTTTTTGAACTCAATTTCTTTACACAGTTTGTTCTAGGGACTTGTTGGAGGCAATATTTGTTACCTTTCAAATGATGGAGTGGTGGTAGATTGTTTGGACTCCAAGAGCGGAGAGCCTATCCCCGAAGATCCTAACTTAATTGTGGAGCTCAGAACCACAGCTCGAATGATTTTAGTGGTAATGAAATCAATTATTTTTCATCCTTGGAGCAACCAAAAATTGTTATATTAACAAAGATCGAGAAAGATGCCACTTTTCAAAGACTTCTTCAAGATGATTTCTTCCTTTCCAATGCTGTTTTAATGACTGCCAAAGGGATGCCAGACTTCAGCTCAAGGTAGCGATAAGACTATTCATTTGTTTTGAATGTCCTAACAATTAAACTATAGGGCATTTTTAAAACGACTCTCAAACGATCTACCTCTACCTATTTTCGGATTGTTTGATGCAGATCCATATGGAATAGAGATAATGCTTGTTTACAAGTTTGGATCAAAAATATCTGCTTGGTACAAGTCTGCCTTTTGTATACCTTTTTTTTCTCTGACCCCAAATAATATTAATACAGGTGTTCTGAAACAGTTGCTGTCCCCAGACTTCAATGGCTAGGTGTGCACCCTGATGATCTTAAACACCTTGATCCCTCACTTCTAATTGAACTGTCAGGGGTAAAATTTCTTAAAATCTCAATCTACGCAATAAAGGATCTAGATCATTTTTTAGAATGACATCGCCAAGATCAGATCATTGTTGAACCGTGAGTACCTACTGACTTGGGGAGATTTTAGACAACAGCTAGATATATTGGGGCAGAGCGGACACAAGGCAGAAATCGAAAACGTTGCATTCTTAAAACTGTATCTAAGCCAAAAAATTATTAATCGCCAATGGATTTAGAAATTCTCAGGCCAAACTTAATTCTTAATGTTTAGAAATTCATCTTGATTTGTTAAAATCATAAAACTCCCCTGGGAATTGTATTTTTAATAATTGGAAAATTAATTTACAGTGATGAGCATCTTATGTTTTTGGAATAAATTTTAATGAACCTAGGTTAGGATTCATTTTTCCGACTTCCTTTTACTTTGCGGAGCCATTCATGTAAGGATCATGCATGCCAGTTTTCAGGCCACTTGCTTCACTGGTCTGACAGACGGACTTCAAGCATTCTTAAAACAGATCCCTATTCTTGACACCTACCTCGCTTTGCTTGGGATGGACAATAGAAATCATTGCCGTCTTTAAAATTGCTTTACAGCTGTTATCAAATTAACTTGTGTTGGAGACTGTAGAAAGTTTTGTTTGTTTTGTTTACGATTTTCTTGACACAATTTTAAAGACCACAAAAGTTTGGCGTATGGAATAGACCTAGAATGTAATCAGTGTTTGTTAAATCTTGAAGATTGAGAGTTGTGATGAAAAGTGTTGGGTTGCTTCATGCTCATTCTATAATCACATGCTTAGCCTTTGGTGTTGTGATGTTGCTAATGTCATTTCATAGTATTTGTATTTTTATGTAACTCATTCATTTTACTTAGTTTATATGTTGGGGTCAGAGAAAGGCTGCCAAGTTTTATGTGCCCAATTTGACTGACTGCTGTTTAGGGTGTATATTGTGGGGATTTTGGGCTCACAACCTTTGGTCCATAGGTTTGGAATGTTCCCAATTGTGGAGATGTTCGCCATTTGTCATGTCCATTAAGATAGGTTGGGCTATATTATGTTGGATGGAGGTCCCCAGATTTCAGTCAGGAAATCTGCACTTCTTACTGCCTTGGGGATTAGTTCAAGTTTCAGTTGTTAGCCCCCATTGTAAGGCCCTTCTGGGAACTGCAAGTCGAACAGAAGTTTTCTGCAATAGGGGTGTTTGGGCGAGGGCTGATGTGTTAGAGATTCCATGGCAGGGTGTTGGTAAAAGGTATCGTAGGTTTGTTTCCATGCATCCACCAACATCTTTTATCTCGTCATCCTTTTCTTTGTCCTTTAAGCCATTTTCATAACTTGAATGGGGTTTAGGTCTTAATTAGGGCAGTGGGTAGGGTTAAGGTTTGGTGGATGGGGTTAAGGTTGGCGGGAGTGGGTAGGCCTGGGTTTGTGGAGTCAGGTTGAGGCTCGTATTTTTTTTGGTTTTGCATAAAGCTGTGTTACAAATCCTTCAACATTTTGGCTCCTTGACAACCCACCTAACTACAGAAAGCTGTGATTTGCTCCGACTGTATACCTTTGGCTATGGATATTTTCAGACCCATATTTTTGCAAAAATTACCCTACCAGACCTGGCTGACAGTTTTATTAATCAAGGATTTTACCCAAGTTTAGGGGGTAAGCAGAGAGAATACATTTCAAATCAATTTAACTTTTTTAGACTCCTCAATATACTCTTACTTCAATATCCTTTCTAATATCCGCCAATCGACAGGTTAAGCTTTATGCAAATCATATATACAAAAAGGCATCAAAGGACCAAGGAGTTGAAAATTGAAAACCAATCAAGTTTCATCATGTCAAAATATTGTTCAATAACATGCATGTTCAAACATGCATGTTATGTTTTTGTTGATGTCTCCCTGTCGTGTCTGGCTTGCTTTTTTCTGATGACCTATTTGTTTGACGTCGGGATGGCTGTAAACCAGGGGGAAGTCCACACTCTTTTTGCAGACTTTTTGATGGCGGTTGAGTCGGATATTTCAAGATGTGGAAAAAGGTTTACTTACCTCATTGATTAAATGTTTCAGGTTCTTAGCTGTTGGATTCTAGTGTCTAAAAGTGCCCTTTCCTGTTTCACTTTTCTTACCATTTTCTTGGCAGATATTTTCCTGGCTGTTTTGACAATTGCCAGTCACGGTGACAGGTTACTTGATTTTTGAGCCTTTTTCCGTGTCTTGAGAGTCTACCAAGATACTTTTCCATTAGGATGGAGTCTCCAGGGTACACCACGCCGTGGGTTGTTTCTCCTTCGCTGCTGGATGAAATAATCAAGTGTATTATGAAAACAGAAAGGATTAATTCTGTGGACTTGTTTCCTGCCAAGTTTTTGCCTACCTTAATCTTGGCAGTGTGGATGAGCATTTTTTCACTCCTGCTAGAGGTTCATTTGAAAAATTTTCTCATGTCTAATGAAATCCAGCCACTTAGCTGTCACGTCTGTATTCCATTTTAGTCCATGAAGTCAGACAAAAGAGAGATCACCGTTGGAAATCACAGGGTTCTG
>Ga0194133_10003475_pt1 | contig 22306 bp, 29 predicted proteins | sample TA2KigOf40mmetaG_FD_155448 | JGI IMG/M metagenome (GOLD analysis project Ga0194133, IMG submission 155448) | Freshwater microbial communities from Lake Tanganyika, Tanzania - TA2015055 Kigoma Offshore 40m | ecosystem: Environmental > Aquatic > Freshwater > Lake | place: Tanzania: Lake...
TTTGATGGCCTTCAATGTTCCGGACCCCGGAGGCGACGGTCATATTCTCGGCCCCGCGCGCGTCAGGCTGCGCTACGAGTTTAAGCTCGAGCGCCGGCGGGCCACAAGCCCCCGCATGCTGCGCGCGCGCTTCACTCGCTGCGTCTGCCCAGAGTTCAAGAGGACAGCCCGACTGTGGCTCAACTGTACTGAGGCGCAGCAAGAGGCCATTGAACGCCACTTTGCACGCTCGGCAACTATCGCCCCGTTTTTGGAACTCCGCGTGCAGTTGCCTGACGACCCGGACAGTTCTTGGCCCCACCACTGGTCGATGCCGTATGTTCGCGTCGGGCGCTTTGATTTTGTTCGCAGACTTGATGCAAGGAATCAACCTAGCTTGATGGAACTGAGCCCCGGATGGAGTGCACTTGACAAAGAGCGGCTCATCAGCGTGCGCGATCAGCTGAGAACCTTGTTCCACATGGACTTGCGCGACCAGCACGGACGGTTGATCTCGTTTTAAAGGAGAACAGCAGGTTTTGAAGGAGGAAATACTAGGCTTTTGTTTTGAAGGAGAACAGTAGGTTTTGAAAGTAATGAAAGATAATTTATTGCTCATTTATTGCTTCTGGAGCAGCTACGCCAGCGTGGCAACTCCTCAGCCGCAAATGCATATGGTGCCGGGGTCTAAACTTGCCGCGAACTTGCGAAAGGTCATATGCATTCAGGTCGCTGCAAATAATAAGAAAATAACAAGAAAATAACAAGAAAATAACAAGAAAATAACAAGAAAATAACAAGAAAATAACAAGAAAATAACAAGAAAATAACAAGAAAATGATCACACGGCGCGGAAGCAGAAAGCACGCGTGCGCACGACATACTGGTTGCCTGTCGATTGTGAAGAGTGCCTGGCGGCCGGAGCGTCCGCTGACGCGCCCGCAGACGGAGCGTCCACAGACGAGGCAGCGGCATCATCGACCCACAGCGGGTAATAGTCACTGTGATTCTGTGGCGCGTTGTAATTGCTGAGTAGTACCGCACAACCCTGTGGGCATCGACTGTGCGGATTTTCCGCCAACCACCTGCGATAGCAAACTTTGCAGTAGGCGTGTCCACACTCAGGCACAAGAAATTCTCTGAAGGGCTTAGACTCCATACAAAATCCACACTCGACTTGCTTGTCGAGCAGCAATTTTCTCCGCACGTGAGTGTTTGCAATTTCGGCGAGACGCGCAAGAACACCAGTGCATGCCTCTGTCTGGACTGTGACTGTTGTACCTTGGCAAGTCTCACAGTGATCCCTGCCTCTGGGCCGCCCCGGCACAGGAACGCGGACTTCGAGATCGTAGGCTGCAGCCAGCTCATCGAGCTGTCTGAAACGATCAAAAGCATTAGGAGGAAGTTGAATGTGCGCAAATGTTCGCACTTCATTTCCGTTCCCGGCGAATGCTCTTAAGTTACTGTCTGCAGAGGTTCTGAAGCTCCAGTGATTTTCTCTCCTGCTCTTGATGAGACAGATGCGATTGTGTATGGAATAAAACTCGCCCTCGATCTTTACAAAGACATGACCTCCGTTTTGCACATAATTAGTGCGCAAGTAGCTTCCGTTGACGTAGACGTGCGGCAGCTGTTGAAACTCTTGCAGGACGCCGTCCACCCTGCGCGACGTCACGCGCTTGGCGCCGGTGATCGACACGATGACACAGTCTTGCGCTGCGGCAGCTGGTGCGGCTGCAGGGTGTGCAACGTGTGCGGCTGGTGCATCTGCACCAAAGCGCACTGGGCGCTCCGCCTGCAAAATCTCTCGGCTGCCAAGCAGTGGGGCCAAGGTCCATTTTAGCTTCGCCTGCCATGCGCTGCAGCTCCGCTGCACTGCCTCTTTATCAAACACGAACGGATTGCCAGCAAGAGCGGCAGAGAGGAGGCCTGCGCTAGTGATCTGCTCTTCAGTGCCGTTTTCAAATTTCCACAGTCGGAGGTAATAGAGTGTTTCGTCGTCTTGCGGAAACAAAACGAACTGCACGCGCGAGACGTGATTGTAACGCGTGCGAAGCCACACGTCTTCGCGTTCCTCCGGGACAGAAATACTGACTTGGAGGAGGCTGGGGCGTAGGCTGGGGTCGGCGGGGTCTTCTGCTTGGTACCTGGCCTCGTCTATGAAGTCTACTCGATAGGTGTACTTTGGTTCGCGTCTTTGCAGATGATTCTGATAATTTTCGTATCGCAGCGCGTCGAGCGATACAGTATAGGATACCATCGAGCCCCGCGGTTCTACCTCGGAGTCGCTTGAGGACTCAGAATCAGAGCGCATTTCCATGCTGCGTCTCCGCTAAATAGGGCATTGCTGCATTTTGCCTCGCTCGGCACGGGATTGCTGCATACTAAATGGTGATTCTATTGTTGTAACAAATTTTATTATCTCACACGCGTCAAAAAGTGCACGCGCGGCGCCTAGGTCTTGCGCCTCTTGTTGGCCGTGAAGGTCGCAACCAGCGCCTCCTCGACAGCGTCGTCGAGCGCATACCTGGCGTTGGTGTAGCGAATGAGGCTGCGCTTGGCCCACCGCTCGAGGTCCTTCAGAATGATGCTGATGACGTCTGCGGCCGCGTCATGGCGCTGGAAGGCGCAGCTGAGCACGGCGCTGACGGCACTGAGCCAGCGCTTGCGTCTGTTGGTGGAAATGACGCGCCACGCCTTGCGCTGCGCGAGCCAGCTGACCGTCTGCGTGCGGTGCGTGACGTCGCTGCCGTCTCGTGTCATGTTGAGCCAGAGCGTCGGGAGGCTGTCCAGGCTGCAGAACACGTCGGCGAGGCGGCGGTGGTGGAAGAGCATGGTGCCCGGCTGCAGCGCGTACCTCCAATGGCGCCAAAGGCAGGTCCATGCCCAGATGGCGGTCGGAGACGGCCTGCCGGCTGCGTCGACCGCGGTCTCGACCCACCAGCCCGGCAGCACGAGACGGTGAAGGTCCTGCAGCTGGTGCGCGACCGGGCTGTAAAGCTGGTCGGAGTAGAAGCGGAGGCGGAGGGCGCGGCCCTGCTCGGCTGAAAACTGCTGGTACAGCGGCGTGGACCCGCTGCCGTCGGGCTCGAACCACTCGGCGCACATGTGAAGCATGCTGCTAGGGACGGTTCTTAAATACGGTTGAACGCGCGCACACCGCGTGCACACCGACTACGCCTCAATAATGACTAGCAAATATTAAAGGTGCTGCAGACATGCAGAATGCGCAGAACATGTATCTGGTGCGCACGGGCGCGCGCTTGCGCACGGGCGCGCGCTTGCGCACGGGCGCGCGCTTGCGCACGGGCGGGCTCCGGTTCGAGGATCTGTCGCGCGACGTGCAGTCGCTCGTGCTGAAGCACACGCAGCACCACACGGAGGTGCCGCAGCATTTGCTGGGTCACATCCGACTCGGTGGAGGTGGCGCCGCGAACGCATGGATGCGACACCTGCCAAATGTGCCCGTGGTGCTGCGCTACCAGTTCAAGCTGCAGCGACGGCTGGCAGACGGCCCTCGCATGATCGCGAGGTTCTCGCGGTGCCTGGACCCTGCGTTGCAGCAGACGGCTCTGTGGCAAACGTGTCCTCCTGCATTACAGGCACGTCTCGAACATGCGGCAAGGAAGGTGATTGAGATTGAGCCCTTCTCGGCACTCCAGTACGATGGTCATGGTCCTGGTGCTAAGCATTGGATCTTCTGCTTCGTGCCCACAACAGGGGGCCCGGCTTATGCAGCTCACGCGTGGACCAGATTTCGGCGCGACAGCGCGGTGCTTGACGAGGTGCGCGAGAAGATGCGGGATGTGTTTGGCCAGCCGTTCACACACGTAATTTAGCGGCTAAAATATTAAAGACCGTGCGTGGCATGCAGATCTTTGTCAAGACTCTGACGGGCAAGACCGTCACTCTGGAGGTGGAGTCGAGCGACACCATCGACATAGTGAAGAGCAAGATCCAGGACAAGGAGGGCATCCCCCCCGACCAGCAGCGCCTCATCTTTGCGGGCAAGCAGCTCGAGGACGGGCGCACGCTCGCGGACTACAACATCCAGAAGGAGTCGACCCTGCACTTGGTGCTGCGCCTGCGCGGTGGCATGCAGATCACACGTGACACTAAAATAGTATAGGCTCTGCAAGCGACGGAATGAGCAAATAAAATCAAGATCGTGCCTGCTCCGTGCGTATTTCAGAGATGGAATTTCTATGGCCAGTTGCTCCTTGACGCTGAGCGCGGCAAAGGCGGCAGAAGTGCGCGCGGCGGCGCTGGCTGAAGTGGAGGCGGGCATTTTGGCGCGCGCTGCTGAGCTGGCGGTGGCTGCTGCGCGGAGGGAGTTGCAGTATAAGAGCAAAGATCAACCGTCTGACAGAGAAATGTTTAAGCTAGAAGAGAGTGTGCGGCAGACGCACGCAGACGAGGCGGTGGCGAAGGCGAGGGTAAGCCTGCTGCGGTGGGAGCTGAAGGCGCTACAGATGCGGGCGAGTGGACACGTGGAGGAGTGCGGTGCGGTGGCACCTGCCGCGGAGGTGCCCAGGGCTGCGGAGCAAGATTGGTGATTGCATGTGCTTAAAGCGTTGATAAATTTTTTGCACAGCTCTAATAAATTTATTACCGAGCGCGGCCACTGTAGCGGAGGATTAGGTCTGCAATGCCGGGCTCGCGCGCGCGTATCTCATTCCACGACGAAGAGTTGCGCAGCGGCTTTGCTGCTGTGTAATTTGCATTCAAGGTGTACGGATTGGGATCTGGCATTGCCACGCCCATGCGCGCATTGAGAACCGTGTGCTGCGGCTTCCACACCTGGGGCAGCGCTCTAGCTTGCAACGGCTGCTTGCACGTGGGGCAGAATTTGGACCAAGAACCTGCCGATTTTCGCAAGTTTTGCAGGCACTTTCTGTGCAACACATGCATGACGTGGTTTCCATGTGGGTCCACGAACGGAGCGTGGGCCGCCTCAAGGAACTTGTCATCCTCTATTCCTTCGCTGCAGATGGTGCACCTCCACTGATCCAGTTGTTCCTTATCTGTGTCAGAAGCTGCAGCACGCAGATCAGAAATGTCCGCTGGGTCTGGGGCATCAAGCATGATGTTTACTTCATCCAAACAACCGAGATCATCTACCTCCTGGTCAACCCATTCATTTGAAGGCTGCACAGTGTGAAAACGCTGTGGTCCATAATACGTAATCTGAGTGACTTGCGGTCGGGGTGCATTCTCAGGTCTCCACAGCATGTACAGTCGGATTGTGTGCGGTCCGTGGCGGACCTGTGCTCCGATGCGGCGCATGTGCGCCACTGGTAGCACGTCCAACGGCACCAGCCCACCCCAAGGCATATGTGTCCAGGCTGCCTCTATCAAGTTCATCTCCTCGGGTGTGTCGTCCAGCGAAACAAACAACCGGTTCACAACTTCGCGCAAGTGCGTCATCAGCCTGTCCCTCGGCGCTGCTGCTACAGGTGGGTGGGCAGGGTCTTCGTTCTGCATCGGCAAGTTGCGGCCATACCGTGCCCACAGCAGACCACAGAGCGCGTTCCAGAGAGCTGTGCGGTCACGCCTTCGCAATTGCCCGACCCACACATACTCTCCTCTGCGGGCGAGATATCTCGCAGCTCGATCTGAAACGCCGTCATCCGCAGACGACATGCAAGCTTTTTTCTTTTATAGCTGCCCGTGTAATAAATGTTAGAAGCACGCTGAAATTTCTAAACGTCACACGGCTCGGAAGCAGGAAGCTCCATTTATTACCGAGCGCGGACTATTACCAACTGCAGCTTTTCGAAGCCGTTCTCATCGTTATGATATATAAGCCTGCTGTTGAGTTCGAGCTGCTGCTTCAATGCGTGTCGACTGAGGCGACTGAGCTCTTGACCGAGAAAGTACGTCTCACCGCCAACGCAGCCAGGCCTCATGCAGAACACATTTGCCCACTGCTCGAGCGGCAGCAGCGCACAGAGTTGCTCGAGCATATCCTGCGACTCGCTGATGTAGCCTGCGCTAAGACGCACGGCTGTTGTGTTGGCCCAGCCCGGCTCGCTGTCGTACACCTCGGCCCAGCATATGCCCGGCGGACGCGCCGCACGCGCCGTGTGCCTCGCAACGAGGTACTCGTTCGCGTCGTCATAGTGGCTCATGCCTGCGGACGTGTTTAATACACGTTTTGATGGTTTGTGGATGGTGTTATGGAGCGAACACGAGCTAGAAGGAGAGATCAGTGGTCTTTTGGAGCTGTTTGTTATACTTGGCAGTCGTCCGCCACAGGTCCTCGAAATCCCAATTCCACTCTTGTACTGTGTTGGACGCGGCAGAGGATGGTTCCAACATGAAATTCAAGCCAGTCAACGGTTCCCAGCCCGTGCTGTGGGTCCGGTGCAACCTGAGGGCAGAGTCACGGATCCATGTTGCTATCTTGCGTGCCGTATTCCATTGCCTTTTGTCGTGCTTGCATTGAACGCAGCGCGCGAGCAGCGCGTCTGTCCAAGTGTTGCTTGCCTGTGGCATGCGCACTGTGCCGAGGAAGCGGTAACGATATGCGTAGGCAGGACAGGCCTCGCCGGGCAGCAGCTGGTATGCGTTGCAGACCAGCTCTGGCATGTGGAGCATCCTGCTGTATACTCCGAGCAAGCATGTCTAAAAAGAAGAGCGTGCCTGCTCGAGTGTGTCTGTACCACGTGCAATGACCAAAAAACTTCAGATTCACAATGTTATTTTGTGTTTTTTGGGTGCATTTCTTATAAATTTACTTTCGACACACCTGTATTTATGTTCTTCTCGAGGGCGAGAACATGCCAAAGCGGTCAAGAAAGTAGAAGTTAACTGCAAGTGTGAGGGTAAATTGATTGACAATTGTGAAGCACAAACGCAAGATACCGTATACAACGTTTCTTTTCGGTTGAGCTTGCCAGAAACTCAGACACAGCAAAGTTCTATTCGGGTATCATCCTTGTATGGAATGAATTTTGCTACGGGACGACATGTTTGTTCCAAGCCAGATCGTAGCAAAATAATTTTCCTGTATTCGGAAGAACTTCCTGCTATCAGTGAAGAATCAGGTTTTCTTCAAGAACGTTCCGGTTTTCGATTTGGTTGGCAATTTGTGGTCGTGAAGTCCAAAATCCCACCAACGGCGACTCGAATTTCCGGCACCACGATCATTATATCCCCTGCTTACACCCACCACGTCACTCATTTTGCTGAAAGCAGCATCCCGCTGTGGCATGCCTTCTTGCATCCAGATCTATATCCAGTGCATTCCAATGCAGATCGCATCTACTTGAAACAATCCGACTTTCACAGTGAACTGGAGTGGAACCGCGCAATCTTAACGTTTCTCTCCTACCATGCTGGCAACGCCTCAATTGTGGATTCGTCCACCTACCGCACACACACCTTGGTGTGTTTTGAGGCGGCAGGAATGGTGGGCATGGGGCTGCACGAATTTGGTTTTTTCGCGAATGACGGTGAAGCAAAGATGTTTAGAAGAAATATCATGAGCTTTTATAACATACCGATGCAAAATCATTCTTCGCTCCTTCATAAATCGAGGTGTTTGGTTCTGCAAAGAAAATCTTCGCGTCGCCTAGAGAATCGGGTCGATGTGATCCAAGCAATAGAAGAAACTGGACTCTACGATTGTTCTGGATGGAGTACATTGGTCCATGGAGAAATGGAAAAACTTTCGTTTCGCGAACAACTCTCGGTCGTTTCGAGCACGCATTTCTTGGTTGGATTGCATGGTTCTGGATTAGTGAATTCAATATTTTTGTCCATGCACGCCGCGGCTGTTGATCTTCTCCCACACAATTATTTAGAATTAGAGTGGCATAATTTCGCTTCCAAAGCTGGTGTTCGATTTTATTTTATGTTTTTAGGAGATACTCGCTGTCCTAACCCCTGTTCGGGTCACATCTTTCAGACCGGCCTCGTAAAATGTCGATCGGGCATGGTGTGCAATCACAAACTTGTTGATTTTAAGCTTCTACAAGTAATTGCTGCACAAGCTGATTTTCATGTCCGCGTTGCTCCGAATATTCAACTTATGCACAGCAGCGTAAAGTACTCCGGCGGTGCAGGAAGAGGAGATACACCGCTCCTCCCCCCCCTGCACTTAAATCAAAGAAATTGAATGCTCACCGATTCTATTCGGAATTGTCGGAATTCGGGATGGTCGGAATCGCCGGATTTGGTGCGTATTTCCAGGTCATGCCATTTTGGCATGACTTGGAAAATTGGTTACGATGCTGAAAGACTTGCCCGCGTACCTCGACGGCGAGGTGCGGCTGTTCAACTTCGCGGAGGACGGGATAGATCATCACTCGCTGGAGTGGTTCTTTGCGATTCAGCACGAGTTAATGGAGGAGTGGAGTGAGAACGACAAGAACGGATGTCCCAACAAAGGTTTTGTCCACAACCAGAGCATGATTCTGGAGGCCTTCGTCAGCGGCCGTCTGTACGGGCTGTGCATGTCTGAGACACCGATGATGTACGACAAAGTGACGGCCGAGGACCCGCACTTCCTGACATCTGGCTTTACTGGCATTGCCCAATACCGCTTTCCCGTCTTCTGCGCCGTCGACGAGGACAATCGCATCGACTTCCTCTGGGTCGCGTCCAGGATGCGGCGGCGCGGGCTGGGCACGCGGCTGGTTGAGTGTCTGAAGACGCAGGGCGTGGTTGGCGCGCGGTTCGTCGAGGGCGCGCTGCCGTTCTGGCAGCGCCTGGGCACGGTGACGCACTCGACCTCGCACGCGCAGGTCGTGTTCAAGTCTTAAGAAATTTATTGCATTTTCTAACAAAGATGCTGGAGATGAAAGATCAGAAAAAAATAATCTTAAATATTTACACAGAGAATTCGTGTACTCCGTCCACCTTCGCGTACTGCAGGTGCAGCTCTTGTGTAAGTCTGCGCTGAAATTCTTCGAAAGTCGTCTCGTGAGGCGCATGACCGAAATAAAAACTGAACGGCAAATACACAATTGTACCTTGGAGATCCAACCCAACGTCAAAGTGGGGCCGTGCGCAGCCAGCGATGGCGCGCAGCCGAATCTTTGACACGTCATGCCATCTCTGCTCGTCGTGTACCGCGGCACAGACCGCGTTCTCGTCCAACGTCCAGCCCTGCGCTGTTGCTTGTGCTGCATAGTATTCCAACGCTGATTCATGTCCGGGTCGTACTGGAGGGTTTCTATCCACAACGTTCTTAGAGATCACTGTCAATTTGTCCCCCGGGCCGTGGCCCATGATGGGCCACGCTGTCATTTTGTCCTTCGGGCCTCGCGGACGCTCAATTTCAAGTGTTTGGATCATGTCCAGCAAATACGTATGCCGATCATTGTAATCAGTCTGCATTTGCGGCGGCCGCTGTTCCTTTTTCCATAAGCCTTGGCACGACAGTTGATAAGCAAGCACACGCAATCCACAGTATTTGAGTATGTGGTGGGTTAATGCCGGTTCTCTTCTATGCAGCTCTGGCCAATCAAGAACACTTGTGCTGATTACGTACGGATTTGCAGCCATGAACATCTGCTCTTAAATAGCAACGCTTGGGCACAAGATCAGTAGGATTGGGTGTAATAAACTCTGGTTTACTGTACTGTGTACTCGTCCGCGCCGCCCACGAATGCGTGGCGCAGGTGCAGCCGCTGTCTAAGATCGCGTTCAAAGTTGACAAACGGGGTCATATTTGGACCTCGCAGGTCGTGTTCGACTCTTAAGAAATTTATAATAAATTTATTGCATTTTCGTAGCTCGCGTCGCGGTGGGGTTCAATTGTGTTATTCCACATGGCCCTCACGAGCAAACACGATCTTGATCGCGGCGTCTGTGTCACGCCAGTTCTTGTTGATGTCTTTGCGCACATGCTGGAACACGAGCTTGAGCGCGTCGCCTGTGAGCGTCGCAATTGGAGTTTGCTCATTGGCGAGGCAGATGAGCAGCATTGCCTCGCGGGCGACTTTAAGCTCCTGCTGCATTGCCTCGCAGGATGTCTTGCGGGCGACTTTTAGCTCCTGCTTGCGCAGGCATGCTTCCTCGTGTATCTTGAGCCCCTTGCCCTTCATTCCGACTGCACTGCAATACTGGCACGTGTGGAAATCTTGAATGTGCTTCAGCAGCGCATTATGCATCCACTCTTGCTGGCGGGTGTCATTGTAGAATGACCCGGTCTTGTAGGAGCAGTGCTTGCAAAGATACACTCTCTCGCCGCCGTGCCAGGGCATGTGTGGTAGCTGCGATTCTGCGTGCCGAGTTGAGTAAAATATCTGCCACGTGCAGCCATTCATTTTTTCTTTGTCAGAATTGCCGGAATGCGGCATGTCTAAGCACGCGCAAGTGGCGTTCGAAGCGCGCTCCACGACGCCCGGCAGCAATTAACCACTTCTTGCATATAAATGAATTTGCGTGCATGCGCAACCCTTATCTCCTTGTTGCTCCAGCGGAATCAGTGCATTTTCAAGAAACAGATGTAAGCTGTTGCTTTGTTTATTTTCGTAAATATTTTGTAGTGCACTGTGGACTGGTGCAGGTTATACAAGTTGGTAACGGACTTTTGGATGAAGTTACTTCTTTCCGTGGACGTCCTGTTGAATTAGCCAAACATAATGGAAGCGGCTACGACGGGTCAATTCCCGGACCTGTTGAAATTTCCGTAGCAAGCCGTTTTGTTATCGATGGTGATTCTAGGTATGCAGGTTACCCGAAGAACGTCGAGCAATTATGGCATATGAATGTGATTTTGCGTTATTATTTTCCAAACTACGCTGCGCACGGCCAACCACTGCAACAGACAGGCTGGATCATGGTTCCGTATGCACTCGCCCACTCGTTGGCGAAGTGGATTGAGCGGCGCGCGCCGGCGGTGCAGGTGGATTGGCGGCTGCCGCCTCTGTCAGACTGACGTGATTGAGAGGTCGTGTTCGACTCTTAAGAAATTTATAATAAATTTATTGCATTGTCTAACAAAGATGCTGGAAGACGCACTGGAGCACGTCGTCGGTGAGCGTCGCTATGGGAGTTTGGTTGGTCTCGTTGTCGGCGAGGCAGATGAGCAGCATGGCCTCGCGCGGAAACTCGAGCTCGGCCTTAAGCCGCGCGATCTCGCGCTCGACCTCCTCGGTATGGTGTTTTTCCTTGTGCTTCAGCAGCGCATTATGCATCCACTCTTCATAAAATGGGTTTGCAAAAGTCTTCATATTGTAAAACTTGGGGGTCCTATAGTCGCAGTAGCACTCATACTGCCACAATCTCCCGCACCAGGGCATGTGTGGTTGCTACGTGCTGCGATTCTGCGTGCCGAGTTGCGTAAAATATCTGCCACGTGCAGCCATTCATTTTTTCTTTGTCAGAATTGCCGGAATGCGGCATGTCTAACACACATGCCGGAAGACAGACCGGAGCGTGTCGGCTGTAAGGGTCGCAATTGTAGTTTGATTGGTTTCATTGTCGGCGAGGCAGTTGAGCAGCATTGCCTCGCGGGCGACTTTGAGCTCGTGTTTGGATTTGCATTTTTTCTCGTGGTTCTTGAGGTACTTGCGCCGGCCACATTTCACACCGCAATACTGGCAAGTTGTGTGGTGAACTTGAATGTGGCACTCCAAAAGATGTTGCATGCCTTCCGCCTTGCTGGTTTTAGTGTAAAATGATGGGGTCTCGAAGTTGCAGCACGGACATATCAATTTTCTAAGTTGTACGGGCATGTTGCTACTGCATGTGTGGTCGGATGCTGCGTGTTCCGACAAATTTGTAATAAAAAAGCATGCTTAAATACAACGAAATGGGTGATTTACGAACTCAAAATAGTGGAGAAAGTTTATTTAAAAGTGTGCCATAGAAACTTCCGCAACTGGCCCCGCTGGCACGTGCGCCAGAGTCTCTGCCATAGAGTCACTAATCTGCTCAACCGCCCGCTCGGATGTTGCGTCATCAGACTCACTCGCCTGCACCTGGTCACTCTTCCTCAACTGCAGCGCCTTCATCTCCGCCTTCAGCTCCGCCGTCAGCTGCAGCGCCTTCAGCTCCGCAGTTAACAGCTTAATCTTGGCCTTCGCCACTGACTCGTCGGCGCGCGTCTGGCGCACCCTGTCCTCCAGGTCACTTATCACCACACCGGGTACTTCTCTGAAATACCGTAGATCCCTCCTCGCATCGAGCAGGTCCAGCTCCTTCTTACACACCATGACTTGCGCCTCCGCCTCAGTCAGCACCGCCGCGCGCAATTCTGCCGCCTTGGCCGCCTGCACGCCGCCTCCAGCATTTCGGATAAGGCCGTGAAAGGCGATAAGCAAATCATAGAGGTCCGCTTCGCGTTCCAGTTCGTCCGAAAACTTTTGAGGCCCTGGAGCAGTGCACTCCTGGTCCGCTTCGCGATCCGATTCGCGATCCGATTCGTCCGAAAACATTTGCCATCGCGCCCAGCCACACCCGAGCAGACACGTTGTCTTTTTTTGTAATTCTGTCAAATTTGTGTAATTGAAATTCCATACGAACTTCAATTTTGACATTTCTGAAAAGGGGTTGCCACGTGGCAAAACACAAAACACGTAGGTTGGTGTTTTATAAGAATACACCGGTTAAAAAAATCAGAATATAAACAAGTTACAGCACCATGCCACCAGATATGCGTCGGAACACATCGCTGCCGCATCTTTTTAAAAGGGCATGTGTCGTCGGCGACAAAGTTGGAACTGTGATGGCACGACACACGCCCGTGGAGCCGCCAATGGTGCTCCATCTTAACGCGCAAAAAAAAGACATGAAGATCCAATTGAAGCAGTTGATCAACGGAAGCGTGAGCACCTTCACGGTTGCGAAAATTGACTACGACAGTCTTTTCGTTGGGTGGATATGGAACGTCCCATCCATGTTTATTCTTGCACAAAGCATCAACTCGCACTTGTACGATGAGATATTTTGCACTCCGACCGACGAAAGCCGCAACGTATGGCTCAAGTTCTTCGAGTCCAAGAAGGTGACGTGCAGGCCTGTCAAGCTCTCAGCGGACAATAGTTGCATTGCCCAACAATATTTGAATCTCAGTCCCATCAAGGAAGTGGGCTCTGGCAGTTCGGCAGACTTTGAGCACTATTTCAAACAAGACTCTGACTTTGACTCGCAAAAGCCGCGGCGCAAGAGCATGCAGTAGTTATGCCATTTTGCCATAACCTCAATCACAAACAGAGTACTCGTCTACAGCTTGGGGCGCGAAATTGTATTCTGCCTCATTTTGCGAAGCAAAATTAAGCTTCAGCTTATCTATGAACATGTGAGCGTAGTGGTTGTAGTGCCAGCCATTCCATTCCACCTTAAATTTGGGCTTGACGATGCCCGTGTCATTGTCGCTGGGGCGGCCGTCTAGCTTAATAGTGACATCGCGACCGTCTATTTTTCGCACAACCTCAAACGTGCAGAAGTTATAGGACGATCGAAGGAGTCTTATCTTGGAAATGTCATTCCAGTAAATCTCGTGCTGCATTCCTTCGACGACTTTGTCCACGTACTGCTGCGTCACATAGTTGTCATGTTCCTCAGCAGGCCGCTGCTCCGCCATCGCACGCTGAGAGTATTTGAAGTGTACACAGCCAAGTCCCAGCTCATGTGTTCTTGGCCGTGAAAACTCAAACGTTTGCATGACATACAGCATGGGGTCGTAAGCATCAAGCGGCCACTGTGTGTCAAACTTGTGCTCGCTAGAAAGATGCCTCTTGAGCGGAATTTTAACCTTGAAGCTTACGTCGGTTAACTTAAATAGTATGTGCTTTTGCAAATCAGGATCCAGTTTTTCCCAGCCAAACTCGTCCGGTGACTGCGTCGTTACGAAGTACATGTTTGCCATGCTCCAGTCTAGTTTAATAAACAAACGCTGCAATACGTGTTTACAGCCATGAGCTCTTTCATGGGCCAAAAGATTATTAAAGATTGCTCTTGCATGGCTAACTCCTCCGACGACTTCCGCTGGTTGGACGTGCTTGGGTCGAGGCCTCGGTGGCGCGACATTCAAGACGAGATATTGCAACACGTCAAGGTTGAAACCGTGGTAACGGAGGAGCTGTGGAGAACGAGGCCTGCTGAGATGGCCGCATGGTTGAGCAAATACCCTGTTTTGGGCATGGCTCACATGACCGCACATCCTCTGTTGATTCCGATGAAACAAGAATTCCGCATCTCGCGCGCGCGAATAACCCCATTCAGGTGGGGCAGAATGTTGACCATTACGCTGAGTGAGAGCGTGGACAGAGCACGGTTGAATACGGACATTTCGGCAAGTGACGAAGACCACTTGTGTGCCCGACTGCAGCACACAGAGACATGGTCTGGAGTACTCAGGATTAGGCTACGTCAAGATCGACGGCTTAACGATTTTGGAGAGGAAGTTGGGTATCCTTATTACATATTCGAGTTAGTCCGGCGAGGTCATGACGGGGCTGAACACATAGTGGCGCCTTCAAGGCGATTTGCGCTCAAGGGCCATATGAAAAAAAGATTGTTGCGAGATCGATTGGTAGAGGAGCTGGGGCTCCAACGCGCGGTTGTGGACGGTGTTACTGAGTTCTGGTGTTAATCAGTTTGTTTAAATTCCAAAGTGTCTTACATAATTTGTGAACTGTTTATTACTCACTAGAAGCACGAAGCTCTGCGAGCACCTTACGCGCCGCGCGTGCGCTTGTAAGCATACATGTACAAAGCGGCAGCCACCATACACTGGGGCAGCAAGGTCATGACAAGTAATGGTTTTTTGTGTTTCAGCATGTTTGCTGAGAGGCTTATATAATTTGTCAATTGTTTATTACACACTAGGAAGCACAAAGCTCTGCGAGCACCTTACGCGCCGCGCGTGCGCTTTGCAGGCCCCTCATCGCCCTCGGCCTGGCGCTTATGCCGCTGGCGCAAGCGATCCGCGCGCTCCTTGTTGGCCTTGTCGATGCTGAGCAGATTGTTCTTGTAGGCGACGAGGCCTGGAATGCACTCGGTCATCTTGTGCCACACCGCGGGGTGGTAGAACATGTTGCGCAGCGCGAAGTCGCTCGGGCGCTGATCGATGCGAATCTCGAAGCCCATGAAGCCGCTGGCGAGAAACTGGCGCGGCTCGCGCAGGCAGTAGTAGGTGCGCACTGGATTGGTGAGCGTCATGTGGCTCGTGCCGTCCTCGCGCACGCCGAAGTCTGTCTGGCCTTTGGTGCCGACGGGAATTTCGCGCGGGTCGCCGATGTGCGCACGACCGTACGCGGCAAACACGCGCATGGTTGTAGGCGTGATGAACTCGGGCGGCGCGTATGCGAGCGCAACCGTCAGCAGCGTGGAGACATAGCCGCCATTGCCGTACACGCCCTCCTTCCAGCGCGACGAGTCGAAGCCCTTCTCGTGGATGGCCTGCACACTCGCGCGCGAAGAGCCGTGATAGGCGAATACTCCGCTGTCTCCGCCTGGCAGCTGCTCGGGCCGGCTGAAGTGCTCCTTGGCAAAGGCATCGAATGCTGCTTTTTGCGCAGCATATGAATCCTGCTGCTCGGCGCACAGCAGATCGAACTTGTACCCGCTCACGTGCTCGATGTCGTCGCACACCTGCTGGTTGTTTTGCACCTTCCAGCCTGTAGGATCCCAGCGGTCTGGAAAGCGCTGCTCGAGCCAGGGCAAGAATCCGGCGCACAAGGCTGCCTGCGCCTGCTGCAAGTGAGCCTTGAAGTCTGGTTCGGCGGCAAGGGCCAGTTCAGCCTCCTCCACTGTCGGTTGTTCTGCGGGTGCCTTCGAGCCTCGTCCTCCTGACATGGTTCTAACCTTTCCGTGTTTTATACGGTTTTAAGCCAGGGCGTCGCGAACTTGCAGTCCACGAACGCGTGTAATTTTTTTGTCATAATTGCCAAAAATTAGGTAAGTAAAATATCAGTATTAAATTCCATGCTATATAAAAGGTCAGAAGCAGCTCGTGCGCGATCGCAAACTTAGAGACCGCATGGAGGAGTTTAAAAATTACCATCTACACCGGTTCAACGAGGGCTTGCTGAACCACCGTAACGCTCTTATCGGCCACAACGACCAGATTCAGAGCTTGCAGGAACGGATTACAGAGCTCGAGTTCGACAAACTTGTGATGATGCAGCAATTCCAGCAGCTCGAGAAACAATTCCAGGCGGTGATGGCTCTGACAAGTGCACGTGTGGAGACCATTCAACTCATTGAGCAACAGATTGCACAGCTTAGCCGCGATCGCTGCGTGCTCTTGCAGCACTTCCAGCAGATCTCGACGCAATTCGAGACCATACTGTGTGAGTTCAAACATATGCAGAAGACCATGAACGAGGAAGTCACCGACAAGGCGTGAGATGTAGACGAATGTTGGTGTGGTGTAATAAACATTTTAAAACAAAATTGTAATTTACACGCGCCATTCTCGGGCTTCGGTGTGCGAAACTGCGCCAAATCCGCGATTTGCGGGGACTTGTCGTTGCCTTGCAGTTGCCAAATGCACATAATGTGCACGCAGACCCAGTCTTTGACCGAAGTCCAAATCAAGCGAATGTGTCTGGCGCTCACGAATCTCAGGCTCTGCGAGGAGTGATGTGACCTCGTTACCGCGCTCGTCTGTACTGACGAACTCGAAAGTACAAATAGTGTCAGGAGTTAGGTTGTCGTGACGGTGCGGCCAACGAATGAGCCGAATCGTGTGCACATTTCTCCAACGGGTTGTTCTGTTGATTTGCGCGCACAGCGCGGCCAGTCCATACCCATCATTATCTGGAAGTTGTTGAAGGTCATTTCTGACAGGTGGCGTCGTGTCCAACGATCTGCTCAAAGTCACAGTTAAGCCCGCGAGGTCCGTTGGCGCGAAACGTATGCCTTCTTGCCTTGTACCACTTCTCTCGAACGTAAGATTGTAGAGAGTACGCAGAAGTCTCAGACGCTCGGGGCGATTGCGCCACCTACCTTGTTGCCACCGCACAGGCCAATCTTGCCAAATAGAGCCTTGAATAACAAGTCGTTGATACTGCAAGTGCCGCAGAATGTGCGCGCCAACTCCCGGTGGAAGGTCGGTCCAGTTGAATCCCCCATCACCGTGAAAATACCGGTGATAACGTCGGGGCACGGCCTGCAAAATCTCGTGTCGCACGTCGGCGTTTAAATCACTCCAGGGGAATACGCCTGTGCGCAAGGCAGAGGCTGTGCGAACAAGATACATGTTCTGCAAATTTTGCATATGCAGAGCATCTTTAATACACGTCTTTGAAAATGACCGCGCATATTAAAGACCGCTGTTGCATGTCGAACGAGTATCTCGTCGGCCACAGAGGCGCGCTCAAAAATTTTGGGAGCAGGCGGAGCAGGTTTAGCACGGGCAGTGGCAACTTTTTTGGTGTTTTTGGAGGCGACGAGGAGGACATTATGGACCTGCACGCCCCCCGAGAAATGGACATTGCCGGCGATGCGCTCCGCCATCGCGTGCTCAACCAGGCAGTGCCCGTCACGGTGATCTTGCTGGACCGCTTCGGTCCGATGCGAACGCATTTTACTGTCTCGCGCCGGGCACTTTGGGACGGGCGGCATTGGCGTAACTTCGACCTGCTTTACAATGAAATAAATGATTGGCTAAACTTCCATGATACAATGATGTGGGACGTGAGTGGCATTCGCGTAGAAGCATCCGATGACGAGGCAGGGCGGCCATATGAAGCACATTTGATTTTCAATCGCGGCGCACTTCCGGCTGGCATCCTTGACCAACCAAGAGATGTAGACTTAGGCATCGTGCTAAACAGGCACATGAACATCCTTGACTTCATTTTCAGGCAATTTGTAGATCTGTTGTTTGATGAAATGCTCAACTTGAATCTCGGCGACGCAGAATTATACATCCCTGCGCGCGAGTGGACCATCACAATAGCAGCACGTGACATGCAATTTCCACACCACTGGCGCAGCCAGCACTGACTGCACCTGCGCCACACAGTCGTGGGCAATGCGGACGAGTTCTCTATCTGATGTATATAAAAGCAGCACTGTCACATGGCCGCTCGTTGGATTGACGATTGGGGCCCGGAGATAGACAATGACCCTCCGCCACTTGGTCGACGGGCCGCTCGCAGAGCTCGGGCTGCTGCTCGGGCTGCTGAAGCTTTTGATGATGCAGAAATTGATCAGCTGCTCGGTGACCTTGAGCTTGGGGATGAGGATTGGTTTGAAAGACGTGTGGCGGGCGCTCCTGCGATTCGCGCGCCCGCTCCAGTGCCGCATGCTCCGAGACATTTGCATGCTCCAAGACCTCACGAACCCGCGGCGGCAGGCGTGCGACCAGCGCACCAGCCGACAGAGCACGTCAGGAGGGCAAACGAGGAACTGCGCTTATTGCATGGACTTGTGCGATCAGTCATGGAGGTGGACAGAGACTGGGATGGAAATCAGATTGAATCTGATGAATATTACGAGCAACCTGCTGAGTGTGATCTCTGCTGGCAAACGAAGCCGTTGAGAAGATTTGCTTTGGCGCCGTGTGGACACGGCGTGTGCAGAAGATGTATCAAGACGTGGACCGAGCGTCAAAAAAGGGTCTGCCCCGATGATAATTTATCATGCACAAAATGCAGACGCCCTTTAGATCGCTACAGAAAGGCAAAGACGTGGCAGAAAAAAGAAGATCTAGACAGGCTGCTTCAGTCTAGTGCAGCATTGTTTAATCCGTACGTTATAATGTAAAAATTGCAAATTTTCTGGTAAATTTGACAATTTTGGCCAGTTTTTGGCATATAAATAAAACTCTATCTCTGAACACTTGTCAAAACTTCCTGCGTTGCGCGACATGGAGTGGCGTGGCTACAGCCCGGCGGCGTTTTATGAAACGCTGAAGCGCGGCGCCCCGGTGCTGCGTTATGCATCGCCCGCGTTGCAAGAGGACAAGACGCTCGTGTGCTTCCTCGTGTGGTCGAACCCGACAAATCTTTGTTGGGCAAGCCCGGCGCTGCAGGCCGACGACGAGGTCGTGAGCGCTGCGCTGTGCTCGCCGTTCTACGACCAGTTTCCGCCCCCGACGCCGGTGACCTGCGTGCTGCGTCTTGCGGATGAGAAGTTTCGCGCAGACAAGGACACGGTGCTGAACGCGCTGGCGCGCAGCGGGTACGAGTTCGAGTTCGCCAGCGAGGCTTTACGCGCCGACGCGTACGTTGCGGCGTGGGCGGGGGCGCCGGTTGGCAGCTTTTCGAGCCGCCGCCTGTCCAAGAAGTTCATGTGCACGCTGAAGTCTGGCGTCACGGTGGATCACGTATCCACGTTCTTGCAAAGCATTGTGCTAGACGACGATTGCAAACACTTCTTTTCAAGTGTGCAATCCCACTGGGAAGATCCACGTTTTCGTGTAGACAAAAAAAAGGACTGCGAGGAAATATTACAGAGGATGTGCAGGTTTTGCCCCCTCTGCTTCCGCGTTGCGCCGGCCGCGCGCGAGCTGCTCTGGCCGACGCGCGAGGAGTGGGACGGGGTGTTTTGAGTTACATGGAGTTTGTTTGTGTATCGAGTAAATTTATTTTACAAATTAAGAAAAAGAAAAAAAGTCGCGCACTGTCTCGAAACCCCGGCTGCGAGCCCACTCGGCAAATTTGCGTATTTGTCCTGCAGGAGTCGCTGCGATTGGCGCACTCCAGAGGACTGAAGTATGATGAGAATAATCAGGGTCTTCATACCTCTGTAGCACAACTTTGATTGTCCACCATTCGCGGCAACGGCCATTATGTTCAGTATGGGTCTCTTGCCTAATGACGAAGCCCCACGGCCTTTCAAATCGTTCTTCAGAGTTGAAGCCGTGTTTCACTGTGTGCTTGATTAAAGTGTGGCTGTGGTCAATCGAAATTGTGCACAGCCCCGGCCAGCTGCCGGGGCTGGCACAAGCGCGCTGGTCTGTCCTCAGTTCAAACTTTCTCTCGTGGTTGTGCACGCGATAATGATCTACGTCAGCAGGACCGGCTGACGCGATGTAAAGATTGTTACGGTGCACGTCTTCTATCCCCGGGTGCGGCATGCCGCCCCTGTGGATTTGGTGAATCGGGCCTGGCGGCGGGCTGCCGAAAAGGTCGTCTGCGTCCCAGTTCATGCACTGCCGGCCTTTAATATGCCGTGCTTTATTATTACACATGATTATAAACATCTGTTTTGTTTCAAAACTCCAGTTGTTCGCTCTTAACTTGCACGCCTTTCTCAAGATCAATTGGACTCTGGTTTGTCATGCATATGTAGCCCCAATTTATATACCAGAGAACAACAACCAACAGTGCAAGTATCGCGTGCAGACTGTCAAATCCCCTGCATCGCTCAAGATGCCCTTCAAAGGGCCAATTAGGCACAAGATCATCGCAGGGCATACTACACGCGACGTAAGTAGTGTTTTGATTGGCTATAAAGTTTTTTAATGCGCTTTCAAAACAAACCACCATTTGTAAATTTGCTTAGGATTCCAAAACTGTCTAAACATGCCCATTTGAAGCTCGCGCAAGTCATCTCTTATGTCTTGCGCAGGCTCTGAATCTTCTGAATCTGAATCTTCTCGGATTACATAATGACGCTCCATATAATTGTGAAATTGCCACGACTGGATTTCCTCTTCTTCGGTGCCTTCGCCAGGTTTCAACAAGTAAAGGTACGGGTCAAAATCGGTAGTGGAGTCGTCCACGTACTCCCACTCTTGGAATGGCAAACACCTCCGCAAGAGCGTGAACAGCGCATCCGGGTCTTCTTTGGCCTCTTGGTGCGTCAAGGTCGTGTAGTACGGCTTGTGGAAATGTGGCGTTGGCGCGCCGTCTGCGCCTATTATCTCGCGCAAGACGTGCACTTCGATCTGCACTGGGTGTTTCCTTGCGTGCACGAGGTACTCGTTGTGCTCGATGTCGGCGTGGCGTCCGGCAATGCCATCTTCCTCATCCATGCACGTGCTTGCTTTTATACTTGCTGAATTAAAAGATTTGTCAATAAATTTATTTAAATAAAAGCAGAATTGCCGGATTTTGATAACCAAGCCGCTCGCGATAGAAAACGTCCACGCTGCCATGAAGATCGAGTATGCGTTGTGTGGTGATAGTGTGGTCTTTGCTGAGCAGGAAGCTGCTTCTAAGCAACCTTCTAAGCAACAGCGGCGTTACCACTGCAGTGAATGCAACGAAATACTGTTCTTGCGGCGGACGACGCTCAAAACCCACGGCGGGCGCTACAACGTGAGTGCTTTTTTCGCGCACGAGCGCACGGCCTCTTGCTGTCCGGGCCCCAGTGGAGAGAGCCTGCAGCATCTGCGGTGCAAGCACGCGCTGGTGTATTACATCGGGCACTACGACTTCTGTATTGAGCGCTGCTGTGCGTGCAACGACTCATTGGGCTTTATGACGCGCCCTGGCGACCGCGTGGAGCTCGAGAGGCGGGTGACGCTGGACGGTAGCCTCTTTGTATTTGACGCGCTGATCTCGCGGCGTGGGCGCCTGGCAGTTGCGGTTGAGGTTTTCCACACTCACAGGACCGAGCAGCGCAAAATTGACGCGAGTCGTGCGCACGGCATCCAGGTCGTCGAGGTGCGTGCGGAGACAGTGCTATCAGTGACACCAGCACTCCAAACCGCGCGCGCAGAGGGACACTCTGTAACACTCGAGAATTTGCTCGCAAAAACACATTATTGCACTGTCTGTGCTAGCCTGACCGTATATACCGAGACGAAACTCGACGCGTGGGACGCGTGGCAAAGCGTCGTTGCTGCGCAGCGGGTTGCGCACGTGACGGGGATAGCTCTGGCCGTGCTTCCACTCGTCGACAAGCTACGCAAGCGTGCAGAAGCCCGCCGCCTGAGCGGCCTGAAGCGAAAGGCGTTCGAACGTGCTCGCGCATTCGCCGAAGATTTCGAGGAGGCGCGCATGCGGAGCAAGCCTGCGGCGTTCCGCCGCGGTGTGAGTTTTAAGTGTTGTGGGTGCGAGGCGTGGACGACGGACGGGTGCCGGATCTCGCGGCTCAAATTTACCCCCCGCGAGTTCGAGATGGTACACGAGTGGCGCGCACAGCGAGGGCTGCCACTGCCAGACTTCGCACAGACGTGCCGGCTGTGCAGTATCACATGCCTCGGCTGCGGGGACGCACAGCTTCTCGACCACGCGTGTAAGTACGGGCTATGTTTCGAGTGCAATCTAAAGTCGAAGGATACTGTTTAAATATTCTTAATCGCCCAGCACTGCTGCCCGGAGGTCATTGCGCCGTTGACGACCTCTGCCTCCTTTGCGAGGGGCCAGGTCCGCGCGTTTGCCACGTACCAGAGGAAGCCGGCTTCGAGGAACAACTTGGCTGTGATGCTTAGGATTCCGTAATAGCGCGAGTACGTGTTCCACTT
>Ga0194133_10003478_pt1 | contig 22286 bp, 11 predicted proteins | sample TA2KigOf40mmetaG_FD_155448 | JGI IMG/M metagenome (GOLD analysis project Ga0194133, IMG submission 155448) | Freshwater microbial communities from Lake Tanganyika, Tanzania - TA2015055 Kigoma Offshore 40m | ecosystem: Environmental > Aquatic > Freshwater > Lake | place: Tanzania: Lake...
AGCACTTTATGGCAACAAAGGTGTAGTTGCGGATGGTCTTGGCGTTAGTTTGAGGCTCACTGCAGTTAATTTTGAATATATTGGAACTGGATCAGATATTACCAATAATACTGCTGGTGTTGTACAATCTAATGAAGTTAATGAGTTAAACGGTGGTAGGGTTTACTATACTTCTCAGGACCAATCTGGTAACTTCAGAGTAGGTGATTTATTCCTTGTAGATCAAGAGCTTGGTAATGTTACCTTCTCGGCAGTTACACAGAATGCTCAGAGCGCCGCAAATATTACTCTGTCAGATGGAACTGGTACAACTAATTTATATCCAGCTTATATTGAAACTGGCAACCTCAGACTTTCTGGCAATACCCTAAGCTCCAACAGTGGTCAAATTATTCTTGATCCATCAGCGGATGAAGATATTGTTTTGAATGCTGAGGTTATCTCGCCAGAGAAAATTTTCTTTGATTCTGGCAAAGTCTTTTCACTTGGCAAATCAGCAGTAGGACAAACTAATTTCTATCTTGGAAATAATGTTCAAGTTGGTGTTTCCTCTTATGGATATTTTTCAAATAAAAATATTGGAGTTAATAAAAAGTCATTAGATACTATAACTATTGCTGATGCTGGAACTGGATATACTCCAGGAATTTATAGCGCAGCTATATTATCAAATCCAGATTCTCCCGCAACTGCAACTGCAACTTTAAAGAGTACTGGATTAATCTCCACAATAACAATCACAAACCCTGGATCACTTTATACACTATCTCCAACAGTAACAACTTTACAAGCACCTGTATCTGGATCGGTTTCATTTTCTGTAGTAAGAGGATCTGGAGGAGGAATTGGAGTTATTGGAATTTCCAGTGGAGGATCTGGATATGTTAGTCCAACCGCCACTGTTCCAGATCCACCAAATAATATATTTGATGCAAGTTTAATTACTGGAAACACAATAGATTTAACAATTGTACATTTCAAAAATAACGATGCAGTAATTTATGATTCAAATGGCAATTCAAGTATTGGTGGATTGACTAGTGGAAATACTTATTATGTAAGAAATAGAGATCTTGATAATGATACGATTCAGTTATCAGGCTCTCCTGGAGGTCCTGTTATAACTTTAACACCTCCACTAACACAAGAACAACATTATATAAGAGGTACTACTGCATTAATTACTCCAAATGTAAGTGGTGGAAGTATTACTAGCTTTACAATCAATAATCCTGGAACTGGTTATATCGTTGGTATTCCAATCAACATTACCTTAAGTGAAACTCCAGCATCTCCAGGATCATTCACAGTTAATATTGGTAGTGAAATTAGAGAAATTAATACTTCTGGAGCTGGAGAATTTTCTTCAGTGCCAACTCTGATAATCACACCACAAGCACTCGACTCTGGAACTGGAGCTGCAGCTACAGTAGATGCACTAAAATATGAACTGAATACTATAACTTTAAATTATAATGGTTATGGTTATTCAAAAGTTCCATTTGTTACGTTTTCTGGAAATCCAGACATAGATGCTGTTGCTGATGCAACCTTAGATTCTGAAACTGGGTCTATCTCGGAAATAACTTTAACTTCTCCTGGATCTGGTTATTTAACAGCACCAACAGTATCAATTGTTGGTGGAGCTGGATCAGATGCTCAAGCCTCTATTACGGTATTGCCTGTCGCTGGTAATATTCTTTCAAATGGATCTGGATATAGAGCTGGTACATATCCAGCAGTAGCGTTTACTGGTGGAACTGGAAGTGGAGCAATAGCAACTTTCTTTGTTCGTGGTTTCTTTGGAACTATAACTAATGCTGGAAGTGGATATACAAATGGGACATATCAACAAATTGACTTATTCAACACTCCAACAACAACATATACAGTAACGGTTGCACCAAGAACGAAACTTGATATGTCTGGTTCTGGAATTACTGGAACAATTAATGTTGGTGATACTGCAAATAATGGTTCTGGAGTTACTGCAACAGTAACCTATGTTGGGTCTAACTTTGCATTTGTTGATCCAGCAACAATATCTGGAGGAACATTTAGTCAAGGTAATATAGTTACATTCACTAGTGGTGGATCTGGAACTTTGCAGGTTACCCCAATATCACCCAATAGATATTTTATTAATGGGCAAGAATCTCCAGATCTTACCCTCATAAAAGGAAATACATATCGTTTCGATTTGTCAAGTCCAACCGTATCTAATCATCCATTTGTTTTAGATAGCACTACGTCTACTGATCCGAATTTTGTAGTCAAGACTGTTGGGGCAGCTGGAAGTTCAGGTGCATTTGTCGATATAATAATTAAACCAACCGCTGCTACTTCTTCAAATACTGTATTTTATACATGCACAGTTCATGGAAGAAGCATGTCGGAAGATGCATATATTGACATTATTTCTGGAACTGTTGGATCGTATGGAAGTGGTGGACAAATTAATGTCACCGCTTCTGCTGGTTCCGTAAGTAGTGTTAGTTTTGCAACACAGGGATCTGGATACAAAGCTGGAGATGTTGTTTCTGTACCGAATGGATTGATAGGGGGAGGAAGTGGATTCTCTTATACTATTGATGGTAATGATACTGGTATTAGTCAAGTAACGAATATTCAATCGGCTGGATCGGGATATACAGTTGCAGATATATTATCTGTTTCAGACTCTAATGTTGGATCTGGTGGCGGAGCTGGATTCCAGTTTACAGTTACTGAGGTTGGATATGTAAGTTCCGCAGTAGTTACTAGTGGCGGTAATACATTCTACCCAAATCAAACAATATTGTTTGATCCACAGAATTTTGCTGGATTAGGATCAGGATCAAATTTATCCCTATTAGCAAATACAGTTAATACTGAATCAATTATTGAATTGAAAAATGATGGAGCAATAGTATCAGATATTTACAATATTTCAGCGTCTGGTACTTTTACAACTTCATCTGGATCAAATAGTTCTTCTTTGGGAACTTCTGGTCTTACAACAACTGGAAATATAACCGCAAGTGGATCTTTAAATATTTTATCAACTGCTTCAATTACTGGAAGTTTAACAGTAAATGGAACTACAACATTAAGTAATAATCTTACTGCGAATGGTTCCAACAATCAGATCAATAATGCACTTATTGATCTTCAAAATGGATCTGCAGCGTCTCCATCTTTAAAATTTGAAAACTCTCTTACAACTGGTTTGTATAGAGATTCGAGTGATGTTCTAGGATTTTCTATCTCTGGTACAAAATCTCTCTCTTTAAGTTCAACTGAACTTAGAACAATAAACGATTTAATTGTTGATTCTTCTTTTGCAACCGTAAGTCCATTTTTTAAAGTAGATTCTATTGGAGAATCAGTAGATATTGGAACATTTACAAGTGGTCTTAGAATTACTAATGCTGCATCAATTGAAGCTATTGGATCAAATCAAGATGTAGATATAACTCTTATTCCTTTAGGGGAAGGAAATCTTCAATTAACTGGTGGTCTGAATAAAGATTTCTTAATTACCGATGGATCCTCAGAAACATTCAGAGTAGATACTGAAAGTGGTAATACTACAATTAAGGGAAATTTAAAGGTAAATGCAAATTTACAATTAGAAGATAACATTATTTCAAATATTGGGACAACTGCTACCACTTCATTTGGTCAAATTATCACAGTAACAGCTACTGGAACTGGAACTGGATTTACCACTGGTACATACACAAATGTAACTTCCACAACTAATGGTAGTGGATCTGATGCAACTTTCAACGTCACTGTTGCTGGTGGAGACATAACAACAATCTCTGTTTATTCTGGCGGAGCTGGATATAACGAAGGAGATACTATCACATTAAATTCTGCAACAATTGGTTCTGGTTCAGGTAAGACAATCACAGTAACCGATATCGAAGGTGCTGGTATTGTCATTAAACCCCAAGTTGGTAAGAATGTTAAGATTGATTCAACAGCGATGTTCGTTGTTCCTTCTGGTAATACCAACCAAAGACCTACATCTGGGGATCGACAAACAGGTGGTATTAGATTCAACACTCAACAACAACAATTTGAAGGATATAATGGACAAGACTTCGTTTCTCTTGGTGGAGTCCGTGACGTAAACCAGGATACATATATCCTTACCGAGCTTTCCCCTGGAAGTAATGAAGATACATTCTTCTTCTACAATCAGGGCATCAATAGTCTTGATATTGTACAAGACAAATTCAAGCTTTATACAGCAAGAACTTTTGAGACTAGTGGAACTTTAGTTCTTGACGGAGTTTCTCTTGGATCTGATCCTTTGGATGTCCGCACACTTGGATCATCAGTTTTAAGAGTAAGATCTAGAAAAGACGTAGAAATTACAAATGGACTTAGATTCAAGTCGGTTCCAGTTCTGGGCGAAATTGCTACTATCGGAACAGTAACTTCTGGAGCTGGTGTTTATACACCATCGCAAACAGCTACGGTTACATCAACTTCCCAATTTGAAGGATCTGGAGCTACATTCACAGTTATAACTGATGGTGCTGGATCTATTCTAAGTGTAAGTCTTGTTGTTCCAGGATCCGATTATGAGGTAGGTGAAATTATCACAATTTCAGGTTCTCTCCTCGGTGGGACTACTCCAGCAAATGATGTAACTTTCCCAGTTGCAACTATTACAAATACAACTCCTGCATTTACCAGACTTGATATTCTTCAACAAGATTATATAACTCAACTCGATTCAAAACCATTCCTTTCGCTTGATGCAAATGGCGCAGAAGCTGCGTGGAAGATCAATCGTGGTTGGAATGCTGGCACTGAGTCATATCTGACCGTATTTGATAGCACTGCTACATTCATGGAACTGAATGATTGTAGAGTAGAGGGTGGTCAACTCTCTTCCTTCGGAGCAAACGCAACCATCGTTCAGTTCAATAAGACAGCGTATAAGGGTGCTAAGACACTTGTAACAATTGAGAGTAATGATGGTAAAGTACACATGCTCGAAGTAACCACGGTTTGTGCTGCAGCTGGTACTACTGCATATGCAACTATTACCAACTCAGTAACTTCTAGTAATGATCTTGTGGATGCAAGTGTGACAGTTGTTGGAAATAATGTCAATATTTCCATCGCAAAATCAAGTGCGGCAACATCGTCAACATCTTTCACTGGTAGATATACAACCACAAAGGTCAAGGTATAAATAACCTAAGGTAATCTAAAGTCATGGCAATTAAGAATTTTTCGTCAATTGGTGGCTTTGCAGTAGGTTCTACAGAAGTACTCAGCACAGAGTATGCACTGAAGAATATTTCTGCTATGCATATGACTAGCGATCAGTTTGCTGATGCTAACAAAGATACTTACATCACAAAAGCTCAAACTAATTCGGTACTTAATACCAATCAGTTGACTTTGGATGGTTCTCAAGCAGTTGCAACTAATTCACCAGCGTTGGCAAATGATACTGTTTCCTTTATTACTGCAAGAATTTTTGGACAGGAAACGACAACAAATACATATGTATATGCAACTCAATTTGAAATTATTGTTACTACAGATGGATCTGGTGTTCCAACTGTAGCATCATCTTATGAGAATGTAATTCGTCAAAATTTACCTGGACAGGAACAGTGGAGTGTAACTCCAGATCCTTTTCAAATTGGTGGAGCACCATTTTTCACATTTGAAGTTGAATCAGTTACATCATCATCCACTGTTAAGTGGATTGGAATATTAGAAATCACAGTCGTATCTTAAGGATTCGGAGCACATAAATGAGTCTGAGAATTAATTCTGAACAACAGAGAATTGAAGGTTCAGGTAAAGTTTCCACTGGTAGTTGGGTAAATGCCACTTATTTTAGAGTTGGCACTACTGTAACTGTAACTTCAGTTGGGCACGGATTCATCGATACCGAAGAACTTGAGATTGATATAAACTCTGGTGGAGCTACAAGTGGCAACTATACAATCACTGTAGTCAACTCAGATTCATTTACTTTTACAGATACTGCAAGTGGTACAATTACTGCTGGAAATACACTTGCATATAGAATTAGACGTTCCTTAGTCATTAATGCTAGTGATAAGCTTGGCATCACTGTTGGAAGTGGAGTATCAGAATCCAGTGCTCTTGTTGTAACTAAGGATAATCTTGGTGATGTTCGTATTGGTATTAATAATACAAATCCACAATTCGAACTGGACGTTGAAGGTCAAATCAGAACGACTCGTTCGATCATTTCAGATACTGCAACGATTATCAATCTGGATATTGGTACAATCGTTAACCCAGCACTGAATCTTCGTGCTCCCAATTTACTTAACTTCCAGGACACTGATATAACGAGTCCAACATACCTGCAAACTTTCCATCCAACTGCAGATACTCCTCCTCTGAGTGACCAATCGAGACGTATTGCTACTACAGACTTCGTGTATCGAGTTGCTACTAACGATACTGGTGGACGTGTTTACGTTTCATCGACTATTGGTGATGATGATAATGATGGTAGATCGGCAGCTAGACCTCTTAGAACCATTAAGAAGGCAGCTCAAGTTGCTTATGGATTGCAGAAGGCAACTCCAGATCCAAGTGATGAATATGTTTCGATTATCGTTTCTGGTGGAGAATACTTAGAAGATAACCCAATCTCACTGCCAAGAAACTGTTCTCTTATTGGTGATAACCTACGTCGTGTAGTCGTTAGACCATCTAACCGTGATCGTCACATGGTTAAGGCATCTAACGAAACTTATATTAATGGAGTTACGTTTAGAGACGCACTACAGAATCCAAACGATCCCAATAGTGCAACGCTTTATACTTGGAAATATGCTTTCGTATTTGACGATAAGCAGCGACTCTACTACGAGCCAGAAGTAAAGCAAATTCCAGCAGTTCCTGGACAGAAGTTCCAGGGAGAAAACATTCAACTGTTAACGTTTAGAGATAATACTGGCAATAACACAAGTCTTCTCCCTGGTTTTGCACTTACAAATGAGGGAGGATCTCTCACTGCTATAGTTAAGGCAGTAACATTTACTGGACCAGTAGCTTCTCCGTATTCAACTGGTAGCGTAACCGTTTTAGTTACATCTGGAAATAATGATGTATTTTCTAGTGTAGATACAATTTACTATGCTCCAACTTTAGGTCAAGTTGTAAATGATCCAAATAACCCACCAACTTCTCCTAATGCTGCTCTTGTTGACGTAGAGTCTCTGAGACCAGAGCTTGAAACTATTTCTAACCAAATTTATCAGCACACATTTGATTCTGAGAGAGAAACTCTCCTCTTAAATGCATCAAATGTAAATGCTACAACTGATGTATTGACCGTTAATGGTCACGGATTATTCACTGGTGCTGCTGTACATTATGATAATGATGGTAATACTAGCGTTCCAGGATTAGTCCACAACTCTGTATATTATGTTCGTGTCTTAACTGCAAATACTTTCGAACTTTACGATAGCTTTGCAAATGCAAACTTTGACGCATCTTCAACTACAAAGCAGGGTTTAGTTGATATTACTGCTGTAGGATCAAATACAATTCACTATCTGACCTTTGGCAAGGTAATGCCAGAGTCAAACAATATCTATATTCTCAATCACCAATTTGAAACTGGAGATCAGGTCATCTATCGTGCCAGTAAGATGGGCGCTATTGGTGGTCTTTCTGACGGTACAACATATGCTGTTTATGTAGAAAATTCTAATTGGGTTAAAATTGCAACAAGTCAGGCAAACGCAACTAGAAAAAATGCATCTGGTCAAGATGATCCAATCACTGTAGATATTACATCTGCTGGAAAGGGATTCCAAAGATTTGATCTGAATACCAGAGTTCTTGCTATTGCCAATATCAATACTTCTCTGACAACTCAGCAGACATATTCTGGTCCAATTGTTAATCTTGGATCAACAACTTATCATGATTATGAAGTTGGTCAGGAAGTTTATCTCTATGGATTCCAAAGTTCAACAATTAACTTTGGTGCATCAGCAGCATATTCATATACTCAAAATGGAACAACAATCCAGTGTACAATTACTGGAGTCGATACAACATTAGTTAATGCATTCTGGGGCAACTTAACTACTCTGGGAGAAGCTGGTCTCAAATTTACATTCACTACTGGTGGAGCAACAACTAAAGTTTATCACTGTGATACATTCACATCTGGCACTACTTTCCCAACTCTTCCTGCAGGAACTGTCCTGGGTATCGCTAGAGGTTCTTATAGCTCTGGAACACAAACAGTCAGATTTACACTGAATGCACCAGACTCGGCAACTAGAACTGGAACATTTAGTGTTCAAGATAACATCGAAGATCTGAACGGAAGAAAGTATATTACTCATAGAATTGAAAGACCAGATGGTTTCTCAATTGCTTTTGTTGTAAGGGGTTCATATTCTCGTTTTGGAACTGCTATTGATGTTGCTGGTGATCAGCAAGTTGTAGCGGCAAACAACTATGTTCTTGCATCTCTTAGAAACTCTCCATATGGATTTACTGCAGTAAATCAAACTGATCGTTATAGAGATGGTGCAGAGGCTATTAAGGTAAACCAAGAGTTTATCGCAGAAGAGGCATATGCAGCAATTAAGTCCCATCATACTTCCTCAAGCACAAGAGGAACTCAGATTTCTATTGATGGAACTTCTTACTCAAGCATCTCTGCAAATACAAGATCTGGATCATATAGCATCAGTGGTCAAACTCTCACTTTAACCACCCCCCTGGGTCATGCAGGATACGCTCTGCAAACATATAGTTTTAATTGGAGCGGAGCTCTCGCAGACGGTAATTATGAGGTAGCAGATACCCCAGACTATAGAACTCTTACAATTAATCTTGCAAGCCCAGCAAATAGCGGAGAAAGTGGAACTGTAACGTTCACCACTCCACTTCCACATGTAACTCCTGGCAGCAAACCAAGAGCAGATCGTTATGCAGATTCTTCATCTCTGATTCTTGCTAACGCTGTAATGATTGCAGAAATGGCAGTTGAAAGAATGGTTGATGAGCAATCATTTACAATTCCAACTGGTAAGCAATCTTGCAAAGATGATACAGTTGACTTCTTAAAGGCACTCTCATATAACTTAACTTTTGGTGGTAATGATCAAGTTTATGATGCTGCCAAATACTATATTGATGGAGCTCATGTAGTTGGAGAAGAGAACCAGTCAGTAATTGTCTTCAACTATGCTAGAGATCTTGCTATTGCAGCGATGCGTAATGAGACCTTCAGTTCTGCATTTACAACTTATAACCTCGGTGCATACACTCAGGTTAAAGATACAAGCATTACACTTGATATTCAAAATCCATCTTGTCAGGATGTAGCATCAACAATCACTACTCTGACCGCTATTGTCACTCAAGCAATTGGTAGCACTGGATCACCAGGAAATCTCACTGGCATAACAAGAACCTATGCAGATGGAGATCAGCAGTGTATCGATGATATCGTCAAAGTTTTGAGAGCATGGCAGTATGACCTTCGCTATACTGGTAACTCAGCAACTGCAGAAGCGGCTAATAAGTACGTTGGTGCTGGAGTTCAAAACTTTATTGCTAATGAGATTGCTTTCTCAAGACAAGTTTATGCATATGCAAAACTTCTTGCTAAGAAGTCAATCAATTCACATCTTGATGATGGAAGATTCTCCCAGATTGTACCAGTTGCAAATAGTGCAGTAACGGTAGATTCTAATGCTCCAGAGTGTGCTAACGTAACTTCTGCACTTACAACTCTTTGGACTGCTTTAGACAGTGCAATCTTAAACAATTCTGCTATTACTAGCATTACATATCCAGATCCAATTCTTACTGAACTTGGATCTAGTGCATATAACTTCGCTCTTGTCAATACTTTCTTAGATCTTCCAATTATTGAAGCATCTCCATATATTCAAAACTCTTCTCTGATTTCATTTGAAGGTGGATCTGGTTGTGAGATCGACGGAGCTAAGGTATCAACTCCAAACGTTCCTCGTCCAGGATTGAAAGTAGATGGTCAAGGCAATACTGTAGCTCTCTATGATCCACAAGGTAAGTCGATGGTTGCGTCGGCATTTACCATTATCTCTTTCGGTGGTACTGCATACAACATTCTAAATGATGGTTATACACAACTTGTTTCTGTGTTTGCCATCTTCTGTCAGGACGGTATCGTTTGCCAGTCTGGTGGTTATGCATCTGTAACAAACTCTGCGTCTAACTTTGGTACATATGCTCTGCGTGCTACTGGTTATCGCTCAGAACCATACTCATTTGATATTGCTCAAATTCTTTCCATCACCAACCAGGTAGATGGAAATGGTACAGAAACTGGAAGGCAACAGATTAGAATCAGTGGACCAGCGTTAACGAATATCCCAGTTGAAGATTATATTATTAAAATTGATGGATATGAAAATACTAATCCAGCTCTTGAATTTATTATCTTACAAACGAAAGATGTTTCTGGAACTCCAGGATCTCAGATCACTGCTACAATTGTAAGCAATCAGGGTCTTGATGTTACAAATACCTCAACTGGAACCAGGTATGCATATTCACTCGGAAATATTGCTGGCGGAACCAGCACACCACTGGTAAATGCGACGATTAAATTACATAGACCATCGGTAGTTAACTCATCTTCTCATACTTGGGAATTTGCTGGATCTGGAAACAGTTATGCTGCTCTACCACAGAACGGTGGATTTGGTAGAGGATCTGCATTTGAGGCAAGAGAAGAAGAGTATGGTCAGGTATATACATCGGGTACTAACGAATTTGGTGACTTTAAGGTAGGTAATTTTGTTACTATCTTCAATAGAACTGGTGCTATCAGCTTTGTTGGTACTGTTGCAATTTCAGAACTGACATCAATTAAGATTACTGGTGGGGATATTACCATTAATGGATTCTCTGCAGATGATAATCTTGGTGGTGCATTTGCATCAGATGCTCTGCTACCTACTCAGGCTGCAGTTAGGGATTATATCTCCAACAACCTTGGACCATATCTCAATCAACCATATTCAACAAACGCAGTTCCTTCTGCACTTGTTCAGTTAACTGCAACTGGTAAGATCAATATTGATCAGATCCCAGCACTGCGCCCATTCAATATCACATCAGTTAACTCAACTCAAGAACGTCTTGCTCTTGAAGACGTTGTTGCTGGAGATATTGCGATTGAGACAACCACACAGGTATTTAACGTTGCTCCAGCTGATGTAAATACTTCAACTGAAGCAATTACAATTGCCGCTCATGGACTTACAACTGGCGATGGATTAATCTATACTCAGGGTACAGCTTCTATCGGTGGTATTACAAATGGATCCACTTACTATGCCATAGTCGTTAATGCAAGTACAATAAAACTTGCTGCAAATGAAACAGATGCTGGCACTGGAACTGCAATTAATTTGACTTCACAAGGAACTGGAACTCAGGTATTCACAACTCAAGGTATTGCAGTTTCCTACATCTTAGAAAATGATTTAGATTCTCAGTACATCTCATTCACCCCAAATAATACATATACGTTTACGAATGCAGCAATCGTAAATGGTAGTTCGACAGGAGCTACTGGAGTTATCACTGAGTATAATGATGGTGCTGTTTACGAGTATGATATCGATGTTGCTGGCGCATTTTATGCCAACAACTTTGCACTGACTATCAGCGCACCAAATGATACTGTAAATGGTATTCAAGCAGCTGCAACTGCTAATGTAGTAAATGGAAGCGTTGTATCTGTAACCATCACGAATATTGGTAAAGGTTATTACAATAACCCAGTTATTACTGTTCCAACCTCACCAGGAGGAGCGCAATTTAATGCGTCTATCTCTGCCGCTGTTGAAGGTAGAGTATACTTAGATATTGCAAACAATATCAAGTTTGATACTGGTGACTTTGTACTTGATGGATCTGGAACCAATCTTGGAACTGGTACATACTCACAAACAGCTAGCACAACTATTGTTGTAACTGAGTCTGGTCATGGATTGGCAAATGGTAATCTTGTCTATCTCAATTTTACATCAGGTACTGCTCCAGATGGATTCTATGTAGTTGCTGTCAATAATGCCAACGAGTATACAGTAACCACAAACGCACCTTCGAGTACTAGTGGTAACGTAGAAAGAGAAAGAATCGTAGACATTCTTAGAGTAGTTAATACTTCAGCGGCAGATGCTGCCAACTGGACTCAACTTACTTCTACAAATATTGACGCCACAAATATTGTATCTGGTACAATTGATCCACAACGTCTTGCATCTAGAGGAGTTGCTAACGCATTTACTTTCCTCCGTGGAGATTCTTCTTACGAATATGCATTACAATCAATCAAACCAGAAACTGCTGATGCAATCGTAATTAGTGCTTCAATTACTGATAGTACATACATCGAGAGCATCACTATTGTAAGTGGCGGTACTGGATATACTCCTCAAAGTGGTACTCAAGTTTATCAGAATCTTCCTCTTGCTGGTGGTAACGTATCAGTAAGTTCCGATGATGTAGCTAGAGCAAGTTTCACGGTTACTAATGGTGTCATTACCGCAGCACAAGTAACTGACCCTGGAACTGGTTATAACGGTAACTTTACAGTTACTATTCCAACTGAGCTCGGATCCCCATCTGCTGCAGCAACTCTTACTGCTGTTAAGGGAACAGTCAATCGTGGTTACGGCAACATCAGTATTGATGTTAGAAAAGCAAATGCAAATACCACAAGTACATCTCTGTATGGTAACTATGGTATTTCTAAATTCCGCAAGAGAAAGAGTGATCAATCTCTTGCCAACCAAACAGAAGCTGGTTTTATTGTAACCAATAGTGGAGAAGTTCGTCTCGATCAAGGAACTGGATCTGGTCTGATTGCCGAATTTATTCAGGGTGCTTTTGGTACTTTAAGTGTTGCAAATCTTGTTGATGCAAGTTTGTTTACTCAAGGAAGTATTGATCCTGCTCGTATTGCACAGGGAACTTACAACATCAGCATTAACGGAGAATCAGCTAGCACTGCTCTGTTGAAGCATGACGAAGTTCCAGTAACTTCAAACCCAGCTCCAAGTGCTTCATCTCTTGGTATCGAACTACATTTGAGAAACAACAGTACAGTTTCTCTGAGTGATGGTGGAACCCAAGCAGGTATCCTTACATATAGAAGAAAATCTGCATCCAGCACAAGAGCAGTAACTCAACTTGGATTCACAGATAATAACAATCTTTGGATCCGTGGTGATAGTGGTGGAACTTCCACAACATATTCTTCTTGGTATCAAATTTGGTCATCTAATAATGATGGTGCTTCTTCTGGATTAGATGCAGACCTTCTTGACGGTCAACAGGGTCTGTGGTATCAGTCTGGTCACAATATTGGAGATAGAAGAGGTCACGGAACCCTTGGAGATCCATTCATTCCAGAAGTTCTCGGTAGAGACAAGTATGTTCTGGAAAACTTCTATGTTGCTGGAACGGGCAATAAGTTTAAATTCTATATTCCAAACTTCCATGTAGTCACTGGACCAAGTGGCAACATCGCAAATAGTGGAACTTATACATTATATGAAGATGCTAATGCAACTCAGAATATTGGAACAATAATTGTTGATTCAAATGGTGCAGTACAAGGTACTGGAAATGACGGTAGAATTTATTCAACTATTACTGGATCCTGCACCTTCACTGCTGGAAAATCTGGTAAAGATGTCTACCTGATTGGTCCTGGTGCATCTGGAAGCACAAGATGGACTGTTACTTCTTCTAATGAATTAGTCGCTGGTTCTGCACAGATCTTTGCAGTTAACGATAACGCAACTGGAGCTGGTATTGAATTTGGTCAAATTGGAACTACTTCGGTTCCTACATTTGATTTTAGATCTAGCGGTCAGGCATCTAACTATGACGTTCAATTCAGAGTCTCTGGTGGTACTGCTACTGATGGTGCTGGTACGCTCAGAATTAATGCTGGTGATGTAACTATTAACGGTAATACTGTATGGCACTCTGGTAACGATGGTTCAGCTTCTCAGTTGGACGCACGCTATCTGCAGGGTGCTGAGCCATCAGAAACTGCAACCAATAGTTCTATTGTTAAGAGAACATCAGCTGGTGATATTGTTGCTAATGATTTTAGTGGTGATCAAATTACTCTGACAAATACAGGCACTTCGATCCTCAACCTTGCAGATGCTAATGGTATTACCGTAGGTAAGGCTGCAACAAACTCCCTCTCAGTTAAAGGTAAGCAAGATTCAAATTCTGGTTATCTTCGTTTTGGTAATGACACAAATGATTTTGGATATAACGCAGCAAATCTTGTTTATGGAAACGTAAGATTTACCACATCGAAAGCTTCTATTGGTAATGCTGCAGCAGTTCAAACCGATGCAATTCTGAGACTTCTTAATGCTGGAACAGATGCAAATGATGTTAACGCTCTTGGATTAGATCAAAATGCTCCATGGATACGTATTGGTGATGCTGTAGCAAGCAGAACTTTTGGTAATGGTATTGGTATCAAATTCCATGATGATTCTGTTGCTCACTGGTCTATTGGTCAGTTGAGTGGTTCATTTAGAATTTCTCAAACAAGCAGTAGTGGAGGTCAACTATTCCCAACATCTAGAACTGATGCTTTAACAATTGCCACAAATGGTCATGTTACAGCTAACGTGAAGATGATATCTCCAACCTTTGAATCTAGCGTTGCTACAGGAACAGCACCATTCACGGTTACTTCTACTACGGTTGTTACCAACCTGAACGCTGACCTGCTCGATGGTTACTCTGCACTGGGTCTTCCATACTTCGGTTCTACAGTCAATACCTGGTTGAGTGACGCTGGCGGTCAAGAAAGATTCTTCTTTTCTAATAATGGCACAACATACTTTAGAACAGGAGATGATTTTGTTTGGAGATCTGATAATGATAATTGCGTTGCCACATTAACAGACACTGGCACCATGACGCTTGGCGGCAACCAGGGCAGTGATTATTTCCAAACTACTTATGCACTTGAAGCTAGAGCTAAGAATGGTATTAACTTAAATGCCGCTGAAGCACTCTCAAGTGGTCAGAAGACAACAGTTCTGAGAGCCACTGGAGATAAGCAGTGGATTGATACTTACGGAATCTTCAAACGTAATCGCCAGACGGTTGATGAAAACATTACGGTTGCTGCTACAGACAATTGCATGTCAGCTGGTCCAATTACCATAAATAATGGAGTAACAATTACTATTACAAACGGCGGTAGCTGGAGCATCGTATAATTATGAGTACACTTTCCGTTCGAGATTTGCAAGGTTTAGGAACTTTTAGTAACACAGTTAGAGTTCCCTCTGGTCATACATTAGATATTGATGGTAAATTTATACTACCGACATATACTTCAGCATCTAATCTTCCAGCTTCTGGAAATACTGCTGGGGAACTTTCTTTTGTAAGTGAAACGGGGCAAATATATGTTTGGACGGGAGTTAGTTGGGTTGCTGTTGGTGGGGGATTGCTGGGTTATTCTTCTGCGAATCCAGCTTCTAATCCTCAGGCAATTTTAAATGTAAACCCATCAGCAACTAATGGTGCTTATTGGTATAATTTTGGAAGTGGATCTGCCCAAATTTATACAGATTTTTCATCTGGTGGGTATTTACTGGCGGCAAAAATCAATTCATCAACAGACGCTGCAGGTCCATGGACATATCTTGGATCTAATTGGTCAACAACTTCAGAAGTAAATGCTTCACAGGGAGCAGACATTACTACTGGAAGTTGTGTCACTAAAGCATATTATGAATACAATATGACTACTGGATTTAGAATGTGCTTGGGATCAGTTTCAAATAGTTTAACCGAGGCATACTCTGGAGGTCCAGCAAGATCAGCTTTTGTTGGATCGCAAAGAAGTTCTCAACATGGTAGATCTAATTTTCATACTTGGTTTAATGTAGGAACTGGAATTGCTAGTTCTGTTTTTGATAACCAACTATATTGTAATGTATCTGGTTTTAACGTAACTAGTGTATCCGCCGCTGCTTTACGATGGGGAATTACTATGAATAATGAGAATGATTGTGCCAGTAACGACTCAGCTATTGGATTTGGTACATATACAAATAATAATAGTAGTAGTGGTGTTAGAAATGTGCAAGCTGGTGGTCATAGATGGAATCCAGATGATAGATATCCAGCTCAAGGTTACATGTTTGTAAAATAAATTTTTTTCTATTATGGCAAGCACTTTAAGAGTAGATCAGTGGCAAAATACTGGAGGATCTGATGTAGCATCTTCCGATGGATCGACTATGACTGTTAAAAATCATTTAACTTTTTCTTCTGGTAAAAGATTTGATTTACCACAGTGGACCACTGCCAGTAGACCAGCAACTCCCCCATATGGTACTATGGGGTATAATACCAGTAGGAAAGTTGCAGAAGTTTATAATGGATCTGTTTGGACTGATGTGGGCGAGGCAGTTTATCCAGTCCCAATAACAAATGGTTTGACGATGCATTATGATGCAAATAGACCAGATGCATTAGGTTATACTGGAAACACTTGGATTGATCATACTAACTCAGCTGGAAATGTAAACATAAGAAATAGAAATAGTGATTGGTCATTTACTACTGAAACTAGCACAAATTTAATTTGTGCCTATGCAAATGCTGATAGACCAAGTAGTTCAGGTATAGATATTTCACTTGGTCCTTGGTGGAATAAAATGGAAGGAACCTTTGAATTCTGGTTAAGACCAGTTGATTATGCTGGAGGTCATGGGTGGTTTGTAAACTCAGATGGAGAAAGTCATACAAATGCTTCAAATTGGTTTTGGATTGGTACTTGGAGTAACAGTGATTGTTTTTACTTTAGACAAGGAAATTCATCCACATGTTGCAACGATGTGTCTAGTTGTAGTTTCAAAGCTTCTGGGTATTATCCATTAAATACTTGGCAGTGCTTTACTGTTACTTGGAGAGTAAATGCCGCTAGAGCAATAGTTTATCGTAATGGAAGTTCGATATATTCTCGCTCAGATATGCCAACAGATCCTCCAAATTCAAATCCAACTGGAACTGGTCAATTACTTAATGGTCATGGTAGACCTGATAATGAACAATTTAAAGGTTATTGTTCCATGTATAGATATTGGAATAGGGAACTTTCTTCTACTGAGGTCGCAACCATGTATGACCGCTATAAAGGGATTCACGGATTATGATAGAAGATAGAAAGATCAATTTAGAAAATAATAAAAAAGTTGTTTTACAGACAAAAAAACAACATTATAGAGAAGCAAGAGAAAAGATTCTTCCATCTCTTGATGTTGAATTTTTTAAAGCTTTAGAAGATTACCTATTAAATCAATCAGATCTACCAGATAATCTTAAAAATATTATAGATAAAAAAAGAGAACTTAGAGATGTTACTAACTTAACAGCAGATTCATTCTCGGATGAAATTGATATTATGGATTACACTCCACCTTGTTTAAAGTAAAATGTCAAACCTAAACGTAGGTAATTTAATTTCTGGATCAGGAGTTTCTTTACCATCATATACAACAGCAAATTTACCATCTGGAAAACCAGCTGGAACTATTGTTTATGATTCTACCGAGTTGGCAGTTAAATTATTTAATGGTACTAGCTGGGTTAAAATTGGATTTGGTGCAGTCGCTTCTGGTGGAACCATAACTACTTCTGGCGCATATACAATTCATACCTTCACTGGGACTGAAACATTTACAGTACCAACCACTTTAGTTGTAGACGTTCTTTTGATTGGAGGTGGCGGCGGTGGAGGATCGAGAAATGCTGGTAGAGATAGTGGTGGAACTGATGGTGGAGCTGGAGGTGGAGCTGGAGGATTTGTCCAGGTAAATAATTTTGTTGTGCCAGCTGGATCGCATACAGTTCAAGTTGGTGGTGGAGGGACTGGTGGAAAAACTCCGAATTCCCAGCAACCTGGATCAAATGGAATCCCAAGCACATTTAGAGGACTTGAGGCATACGGTGGTGGATACGGAGGAGCTGGTCCTGCGATTCCTGCAGGAAATGGTGGTCCTGGAGGATCTGGTGGAGGAAAAGGAGGAGGTGGTGGAACTGGTGGACCTGGTGGCACTGCAACTCAACCAACCGCTCCAGGACTTTCTGGAGCAAATGGAAGAGGATTTCCTGGAGGTGGTATTGATGCATCTCCACCGTATACTGGAGCAGCTGGCGGTGGTGCAGGAGGAGCACCCCCTACCACTGGCGGTTCTGGAAGAGTAACTCCAGGTGGAAATGGATTTCCAAGTACAATTAGTGGAATCGATGTCATATACGCAGGAGGTGGCGGTGGCGGCGGTGGTGGCGGAGTAACTGGTGGTGGTGCTGGTGGACCTGGAGGAGGAGGCGCAGGTGGAACTAACCCTGGAGATGGTGCTGCTGGAGCAGCTGGTCGCGGCGGCGGTGGTGGCGGCGGGGCTGGTAATCCATATCCAGCAGGAGGAGGTGGTGATGGAGGTCCAGGAATTGTAATTATTAGGTATAGGACTCCATGATTATTTGTTTTTCTGGAAAGTACAAATAATCTATTTTTGAGTTATTTAAAGTTCTAATAGCATCTTCTGGAGTTTCAACTATACATTCTCCAGCAAGATTAAATGAAGTGTTAAATAAAATTGGCACTGCCGTTTTCTTATAGAAAGATTCTATAAGATTATAGTAGTGTAAATTTTGTTTTTTTGTTATCGTTTGAATTCTACAGGTATTATCTACGTGAGTAATTCCAGGAATTTTATCCGAAATAACTTTTACTGCATACATCATAAATGGAGATTCTCTTAATCCTCTCATGTCAAAATAATCATGAACATATTCCAGTAATATAGTTCCAGCAAAAGGTCTAAACCATTCTCTATGTTTTATATTATTGATTATATCTTTTGCGTTTGGATTTCTAGGATCAAATAAAATACTTCTGTTGCCAAGAGCTCTTGGACCACCTTCGGATTGACCTTGATAGATGGCAACAACTTTTCCCGAAATTAATATATCAGAAATATCATTATACGATACTTTTTTACCAGTATAATTTATTTCATATCTTCCACCAAGATATAGAGAATCCAATTTTCTAATCCTTGTATCTTTAGTGGATGAATGCCAGAAATACTTAGCTGCTCCTATGGATGTACCCGCATCACTAGATATTGGTTCAATATATAAATTTATATCTTTTGGAAGAATACTCAAATAATAATAGTTTGCTACACAGTTTAAGAAAAATCCCCCAGATAAGCAAACGTTTTTACATCCAGTCTTTTTGATCAAATTGAGTATATATTCACCTATATTTTTTTGAGTTTCTTGTTGCAATTTGTACGCAAAATTGAATTTGATTTTATCATCATTACTTTTTAAATATGGATAGTTATTGACATTTAAATATGTATTTCTTAAATCTTTTTTTATACTGAATAGTTCATTATTGATAAACCCATTCTTGTATATGTTTGGGATATTCTTATCTGGTTTGCCATAAGATGACATACCCATAACCTTTCCTGCATCTAGAGAATGAAATCCATAAAATTGTGCAGTGTTTTGAAATGCCATCGCTTCACTAAGATTATTTGATATTATTCTATTTTCTAATCTTAAATTACATTCAAATGGAACTGCTATATGTTTATCAATCTCTATAAAATTATCTGGATATGATGCTAGATAAGCACTTGAAATTTCTCTACCATAGGTTTCTGGTAGAAATTTTTTATGATTTAATTTGATTTCAGATCCCATTCCATCTTTTACTATACATATAGCTTCTTCAAATCCAGAATTGTAAAAAGCATGAGCAGCATGTAATTTATGGTGATCTCTCCAATAATCATTCGTTAAAATTTTATTATTTTTTTGCCTATGTTTTAAATAAAGAGTGTAGATATCATCTACTGTAAAACACTCTGCTGGTGGAGTTTGTCCAACTCCAGCTAAACAAAGCACATCACACGGATAATTATTTTTTTCTAATACGTGAAAGGGATATGCGTCGTATTTAATATTGGATATTCTTTCATTTTCAAGATGAAATAAAATTTCACCATTTTCCAAAATGGAAACTGAAGAATTATGAACTCTGCTTATCCCAAACGTAATCATTTGATCATTTTATTCTTACCTATATAATATACTTGATGTGATTCTCTTTGTCAAATGGCATTTCAATCAATTTGGTATACCACGAGAGTTCCAAAAAAATTAGTAGATACACTTGAAGAAAGCTTATCTGAATATGATTCTAATTTCTCCGCTGGAATAACATATAGTGGCATAAATCTCAAAAGTAGAGATAGTAAAACATGTTGGATACCAAGTGACCACTGGATTTGTGGTTTTTGCTATCACCATGTTTTGATGTCCAATCGAACTAATTTCAATTATGATATTTTTGGATTTGATCATGATCAAATGCAGTACACTTCATATTCAGAAGGAGAGTATTACAATTGGCATTTGGATGGAGGAATAACAGTAAATTCTGATGTGCAAAGAAAATTATCCGTAGTTTTGCAATTATCGGATCCAGATGAATATGAAGGTGGAGAAATGCAAATCATGAATGAAGACGGATCGATGTATATACTACCAAAAACTAGAGGAACTTTAATCGTATTTGATAGCAGAGCAAGACATAGAGTCAGAAAAGTTTATAGTGGAGAAAGAAAATCTTTAGTTGGTTGGGTTGTTGGACCGAGGTGGAAATGACAGAGAGAATAAATTGGGAGGTTATTTTATTTAAAAATTTATTAGATCCCAAAGATCTTGTTGAAGAAGTTCCTCCAGAAAGAGGTAGTATAAAATATACACACAATAATATAGAATGGTATCCAACAGAACAACAAGTTCATGGAAGTCTAGCTAGATACAATCATCCAAAATTTCGCAAATATCATTATCAAATTAAGAATAGAATTGAGGAAATAATAAATGATAAATTGTATCCCACATACTATTATGATAGATTTTATTTTAAGGGGCAAGATCTAACCAAACATACTGATAGGGGAGCATGTGAGGTTAGTTTATCGCTACATATTAGTAATAACTTAAATTATGATTGGCCAATATGGTTTGAAACTGAGAATGGCGAATGGCACGAAGTTGTCTGTAATCCTGGGGACGGAGTTTTATATAAAGGAATTACTGTCCCACACTGGAGAGAAAAAATGAAAGGGGATTATAAAAGTTATTTTCACCAAATATTTTTTCATTATGTTAGAAGAGATGGTCATTATGTTCAACATGCATTTGATTCGGCAGCAAATACATAGGAGAAGTAAAACAGATGGCTCACTTTGCACTATTAGATGAAACAAATACTGTAACTAGGGTTGATCTAGTTGAAGATCATCACTGTACTGATATCCACGGTAAAGTAGTTGAAGATCGTGGAATAGCATTTTTAAAATCCATATATGGAGAAAATTCAAATTGGAAACAGACCTCATATACTGGAAGGATAAGAAAAAACTTTGCTGGGTGTGGATTTTCGTATGATCCATCTATAGACGCATTCATTCCACCAAAACCACATTCTAGCTGGATTTTAGACCAAAACACTGCTACTTGGTGGGCACCAAAACCCAAACCAGACATGGAGAAATGGTATGAATGGAATGAAGAAACTTTAGATTGGATAGATAAAGGAGTTCTTTTTTCCGAAGAAGATAAATTATACTTAAATAGTGTTATTGAAAATGAAGATTAATTTTTCTACTCTTTATATTTTAGAAGTGTTCTATCAAAGTTCAAAAGAAGATCCAAATTATAGATATTCTAATCGGATTAAAAAAAATTACAAGGTTTCGAGTTTTATAACTAGGAAAGAGTTTCTAACTCTGATAAAATTTATATCAAAAAAATTAAAACTATCAAAAATTCATAAATTTCTTTCCAGAAAGCTACTTTTGAAATACATTAAATTTGAATCTTTAGGTAGGTCAAATTCTAAATTTTTTGAAAAATATCCATCGTTATATTTTGAATCAAGAGAAAGAATACATGACATGATTAGATATGATCAGATGAGAGCATAAATATTTTTAAGTTATAATTATTAACCATGACTACAGAAGATATGGTGAAAGATTTCACCGAGCAACTGAAAGAGCAAAAAGCAACTATTGTTGAACTTGAAACAGCTTTGACAGCGAGAAAGAATCAGGTTCTCAGATTAGAAGGAGCAATAGAAGCTTTGAATATGACTTTAAAGA
>Ga0194133_10003480_pt1 | contig 22283 bp, 15 predicted proteins | sample TA2KigOf40mmetaG_FD_155448 | JGI IMG/M metagenome (GOLD analysis project Ga0194133, IMG submission 155448) | Freshwater microbial communities from Lake Tanganyika, Tanzania - TA2015055 Kigoma Offshore 40m | ecosystem: Environmental > Aquatic > Freshwater > Lake | place: Tanzania: Lake...
CCAGGTCAGCTTGTAGGGCGGATTGTCTGTCATCCTTGTTCATGGCCTCGGGACCGGCCTTCCATGCCATCGTTCGCCAACGACCCGGAAGAGGATCCACGTGTTGACCGGAAGAAGTCAGCATGGGCAAATAAAATCCCTTGGCCGAAGGAGCCCATCGATACTGTAACATAAGTCGTGTGCTGTCTTCGGCATCGTCCAAAAGCGACCATTCCAAGGACGGTACTTCGGCATGCTGCAGCCACCACCGCAGGGTACCAGCAAAGCGGGGATCCAAGGCAGAGGCCCAATGCTCTATCATTTGTTCAGAGCCAAGGGTACGCCCGGCAAATTTTCGGTAAGCGCTTCGTAGCGCCTCGTTCCATCCCTCCTCCATGCCCGGACTGTTGCGCAGGCTATGGAACATCCATGCGCCTTTGTAGTAGATATCGGCATCGTGGGCGGCAAATCGACGACCGCGGGGACCCTGCATGGGCTTGCGGTTCTGAATCTTGCGCTGCATTCGCTGCATGTAGGCATCGGCTTCCCTTCGCCCCCCATCCCGGCATTCCAAATAAACAGCCTCCATCAGGGTGGTCAAGCCTTCGTGAATCCACCAATCTGCTGGATCCGAAGCGGATACGGAATTTCCCCACCATTCGTGCCCGCTCTCGTGCACCAGGATAAAGTCAAATCCCCATTCATTGTTACGGAAACCGTTACCGTAGGCGATAGCGCTTTGATGCTCCATGCCCAGGTACGATGCCTGTATGACCTTGTAACCGTCTTTCCAGAAGGGATAAGGTCCCAGCCTGTCTTCGTAACAACTCATCATGTCCACGACCTGTGCCAAATGTGCTCTGGCCCGGAGCAGGTCATCGGGCGCTACATAAAATTCCAATTCCCTTTCGATACTCTTCAAGTCCACGTAAGGCTGCACAAAGCGGGTGTACCGACCAATGTTGAAGGTGATGTTGTACAAGTTGATGGGTTGGGTCACCTTCCAGGTGACGGTCCGTTGGGATCCCCGCACGGTATCGGCGACCCTGCGGCCGTTGGCCACCATATCCATGAGGGCAGGTTTACGGTTAGGATCAGGCGAAGAGGCATAGGCCGGGAAGGTCATGGTCAACGAAACGCTGTCCGGTTCAGTATCGGCATGGTCCAAACATGGCCACCAGGACCGCGCCCCCGATCCTTGGCAGGTCATCCCCAAACGAGGATAACCCAGGCTGTCCCGGCGCACCACCACCCCATCCTGCCACGGCGGCTTGAGGGCGGGGACCAAATGCCCCGAATAATGGACTTCTACGGCCTGTAGGCCTCCGGTCTTGACGCCCTTCAACCTGCATTCGATGCGACCGGATTGGTACCTGAAGGGCAATTCCCTCCCCTCCCATCGAACGGATTCCACCGTCCATGCCCCCTCCAGGTCCATCACCAAGCGTTCTTGAGCCGTTTCCCCTGCCTCCAACAGCATCCGAACCTTACCCCGCCAGGGGAGGACCTCCGGGCCATCCTTCGCGCTTGGAGGCGGGACCAGCCCCAAGGTATCCAGCGTCATCGTTAACTGGTAGGAGCGTGCGATCCAAGGACGCGATGCAGCATGGACCCCGTGGACAAACAAGAGCAGGCCCAAGGCCCACCACGACGCATACCGGTTCATTCTTAAAATTAGATACATTTGCCAAGGTTTATGAAAAATCGTTTCACCGTACCTGGCAAAAATGCATGGCTTTACTTGACTTGCATCGCCGCGGTGACCACTTGTTCGGCCATTTACGCAGGGAACTTTCCCCTTCATCGGGGGTTCTATTTGGGCGCCAAAGATTATTTCACCGCTGCGGTAGCCTTGGGCTTCGTCTTCAAACTTGGAAGAGAAGGGCACTTAAAGTCTGCGGCATTTTGGAAACCCCTTGATGGACTAAGCGGCTTCGTCCTCTTGGGGGCGTACGGTATTCTCCAAACGTTGTGGCTCCAAGAAAATGTGTTAAGCGTGGTATCCTCCCTGCGCATATGGCTGTACCCCCTACTCGTGGTTTGGCTGGGATATGCCATGGCGCATCGAGAAGGATCAAATTCCCCGCAACGAAGAGCCGCCATGACCATGGCGTTGGCGTTGATGGCGGCAGGATCCGTGGTCATCTACCTGCTATCCCTTGCTCATCGTTTGGATTGGTGCCGTTTGTACTTTGTCTCCAAAAACATTTGTCTGAAAGGTCCCATGCCCGAACAATGGATTGAACCGGTGCATACAGGGCTTGTGAGAATGGCGGGGCTTTTTCTGGACCCTGTCAACAACGGGCATTTCTGGGTATGGGCCTTGTCCCTGGTGATTCTTCAAGTTCGATCGTTCCCGCGATTGACCTTTTGGTCCCTGGCCTTGGGGGGATTGGCTATCTTGGGGTTGACCTACAGCAAAGGTGCAATTTTTCAGTTTTTGGTCATGTTGCCGTGGATGCTGTGGCTGTTGTTCGCTCCTCAATTTTCGGAGCGCCTAGCCCATCGTGTGCAGCAAATCCTTACCGCGGGGGTGCTCGCGGCTCCGGTCATCCTGGTGCTGCTGATCATGCAGCTCGCGCCGTACCATCCCGGACTCCAAAATCACTGGGAAGCCCTCCAATTGGGTGTCGCCCAAGGCACTTGGTGGGGAGAAGGCGCAGGGACCCATGGTCAGGTCGCGGTGCTCCACCATCGCCTGGGGGATCACCATTTGGGCGACAGCGCATGGGCTTCCCTCACCGGGCAGTTTGGTTGGATCGGGCTCATCCTCTGGGGCCTGAGCTGGATTTTATTGATCGCGCGCCTTTACAAGCACGATCAGGTTGCGGCCCTCTTGTTGTTTCTTCAGTGGGGCCTGTCGTTGTTTTCGGAGGCCTCCATGTACCCTCTTTCGCTGCTAGGCCTCCTTATTCAAGCGGGTTACAGCCTATCGGTGATGAGCAACCATGCTACCGCATCTTCTCCCAAACCCTTGATACCAAACCCTTGAACCGAAGCGCCATTCTCGACTATGTCGGCCGCAAAGCGGGCATGGATTATTTCTCCCTGCGTTTGCACCGTGAGCTGCGCAATCTCGGTGTTGAGAACACTTTATACACTAATTTTTCGGAAAGTTCCGATGCCTCTGTCCACCACGTATTTCCATGGGAAGACGGTACAAGGAGTCGGTGGTCTTCCACGCTGGGCTATGTGACCGGTATCCTCCGCACTTTCCAGGGGATACGCCGTCAAAAATCGCAACACTTTATTTTTCATTATTTCAAAGGTGGGCTCCGCGAGGCCCTGGTCCTGGAATTAGCCCGATGGCATGGTCAACGCATTCACCTGCTGGTGCACGATGTCGAAAGCCTCGATACGGCCAGGCTATCCAATGGACTAGGTGGAGCCATGGCCAAGATCTTGCGTCGTTGGATCTTGCATCATGCCTGCCATCATGCCTATACCTTCAGCCAAGCGGCGGCCGATGAATTGCTGCAGCACGAGCCCGCGCTACGGGAACGGCTAACGGTGCTGCGTCATGGACACTTTCTGGACTTACCCCTGCCGGTTCCCACCCAAGCCCAAGCCCGCCAAGCGCTTCAAATCAAAGACGGGACCACGACCCTTTTGTTTTTTGGTCAAATCAAAAAGTCCAAGGGCTTGGATATACTTCTGAAGGCCATGAACCTAGTCCATGACCCGGATATTCAATTAATTATTGCGGGAAATGCCCGAGATGTGAACCCTCAGGACCTGATTCAATCGTTGGTAAAGCCTTCCGTTCAAATGCAAATTCATCTGCACAATCGGTATATCTGTGATCAAGAGCGAGATTCCTTGTTCAAGGCCTGCGATGCTTTGGTCATCCCCTACCGCCGCATCTACAACAGCGGGGTCCTCATGATGGGTTTGAGTTACGGCAAAACCGTCATCGCCTCCGATCTACCGGCCAACCGCGAAATCATACAAAATGGGGTCAATGGATGGCTCTTTGAAGACGGAAACCCCTCGGACCTGGCCCAAATCATCATCCGGCTCAAAAACACATCAAACAATACTACATCTAACGCCATAATAAACCCATTGCATTTGGCTCATTCGTGGAATTTAATGGCTCAACAAATGAAGTCCTTTATGGGGCACTAAATCACCGCAACAAACTTATGTCGCCTCAACATATTTTTTTTGAATTAATTTAATCTTTTTATCCTTATGCGTTTCATTAAACTCACCTTCTTTTTATTTGCTTTGGTGCTACAAGCCGCCTGCATTGATGATAATCTCCGCAAAATCATGGATGGCAAGGTCAAAGTCGCCTTGGACCCAGATATTGCCGCCCCTGTTGGTCAATTTAATATCACCATCGCCAACCTGCTTCGCAACGATTCGCTCGTCCTTCAAGACACCACCAACGGATCACTCAAGATTGTGTACCGGGACGACTCCTTGATTCGTCAAGAGGTTAGTGATATCCTCAACATCCCCAACCAACCGAGCACTTCCACCAAAGCCAAGGTCGGCAAGTTGAACATTGATGGCTTTAATATTCAGCGAAGCCTCTCGATCGACAGTGTTTTACGCAATTTGGATTCGATCACTCGGAGCGCCTTGTCTGTGGCCAGCTCCTTAGGCATTCCGACACCCTTCCCGGAAATTCCGCTACAAGGCGGTGGTTATCATAGCTTGGGATCGGTCAGCACCTTCTCAAATGCCTTTTTTGACGCAGGGACTCTCCAATTTAACATGACCAACAACTGGAATGCCACGATCCAAACCCTGGTTATTGATCTCCAAAATCCAGGCAATCAATCGGTGGGTAAGATTCGTTTTGTGAATGTGGCGCCAAATACCTCCCAGTCGGCTCAAATTGATTTATCAGGGAAAATCCTCTTCTCCAATCTATCTTTTGTTATTGACTCGATCTATGTTCCTACCAGCACGCAACCCGTAACGGTTTCATTGGGACAAACCATTCAGCTAAGCGTTTCAGGAACTGGCCTTCGGATCAATACGGCTATTGCACAAATTCCAGGACAAAACTTGGGCAACGATACCTCCACGGTTGCTTTTGATATGGATGATGGCGAAGAACTTTATGAGGTTTTCTTGGACTCGGGCAGCTTGGATCTCCGTTTTAATTCATCTCTTCATCTTGCAATCGCCTGCTCCCTTCAAATTCCAGGCATTCGGGATCTCGCGGGTCAATCGGTGATTCGAGGCTTTGTGATTCAATCCGGCCCTCAGGGTAATCTCATCATCGACCTAAGTAACAAAATCATTGACCTCAAGCTCCTCAGCCAAGGATTTAATCAATTGCAAGTGCTTTTTACCAAGGCTATCCTGCCTTCGTCAGGGAATATTAGCATCGACCAAAACGACTCCATTGAATTCACCTACGCCCTGAAAAATCTTAAGTTCAACCATGTCAAAGGGTATTTTGGGCAGAAGGACATTGGCTCCAGCCCCGCCGCGGTTGATTTAAACCTGTCCACCCTCAAAGACTTGGGAGGCACCTTCTTCTTGGCCAACCCCGAACTCAAACTTAAGGTCCAAAACAGTATTGGGGCGCCTTTGAATTTGGATTTGAACCTAAGCGGTCGCAAAGCAGGACAAAGCCCGGTCTTTCTGAACTCCCCCAACCGAGCCATTCCCCATCCCACGGTTTTGGGGACGACCGCCACGGGTCAAATTTCCTACAACAGTAACAATTCTTCGCTGCCTCAACTAATTTCCATGCCCCCGGATTCCATCCTGGCGGCAGGGGACATCCGTCTGAACCCATTGGGCGTAACGGATACGAATTTCATTACCAAAAACTCCTTTATTCAGTTGGGTGTAGAAATGGAAATGCCATTTGAGATGAGCGCCAGTGGGGTTGGCTTTGGCGATACCCTCGAATTCGATGGGGCGGTTTTTGAGTCTCTTAAGGCGGCCACTCTGGTTTTCAAAACGATCAACGGATTTCCCTTTGATTTCAAGGCTCGCTTCACTTTCATGGATTCAACCTATGCCCCGCTGTTCAGCGACAGCCTGAGCATCATGGAATCGGCCCTCATCAATGCCGATGGGGAGGTCATCGAAACCAAGTCCAATATCAGCCGTCTAAGCATGGACGAGTCGAATCTCATTCCTGTCCGACGGGCCAAATACTTGGCCGCACGCCTAACCATGCAGACTCCCCAAAACGGAACTCGGGTTGTTAAACTTTATTCCGATTACTCTATTATTCTCAAAGTCGGCCTCGATGCCAAAGTTGATATCCAACTCTAAGCCATGAAAAAAATCTTTTTGACCATCCTAGTTCTTGCCGGAATTCATAACATCACTTCGGCTCAATTTGCAACCCCAACCATGGCCGGCTTTAACTCTCTCCACCAAAGCCTTCATGCGTCACCGGCCACATTACCCGAATACAAATACTACCTGGCTTTGCCACACATGGATTTTGGTGTCCATAACAATTTTGCATTGAATGATTTGTTCACCCCGGATGGTGATTCGTTGGGTTTGGATTTGTCCAAATGGACCCGCACGAATTCAGGCCCCCTGCAACTGCAACTGAATCAAAATGTCCGATTGTTGGACGTGGGCTTTGCGCTGTCTACCAAGAATTATTTGTACTTTGGGAGTTCCGTTCAATTGAATCAAAATATTGCTTTGCCTACTGGGCTCTTGCAGTTTGCCGAGATTGGCCGCACCTTAGAAATGAGTGGCCTGGATATCGATGTTACGGCCTTGGCGGAATACCACGTTGGTATGGTTCAGAAAATAGGCCCCTTCTCCTTGGGTTTACGTTACCGCTTGCTGAACGGCCTTGCCAACCTACAAACTGTTCGGAGCGATCTCCGGCTTGATATGTCTTCGGACTCCATTCAAATGCATACCGACCTGGAAATGAGAGGCTCGAACCTGCAGGACCAGGATGCGACCGGTAGGCCCCTTTCGGGTAAATTTCCAGTTATTTCCAGTTTGGTTCCCTTCTCGGATAATAGAGGCCATTCCATTGATTTTGGAGTGGGTTATACCTACAAAAACCAACTGAGCTTGGATGTTTCTCTGCTCAACATCGGAAATTCCATCACTTGGAATAGTAATCTGAGCACCTACACCTCCCAAGGGCAATTTCATTACACCGGTCCGATTATCAACATGGGAGTGGATAGTGCGGGCAATGCTTTTCAAGGTATTGCGGATACCATCACGGCTCAAATCGAACAAAAGCTAGGGCTTGATACCTCAGGCTCTAGCACTTCCTACACCACCTCAATGACCCAGCAAATGTTGGTGCATTTGAATTACCGGCCTTATAAGTGGCTCGGGGTTGGTTTTATCTACCGCCAACCTTTGAGCGAGGTTCGGTTGCTGAGTGATGTCGCTCTTTTTGCGCACTATGTGGACCTGAAATGGGGGCCTTGGCTTTCAACCAGAATTCATTACAGCGGTTCCGAGAATCGCAGCAGCCTCGGAGGCCTTGTAGCCCTGGGTTTATGGGGTTTACAAATTAGTGCTGGGGTCGAAAGCATTGGCATGTTCTTTGAACAAAGCTCTGCCCGCTTCTTACAGTTCCAAGGCGGTTTGTCCTACTGCTTTGGCTCCCGCACCCCCAAGAAGGCTAGCCAATCCAAGAAGGCTAGCTAATCCAAGAAGGCTAGCTAATCCAAGAAGGCTAGCTAATCCAAGAAAGCCAACCCCTAACTTTTGCCTGTGCAGGGGACCGCAAAGGCAGATTTCTTGAAGCCGTCCATCACAATGATGCCGGATTGTGGGTCCCGTCCACAAAGCGACCCTTTGTCCTATTGATGCAGCTGGCGGTACGGCTCCGCCTATAAAACGTATTACGGTTGGAAATACTTCGAAATTGAGCCAAATATGAAATGTGGGAAATCAATAACATAGTAAAAATATTGATTTGGCTTAGATTGCTTATTTTTTCTTTATTTTTTATTAAATGTTGCTGTTGAGTTAGTTCAAAATATAGGGTATCAAAACACTTCTGTTTCAACTCAACTTTATTCAATTTGAAAATTATAGCATAGACAAAAAGCGCTAACTAGTAGAGTATAATAAGACTTAAATGGCCTTTATTAGCTTATATTGATTTTTTGGTGCCTAAATGTCTCCGAAATTCATTAAACCTTGCCAAATTTTAACCTTTGTGGTTTTTCCACAAAATTTGAAATCTTTTCCACAATAAACAAATTTTCAGTTAAAAAAATTAATTTTAATAAAAAAACACCTATGGACTTTTCTATAAGCATTTTGTGGGACACCAATTTCCAAAATTTCGTGAATTGGTTCAATTTAATCGGTTTAATCGGTTTAATCGGTTTTTTGCGTGGAAATATTGAGCGTAAGAAGCCTTCCCAATTGTTAGATGTAAAGCGCCTCTCCCAGGCATGGACTTCAAGCGAGGGGTGGGTCGCCCGATTTTCAATTCTCTTTTTGCCTTTTGTATTGATTTACAATATTCTAATTTGGATTTTGTATGGCTGTGCATCAATTCTAGACTTCATAGCATATATTTTCAGATTAATTTGGCAAGGTCTCACATGGATTTGGAAAGAGGTCCTTTATCCTGGAGTAATTTGGTTACTACGTCTATTTTGGTACTATCCAATTGGATTTAGTTGGAAGTTTTTCCAATTGGCCATAAACCTAATCCCAAATTCATATCAAGCCGCACCTCTAAAATCTTCAGTAATTTCATTATTCAAATTTTCAACCCTCACATTGTTAGGATTTTTTATCCATAGATTATTTCCGGATTTAAAGATTTTAATGTTTTTAGCCTACGCTATCATTATTTGGCAATTTCAATCGGCCATAATGATTACTTCTACAGGGGCTAGAAAAAACCTATTTAATGGCGTTTTTCCAACTAGTCTAATCAATAAACCTATGTTGTGGTTGGGCGTATTTTGTATTGTGACTTTAATCCTTTTTTTATTAGAATTTTTGGGCGGATTTCCATTGCTATTTATAGGTGGTTTGTCAATAAGTGGGGCGCAATTGGGTTTAATAATTTCTTGTGTTTTCCTTTTCGCCTACGTTTCTGCACTATTATACCTACCAGCATATTTCACCAATGCAAATGAATCAATAAACCTGCAAAAATTCACCATCGCGATTTTCAACAGGCTACCAAAAGTGATATGGTCAAGCCCTTTTTTAATATTAGGATTACTGCTTGCAGGAATTTTGCCGTTTACAGGGGGGTATTTACTGAATAAAGGTATCAAAACTGTATCCCATAAAGATTTACAAGAATGGCACACCTCCATATTGCAGTCAGACAATCATATACCCTCAATATTAACGGCTAATAAAAGCAAGTCCACTCTAGACTCCATACTAAAAGAAAAATATAACGACAGTGTATCTTTAAGAAAATCAGGGGAAAATATCAAAGCTCAATACTTAAACAAAATTGATGTAATTAAAAAATATAAATCAAGAATTCAAAACAATCAAATACATACATTTTCAAATCCGGCTTACATCAATGAGTCTCAATTTTTTAGTGTTCCGCCTATTCCAAACTCAGATTCATACACATGGCAAATTGTTCGTGCAGGGAAAGTTATTCTTAGTTCAAAAATCGATGCAACTAATAATAATAATAAAAACTCTTCAGTATTCTACCATACTTGGAAGGATACGGGAACTTATATGGTTAGTACAACCCCCAATAATATTTGTGGTAGTGGCAATGAAATATCGACATCCGTCCGAGTAGATAAAATAGAGGGAAACTTCACCATCTTACCATTTGGACCGAATAATGTTTGTATTGGAGATTCAGTAAAATATACAACAGCGCCCGGATATTCCAATTACGAATGGAAGCACCCATACGGGATGGAAACATCTACTAATAATTATATTATTATTAAGTGGGACAAAATACCAGGCACAATGCAAGTACGAGCTCAGAAGAAAAATGGTGGTTATACTTTATGGGGAGGAACCGACGTCCAGGTTTTTGAAAAACCTGGCAATGTGACCGTTCAAGTCCCTAAGTTCTTAAAAAACGAAGATTTCACGCCGTCATTTAATGATCGTCAAAACGATTACGTTTCTAGAGAAGATGCAGATGAAAAAATTAAAATTCTAGAATATGAGCGCGATTCCCGTTTAAAATTGATTGACTTGGCCATAACAAAAAAATCAGCAGAAATAAGGCAATATCAAGATCAAATAGATTATCAGGAAGCTCTGATTTGGAATCAATTAGATAATATCGCGAGCAAACTTTTCGCCATACCTGGCATAGCCCTATGGATCTGCCTCGTTTTTGGAATACCATTTCTATTTATGGTCGTTTTTAACTTCGATTTATATAATTTTCACCAAGAAGGATCGCATTATTGGGAAAACAGTATTAAAAATTTACAAATAAATAATCCCAACCAACCACTGTTTGCACTATTTATAACAGCGGTAATTGCTATACTATTTGGCTTTTTACAATACTTGTAACTAATTTTTTGATACGAAAGTCCGCATAAAAAGACCATTAATCGTCCGTAAATTCAATTGCCCTGAACAATAGCAATGAATAATATTCATTCTGATTTTTCGGAAATTCTTTAAATCGCCCTTTCTTCAGCAGCCAAATTATTGGTATTTCAAAATTGAACTAGTATTTTAAGGACTGAAGAGGAATTAGAAAATGAAAGAAAATACATTCCCTCTGCCAAATCTATTACGGAAATACTTGAACTTTCGTCCAATTTTGCCTCTTTTACCAATCTACCGGTTTTATCAAAAATATTGTATTTCGTATTACCCAATTTTGCACCTTTCACAAACAAAACTTGTTTGACTGGGTTGGGAAACACTTCGATTTTTTCATGGATTAAATCGTCTTCAGCCTGACCGGTTGAGGCTAAAACTACCAAGGTTGCTGACACACTGGTGTCTACACATTGACCTGTTTCTGTAATGCATCTGAATTTCTCGTGATTATTCAACTGATTAACCCCAAAAACCGTTAATGAATCTGAATAAACGCCTGAAAACGTAGAATTATTAATTAGGCTTTCAAAGCCTGTTCCTGAATCACGTTGCCATCTGTATCTGGCTAAAGGGTCACTAGTTTTACTTACGAAGGTTGCATTTCCTCCCAAAACAACAGTATCATTTTCTGGATTTCGAGTATTTAATCCACAAACAGAAAGCATTGCCGGATTTGTATATTCCACGCAATTATGAGTGGTTACTACACATCTAAAAATTTGACTATATAGATTTGGAAAAACATTAACAAAAAGTGTGTCATCGTATGCCCCATTATATGGTCCAGCATTTGTTAGGTTAACAAACGTATTCCCTGATAGGACTTGCCATCTAAAGGTAGATATTGAACTAATGGATGAGGCACAAAATATAGCCTGTGGTGTAGAGGTCAAAAATGGTATACGAAAATTAATCGATGTAGGTTGTCGTTGAATATTCGAGGTACATAGAGTAAATAAAGAGATTACTTCATTAGGATTTAACGCTCGATTCCAAATTCCGATATCATCTAATTTGCCGAAAAAATAATCAGGGAATTCGGGCGTGTCAGCACCAAATTCCAAGGCGGAAATAGAAGAGTTTGGTAAAGTTTGTAATCCGCCAACAATAGAATCTAACATCACGCCGTTTTTATAAAACTTCAGAAGACCCCTGTTAAAGATTACTACGTAATGATTCCAAAAACTATTATGTAAATTAGGTGTATTCCAATTTGAAGAATGATACCGAAAACTCATTGTGGTGGGTGAATAATAGAATTGAAACTGACGCCCGCTATTAGCTGAACCAAGCTTTGAAACCAAAGGAGCATAACTAGAAGGGAACGACTGATTTTGAGCCCAAACAGAGATTGTCAATTCAGAATCTAAAATTGAACCGATATTATTAGTTCCACTAGGGACTGAAATAACATCATTAACCCCATCAAAAAAATATGCGCCATTAGAAGTGCCGAAACGATCTGTTGTCAGGCTTGCCCCCAACACAAGAGCGTGCCTACCATTACCCGAGCTATCCCCACTATTGCCATTAAAGCCCCAAAAACCAATTAATCCCTGAATGGGCACGTAATTTGGAACAGACTGTCCATAACAAGGATTTATGCTGATTTTCAAAAGAAAAGTATAAAATATGAATGTTAAAATTGTATTTTTATTCATTTCACAGTGTTTAACTTGAATGGAAAGTTACAAAGACTTACACCAAAAATCTGATAATTATTATTTTTCAATAAGTCTAAATTGAAATATTTTTTAGGTATTTACAGTTTTAGAGGGCTATATCATTGATTGTGAGGCGCCTATAGACTCCTTTATTTCCTACAAGAGCGCTTTTGATATAAAATTGGTCAATAAAACTCATCCTTATACGACCTCTCCGTAATGAACAAAGGGCGCCACTAAGATGGCTGTGCTACATCCCACTATCAAAAAATTCCACATCGCCCATTAAATAGATAAAATATAATTATCGTGATGCGCCGGCCTTGCCCTTGCTCACTTGGCGAACGCATCGGACGGAGAAGGCGGATTTCTTGAAGCCGTCCATCATAAAGATCCCGGGTTGGGTTCCGTCCACAAATCGGCCCCAGGACCCGTTGATACCGCTGGAGGTACTGCTCCACCAATACGCATAGGCGCCGACACCCCCGAAGGTGCCATCGCTTCCACGAAATCCAGCAGGGAGGCCTTGGAAGCTAAGCTCATCGCGACCTTCCAGACCGGGGAACCAGCCCTGTTGGGCTTTGAGTTGGGCGCCGGCTTTAGTTTCTCCGCCCAGGGCATTGGTCAGAGCGGTCCATTCATCGTGGGTCGGCAGCCGCCAACCCGTTGGACAGAGACCGCGCGGATCGCTTACCGCATAGGCATTGTAAAGAAGTCCGAACGTACTACGCATCATAATGTTACTATCGGGGTAGGCCCAGGCACCGGAGGTGAGTTTGGCCCAGGCTGCGTGGTCGGCGGTGCCATCGGGAATCGAATCCCCGTTGCGGTAACGGGTGACATTCAAGTTGTGTTGCATCCACCACAGGCCCGCAATGTTGACCGTTGGGTAGTCTTGCGGGTCAGATTGCGCGGTAGTTTGCTGCGTGGATTGCGCGGTTACAAATGGGCCGTGAAGGAGCAGAGCCCCAAGCACCGAGAGCAAGGCGGCATAACGCGTCATCATCAACATCATGCCCTAAATTATACTGTAGAGGTCAATCTTCCAATTCCCCCTTGATGCACCTCACCGAAAACCCGTAACCCCGGTTGAAAAAATACTTCTTGACCTGGTTGTTCTTGTAGAAAACATTGCGCAACCAGGCATCGGTACCCGCCGTGGGGGTGCTGCTCCACCAGTTGGCGCTTTCTCCGATGGCGTAAAAGGGCGCGGCGGTTTTTTCGATATTCCAATGCACGCGGTATCCGCCGGGCAAGGCCGTGAAACCGCTGGAATTGTTGGCTTCGACTGCGTCCTCCTTCCAGCCTTCGGCAGTTTTGAGCATGGGCCCTGCGTTGACGCTTTCGGCACCCCCTAAATACTGTTGCTTGGCCACCGAATCCAACTCAAAGACCATTTCCGTCCATTCCTTGTCCGATGGCAAATGCCAACCCTTGGGGGCCAAGCCGCGGGTATCCTTGAGGGCAAACCAATTGTAAAGCTTCCCGTAAACGGCGCCGTTGGCCGGGTCGTTGTTGTAGTAGCACCAGGCCGGGGTTTCGTTTTCGGCGGCAGCCATCCAGGCCGAATCCCCTGCGGCCTGCGGTATCGTGTCCCCGTTCCGAAAGGTCACCACATCCAGGTTCCGCTTCATCCAAACCTGAGCTCCGATGGTCACGGTGGGCATGGAAGGGTCGGTGAATGCAGGCGCTGGGGCCTGAGTGTTTTCGGAAGCCTCGGCAGTGTTTGGGACCTGACCGGCCTGTTGCGCCTGCACTGAATTTTGAGCCCGAGCGGTGATGGTCCCTGCGCTGAGGACCCAAACCATAACAAGGTTGGTAAATTTCATGGTGGGGGATTCTGTTCCCCAAAAATAGCGTGGGGCTGGCCCTAACTTTGGACAAACAATAGACTTAACCCTTTCTTAACGTTAAACCATGAATTGGACGGCCCTTCATTGGACGACCCTGCTCGGCGTAGCCCTTGGCGGTGCCTTGGGATCGGTGGTTAGGCTGGTCCTGTCCCAATGGCTGGGTTCAGCGCACCCGGAATTGAACATGGGAACCCTCGCCGTCAATGCCTTGGGAGGATTCATCCTCGGCCTTTGGCTGAGCCTGAACGGGAACAACCAATTTCCGACAATCACGCATCTTCCCCTGGCGTTAAACGGAGTTGTGGCCTTTGGGGTCGTGGGATTCTGCGGGGGACTCACGACGTTCTCCGCCTTTGGAATGGACTTGTGGGTGTTGTTGCAACACAAAGCTTGGGGTATGGCCCTGCTCTATTCAACGGCAAGCATCGCTGTCAATTTAGTTAGTCTTGGCTTGGGCCTTGGCCTGGGGAATATCCTCAAAGGTCTTGGGTAAAATTATTATATTTCCTTGAAAGTCAGCGGTTTTACCTTTATTCGCAACGCGGTTCTCCTGGATTATCCGATTCTGGAGGCCCTTCGCTCGATTCTTCCCCTTTGCGATGAAATCGTTGTTGCGGTCGGAAAGTCCGAAGACGAAACCCTGCAGCTGATCCAAAGTCTGGACGATCCCCGTATTCGGATCCTGCACACCGAATGGGACGATAGCCTGCGCGATGGGGGTCGAGTCCTGGCCATCGAAACCGACAAGGCCCTGGCCGCTGTTTCTCGAGAAGCGGATTGGGCGGTGTATATCCAAGGCGATGAGGTCCTGCACGAAGACGGCCTGCCTGCCCTTCGCCAGGCCATGGAAGAAGCCCTGCACCGCCCCGAAATCGAAGGGCTGCTCCTGCACTACCGTCACTTTTATGCTTCCTACGATTATGTGGGCACCGATTCCCGCTGGTACCCCTTGGAGGTCCGTGTCGTCAGGCCGCATCGCGGCATCTACTCCTGGGGCGATGCCCAAGGCTTTCGTATTCAACCCCAACGCAAACTCCGGGTTCTGCAATCCACCGCCTGGATGCACCATTACGGCTGGGTCCGTGAACCCGCTGCCATGCAACGCAAGCAAGAGAAGTTCCATCGCCTATGGCACGATGATGCCTGGATGCAGCAGAACATTCTGGTTGCCCAAGCATTCGATTACCACCTGCGGCCATCCAGCCTTGCGCGTTACCAAGGAACTCATCCCGCCGTTATGTCCCAGCGCATTGCCCGCATCAATTGGTCCTTCAACGCCGATCCGTCTTACCAACGCCTCACCCTCAAAGACCGCTTCAAGCAATTCGCCCTCCGATACCTGGGCTGGGACCTCAACCACCGCAACTTTCGCCGTATCCGCTGAATCGCAAAGAACAAAGCCGTTGAACGCTCCCTAATGCCGTTCATTGATGTTTACGAAAAAACAACCTTGTATTAAGGCACTGAGAAGCCAAGAATAGCCAAGCCGAGGTTGACTTCGTGATTCAAATTCAAGATAAAATTATACTAGTGGAAGTAAAAGCTGGCACCAAAGGATCGATGCAAAGTCTTCATTCATTTTTGGATGAAAAAAATCGACCTTCGGAATACGACTATCCTTAGAGAACTTTTCAGAATTTGACCGAGTCAAGGTATTTCCTTTGTATGCCACATCGAATATCTATGGCGATTAGGTTGACAAGGGCGCATAGGCTCCTTACTTACAACCAAGATTTTAAAAAACCTGTCCCGAAAATGGAGTACTTACAATTGGCCTATCAACTTTGAATTATTTTTCAGGCAATTTCTGTTTTATATGAGTTTTTAATTCTTCATCAAAATAACCGACAACCGGCCCAAAATCCACGCCCTGGAAGCGATTTGGTGGTGATGGACGTACCCTAAGGACACATATCTACACTTTAAAACTGTCTAAAAAGGGATTCTTACACCGTCAACAATCAATCAAAAATTCTTGCTATTTTTGGACTAGCACGTTGAAACCACCATTTAAATTTATTCGTCATCGAAAGAATTCCAATCAAAGCACCAATTAGATGATTGTGTTGGGATAATTCATCAGAAAAATCCATAACAGAATTCAAATCTTGATAAATTATCAAAAGAAACAAAGCATAACCCCACCATTTTCTAGGTGACCAACAAACTCTTGCCAAAAGAAAAGCTAATGTTGCAGAAATACCTATAGCAGGTTCATCCCATAGAAAATCGAAAAAAAGACCAATCAAAGATAAAATTGAGGTTACAAGAAACAACTTCTTGAAATCATAATTCCTGTTGATTGGAAATAAAAGGAGAAAAAATATAATTATTATATTGTAGTAGAAATGTTCAAAATCAGCATGTAAAAATCCCTTTGTCAAAGGAAAATGCATCAACCAATTCAAACCATCATTCCCCCAAATTAGAATGAAACCTGTCGAAATTAAGGTAGATATCCCAATAGCAGTAGAAAGATAAAAAGTTGTTTTAAGTGGGTTTAGGAAAATATCCTTAAGCTTTTTCATTGTGCCTTTATGGTTTATTTTCATATGATTAGTGCAATTTTTTCTTGCAGTGCTTGGTTAGGTGTTTTGTATTTAAATTTTCTTACAGGTCTGTTGTTAAGGAATTCTTCAACTTGTCGGACAAGGTGATGAGATATTTCACGAAGATTGGTCTTTTTGGGAAGAAATCGTCGGATTTGACCGATTCGATTTTCGACGTTCCCTTTGTCTTGGCTGGTATAGGGTCTGGTAATTAGGTTTTAAGACCAAGGGCCTGTCCTTTTGCCTGGTGTTCCGCAAAGGCTTTGTCGTTATCGAAGGTTAGGGTATGCAAGGGATACGGTTCTCATTGGAGACTCGACCGGTGATGACACCCTGAGAATCGCGCCTGAGACCTCTCTTACGCCTTCTATGACCATGGCGGAGTTCTTGGCACAATCGCTTGAAGGGGAGGTGAGCGCGCTTGTTACCATGCTTACATGCCCATATCCATTGATAGAGGCATTCTTGGCTCACCGGGCAAAAACCGGTTTTTTGCCCCAAACGCTAATAAATTAAGGGCTCCATTTCTCAGCCTGAAGCCATTGAACGGCCACTTGCTTCATGCGATCATTGAATATAAGGGCTTTGGGTTTGTGGGCATGGCGTTCCGTCGTCTTGCGTTGGCATTTCTAGCGCTGTAACACCTGCTGTGGGGTCTCAATTTGATACCTTTGTTCAAAACTGAGCTGGGTGTTTTTTTTTCATGTGAAATGCAAAGATTGCACCGCTCGTTCAAACGGCATAAAAGGCCCTCAGAGGCCTTTTTGCCGTTTTTTTTTCATAAATTGCACTTATTTAATCGCGGTTTTTTTACACATAATAATATCTTTAGTGCGTTTTTATTTATTCGCTTGCTTCTTTTTTGGGATGTTGCTTGTTACTTGGCTTAATCATCCCAATGAATACTTTTATACTTGGGTCGGAATTGTTTGGGCCGATGCTTCAGGTTATTTCATTTACTTACCAGCTACATTTTACTATAGTTGGAATGCAGCAATGGTGCCCCCTGAGTCAGTTGAGTTATTTGGTGATGGTTTTTTTCTAAAAGAGGACGGTATTATTAGTACAAAATATACTTATGGCATTTCAATGCTCCTCAGTCCATTTTATATTTTATGTGATCTTGTGTGGCGTTTAGGTTCAGATACAACAGCCATCCCCGGTATGAGCATAACACATCAACGAGCGGTTTTGATAGGCGGAGTTTTTTACGCAACTTTAGGTTGTTACATGTTAAGCGGTTGGCTACAAAAATATTCTGAACCTGTGGCGGCTACTATTTGGACTTTTATATTGTTTTTCGGAAGTAACCTATTGTTTTACAGTATTGAATCCATGGGTATGTCACATGTATATTCATTTGCCCTATTCGCCGCCTTGATGCTACTTGTACAACGATTGGGAGATCAAAGCAGGATAAAGTCTATTAATAATGTTCGGTGGTTGCTTTTAGGTGCTATGCTAGGTCTGACGGTAGTGATACGGCCAACCAATATATTGTTTTTCCTCCCTTTGGGGTGGTTACACAAAAAGGAAATTGGACTAATTTGGCGAAAAATGAATACTAAAGGGTTGGCTACTGCTTTCATTCTATTGATTTCTGGCTGCTTTTTAGTAATTCTTCCTCAATTAATTTATTGGAAATATGCCTTTGGTCATTTTATTTCATATACTTACACTGGTGAATACTTCAACTGGACAAATCCATCCCTTTTATATTTTTGGTTTGCAGTTTCAGGTGGTATGTTATGGTACATACCAATTTTGTGGTTAGCTTTACCCGCATGGTGGTATTGGTGGCACAGAGACCCTAAAGAAGCGGGTATATTGTTTGTTTTTTACTTTTTAATTAGTTATGTGAATTCCAGTTGGTGGTCATGGAATTTTGGGGGCAGTTATGGCGCTAGAGCAATGGCAGAATATAGTGTTTTGCTGTCGTTGCCATTAATTAAACTATATCCACGATTCATCCCAAAATTAGACGGGTACAAAAAAATATTATGGTGGTTTCTTTTGGTTACAATAATAGTTTACAGCCTTAAGCTTACATATTCTTTCAAGAGATATTGGTGGGGAGCTAGCGAATGGGATATAGCCTATTTAATTAAGTTAATTTTCGACTGAAAAGTTTTTCTTGGTAATAAATAGGGGAATAACCGTCTAATATTTCCTTTGTTAATGAACGAAACCTTTTATATAATATTTAAAAATTTTAGACTCAAATAAGCCATAAATATATTTTTAAATTTCTAGAAACTAAAAAGGCATAGATACAAATTATTTGATTTCTATTGCTGAAATCAGAAATTATAAATACGACTTAAATTTTTTGAAAAATATTGTAATTTACCTACTTATTGTACGGAAAACCAAGAGACGAAATCTTTAGTATTTTTCGAGATAGAAACTAATTCTTTTAAACAATATTGAATTCGTGAAATATTTTTCAAAAATTAAAAAACTACAATAAATACATGATGGATACAAATGGTGAATTAAACGATTCAAAGACGAAGACAAATGCCAATTAATATCATGAGGGGTAATAATATACACAAATAAATAAGAAAAAAGGGTTGAAAAAATAACAAAACTCAACCCTGTAAACAAAGCCTCTGTAAAAAACACAAAAACTAGTAAAAAAAGAACTAATAAAACAGGAAAATGCTGTATTAAAGTGCCTACAAAATGTTTAACAACTACGAAATATCTATCTAAGTTCATTATTTTCTCATTAGTATTTGCGTTTAAAGCCCCTACAATATCATTATCTGGAGCAAAAAATATTTTAAAACATGAATAAAGCAGAACTACGGGTAATGCTCCAATTAAGAAAGCAAAAATCTTTGAAGATTCTTTTTTGTACTGATAAATCATTAAGATTGAAGTAAAAATAAAAAATATATTTCCTTCATTTTTGACCCAAATTGGCATTGAAGAACAAAAGCCGAGTAAAAGATAAAATATAAGTGGTTTATCTTTTCTCTTGCTAAACAAAACTACTGTGATGAGGATAAAAAATGCCATCATTGTATCAGCATATTGAGAACTAGCTTGAAAAACAAATCGTATATCAATCGCCAATATCATTGAACTCAGTAAAGCAATTGGCTTAAATGTCGGATTGTAAAATGAACTAAATATAATAGAAAGTATGCCTAAAAACACAAAATATGAAATCAATGCAGGAACAATCGGGTCAATATTGCCAATTCCTCTCCAAAAAACAGCGATTAAGGAAGGTAGCATAAGAGGATAATCAGGATGCGTCCAACTAATTTTATTAGTTAAAAAATTAGTCCAACACTCCTCATAAAATAAAAACTTTGCATGCAAATTCCATATAGCCCATGCATCCCATCCGCCCCATCGAGTAGATTTAAACCAAAAAAATATTGTTCCAACTAAAATAATTAAGGAAAAATATATTGAAGTGAGGTTGATTTTATTTTTGATTTTAAAAAGGCTAAGGTATGTATTTCGCGTTAAGAATAAAGTAACCAAATCAAAACATACTAACTCCGTAATAAAGATATCGTATGATAAATTCATGAAAAGATTTATACTAAACAGAATGCTTATAAAAGATATTGATACACTGATTGAAATAATGAATTTTAAGAAATAATTTTCTTCAAAATTAAGGTAAGACAAAACCGTTATAGAGAAAATAAACGCAGATAAAAACAAAATAATCAGTATCATAGCTATGGTTTTTTTGAACAAAATGTAACATTAAACATAGAATTAGAATCTGATTGTATAATCATGTAATTAGAAAATGTAAATTCGGTTTTTTTCATATTATGACGCTCAATGACAATTATTGTATCATTATCAATTTCCTTTTTCTCAACTATATTAGGGGCAAGAATAAACTGTGCTTGATAGTACAGCTCTAAATAATCATTTTCGGTTGCAATTAATGAGATTTTTGAATGATTAGTTAATTTATTTTTTACAAAGCTTAAACTTTGATCTAAATTATCAACTGAATTTCGACTTGAAATAAACTTTAACAAAAAAATAAATAAAAAAATCAATGTTACTGTAAGTGAAATTATTAAATATACTTTTTTCATCTTAATTCATTTTTAAAAAGCCATATTTTAATATGCAGAAAATTGCTTTAAATCCATCCTTTAGGCCAATTTTTTTCCCTTCATCATAGGTCCGGCCATAATATGATATTCCTACTTCATAAATCCTAATTTTAGGGATTCTTGATATCTTGGCAGTAACTTCTGGTTCAAAACCAAATCTTTTTTCATTTAATTCAATTTTTTGAATAATATCTGTCTTGAATAGCTTGTAACAAGTTTCCATATCAGTTAAATTCAAATTTGTAACCATATTTGAACAAAATGTAAGTAATTTGTTGCCAATAGTATGCCAAAAAAATAAAATTCTATGGGGATTATTACTCATAAATCTTGACCCGTAAACTACATCTGCAAATCCATTTATAACAGGTTTTAATAAATCGACATATTCATGCGGGTCATATTCTAGGTCTGCATCTTGAATGATTAAATATTCGCCTGTAGCCTTTTTAATACCCGTATGTATTGCTGATCCTTTGCCTTTATTATTTTCATGTTCAAAATATTGAATATTAAGCTGATAATTTATATGGATGAAATTTTGAACCGCACCTTTGGTGTCATCTTTAGAGCAATCATTAATAATGATTATTTCTTTTTCAATATTATTTGGTAATTGGACGGTTTTAATTTTCTCCAATAGTAAATGAATTGTTTTTCCTTCATTATAGGCGGGTATTATTATTGACAGTTTTTTAATCATTATTTTTAATTTTTATTATTAGACATAACCGTTGCCCTAAATTAATACAAGCTTTTACGCTAATGTCTGCAAAAAGCCAATTTAGCCTCTAAGTTATTTATTTGAAATGCAAGGTTAATCATTCTCTAATATTGTTGGATTGCTGGTGTAAGTACATCTGAAAAGCAGACAAACTTAAAGCAGAAATATTTCTATGATTTGAAGGTTAGGAAAAATCACAATTCTATATAAATCAAATCATTCAAAGGCATGAAACCGAGGTTGGCGCCTCACATTCATTGCCATTCTGGCATTCCCACCCTTCCTTCTCTCCCTAACCCTCAGGGGTTTTCCCTATTCCTCCCATGTCCCCCTAATTAATAATCTGCACCCCTACTTCGACACATACCCCCCTCCCGGCTAGAAATACATATGCCGCTCAACCCAAAATCCACGCCTCAGGTAGCACCTCGACAGGCCCTCCAGGGGGGCGATGACCGGTTCTAAAGGGGTGTCTTAGGAAAATCGTGTTGTGCACTTTCTGTAGCACCGACGCAAATCTGAAATGTAAGTGCTTGAATGTCAAGCGTTTGCGGAAGCGATTTGGTGGTGATGGACGGAATTGAACTTACCCCTAAAAACCGCATTTTTGAGGTCGTGAGGGCATTTTTTGACCATCAGATGGAACACACTGTGTTCCACTATCCTTTTTGGGATTAGTGGGGGTTACGGTTCGTTTCTTTTTCAGACTACCTCACCCCACTGAAGGGGTGAATTTACCCCCTTCAAACCACCCCATCGGAGTTTGAAAGTTTCAACCCAACGGATACCACCCTTTTAATCCGATTTCCTGAACTTTGGACCCGAAATGGTAGGGTTACCTACCTAAATCAGTCAAAATTCATTCTTGGGGTAGTTCCTGAAGTTCCTGAGGTGGTCTTAACCCATCCATC
>Ga0194133_10003483_pt1 | contig 22278 bp, 10 predicted proteins | sample TA2KigOf40mmetaG_FD_155448 | JGI IMG/M metagenome (GOLD analysis project Ga0194133, IMG submission 155448) | Freshwater microbial communities from Lake Tanganyika, Tanzania - TA2015055 Kigoma Offshore 40m | ecosystem: Environmental > Aquatic > Freshwater > Lake | place: Tanzania: Lake...
CCACCCAGATGCGTTTGCGCATTGTCAGCTCCCCGAGATAAGCTCGGACCAAGGCCACATTCCCTGAAGGCAGGGAAACCCCGGCCGATTTCCCGTTTATCCCCTTCCTCTGGCATGAATCCGTGGACACGGACGGCTGCACCCGCGCGCCTCGGCGCACGAGGCGGTGGGTTAGAAAAAAAAATCGTTTCTCAAAATAAAACTAAAATTTTGAATGTTTTATTTTCAAAATACTTAAAGCCTATTTTCATTTCAAAGCTAAAATGCCTTGTTTGAAAAATTAATACTTAATTAAAAAACTTACAATCACAGGCATATACAATAAGTTAATATATGTATATGTCTTTGTTTAAGGTAAATTTGAACAAAAATATTTTTCATCAGTTTTCAATAATAAAGTTGTACTTAATGGAGCACTCAAGAAACTATTACCTGCTGTTCAAGACGTCTTAGAGGGTTTAGAGGACCAGTCTGATGACCCCCCGCCTATCTTGATTCACGACAGGGGGAGGAACCTAGTCCCCCTACAGATACAACCGGTGGCTTTCCAATTTAGCCCTGATACACCTCCATCTCGTCGGAGTAAAAACCTCTTAAGATGAGGTTAACCTATCCCACGTCAAGTGGGTTGACAAGTGAAAATAAAAAAAAGTTGTACTTAAAAGTCAGATCATTAAACAATTGCATTTAATATTGGCACTTAAATTGGGATGATGGCAAATCATGAAAGGTTAAAAAACATAAATTTTCTCAATGTATTTGAGTTTTCAGAATTTTATTTTTTTATAAACTTTTCCTTTCCATAATTTCACCAAAAAGTATTTTTCATCTTTATTTTTCACTGTAAAGATAGGACATTTAGATGCCGATGGCAAAGACCGAGGTAAAAATTGACATTCTCTGTGCAGTGCGTAAAAAAAGGTCACCGAGCCCAACAAACAAACAAAATTTCACAATAACAACAAAAGTCGAGAAATGATTTCAAAATTCAAATTATAATTCAATGCAATAAAATTGAGTAGGAGGATAAATCAGCACTTGTTGCACTTTAAAAAGGGGTGCCCATTTTTCGTCTCAGTTTTATAGTTTTCATCCCTCATTCTTTTGCAAAAGGACGAAATGGATCTGTGTAAAAAGTTGGGTCTTGGGGAAAGTCAAATTTCCCTATCTAGCTTCGTCGCTTGCAGGCATCCTGCCGAATCTTGTGGTCACAATGGATTGCCTCTCACCCCAAACTCAATTACCATTTACGGGAACTCAAAGTAAGATGTTAGGACTTTCATTTCCTCTCTAGATGTTATATTAAAAATGCTTTATACTTTCGTAGCTTATTGAGCACTTTAGACCATGAAAACTTGTGTGTTTTCTTGGATTGTAAACGGGGCAAGAACGAACGGATCATCATGATTTCAGAGCATTTTCCGAAAAGCCTACGCGATGTTCATATCAAAATCTCTGATACAGTTGAAGATATTATTAGTGATAAAGAAATTATCGATCTTACGTGCTTCGAAAAAATTGTGCAGAAAATTATTGAGGCTCTTGCATATTTGGATCACAAAGGAATCATGCATTCTACATTGGTATTCATAAAAGAAACTTTGACTCTTAAAAACTTGTTTCTTAACTAAATAAATTTAATAAATAAATACAGGATTCTTCAAATATTCTTTTGACCAAATCAAATGATGTGAAACTTTTCAACTATGGTCTTGGTCACATGACAGACTACGGCAAAGTAATCCATAATACATTTAAGACTTAAAATTTTCCTTTCTCAAAGCTATAGGCTCTAAAATTACAAAAAAATGATGTTTCAGTGTGTTGCATTTCCGATTATTGGTAATCCAAGATTATCTGCTCCAGAAGTTTTCCTTGGAGGGCCACCTAAAAATGACTCTGCCTCTCGTTTAAATGATGGGGATGTCAGCCCAACTGAACAAATAGTAAGCTGGACTAATATTTTAAAAGCACTCATTTAAATTCTTTCATTTTTTAAGGACTCGATTGCTCATATTAGCACTGAAATTCGACCACCTCCTTACAGCTATAAATCTGCATTTTGGCGACTTGGAATGGTTCTAGTTGAAAAACTCTTCAACTTGGAGCAAATTTGGCCAACCTTGAAAATTCCTCAGGTGACTAGACAAATTCAAAAAAAAAATTTGTTTGAATCATATTGGAATTCTGATTTTACTGGCCTCTATTTTTAGATTGTCAGGAAAATTATGAGCTTGTGCCACCTTTCGTCAGGAAAACAAGTTTTGGATCGAATACTCCGAGACCACAATAAAATTCATTTATTAAATGACATTCCAACAGACTTCATCAATCTTATAGTAAGAACATTATTTAGTCTTAAAAACTTATAAAGCTCAAAGGAATCTTTACGATCCCACTTTCATTCTTTTTTGCCTATTTTAAAAGATGACTTTACTAGAGACCTAAGAAACGAAACGGTGCAGATGTCACAATGATTTGTGACTGCTAAATGATTAGAAAAGCTCGTTAACTTCTCTCAAAAAATATTAGCACTCTAAATAGTAGTTTTAAAAAAGAACCGAGAAATGACGATAAAGTTTTCCTTTTTTAGTGTGAATGTCTTCATCCAGATGCAAATCTCAGATTTTCCCCTTTCGACTGCTCACTCAACGAAAAGTTCAAACTAGGAAAATCAATTATTAAAAGCTGGGAAATTAACGCTATGGGTGGAAAATTTCCGACCCTCAAACTCCGATGTAAAGATTTGAAGAGCTTAAACAGCGAAGAAATCTCATCTGAAATTGAAAATGCACTCGATATACTTACCATACAGGTAAGAAACCTAAAACTAAAAATCACTCAACATTATATAAAAATCTTGTTTAATGTCGATGAAACATTAGGAGATTTTTTATCTTTGGGAGTTGGCTGGAGGAGATGTAATTTCAGAGCTTGGAAAGCACGGGTTGATGGTGACAATGCCTCCGATCGTCGCTCTTCCCAAAATTGTTTTAGGAGAGGGACATTTTCAGGGACAGGTAAAGCTCCTCATTTCGTCTCATAAATTACTTCATGATGATTTTTTGTTAAGCAATTTTGCAAAAAAAACCTAAGCAAATAGCACCTTTTCAACTTTTTCTGTAAAAGTTTTGAATTTTTTAGGCCAAAGAAAAATGTAGCCTTTACGATCCTGGCGTGGTTGTAATCATCTCTCTTCAACAAGTGAGAAAAAAGTTATCTTTATGATCTTTTATAATGAGAATGTATTTTTTCCTTTTTCAAACGAAACAGTAATTCTAATTTTTTAAAATCATATTGCTTTTTCAATTACCCAGCTTAGGTTCTGTTTGGAGGCTTTAACGATTGATGATCTTTATCCTCTGCTGTCATCACATGATCTTTCTAATTTTAAGACCTCTATCCCCTTTTATGGATGCAGTGATGTTGATCACCCAGAAGAAGATGACGGAATTTTTGATTGTAGTGAAGGGCAGCCCATTGCTGTAAATGAGGTAATTGTGAGACTTTATTCGAGAAAGTTTATTTTTGAATAGCCAAAAATTTTGCTGGGTAGACTGCAAGCCTTCCTCTAGTCATCAAGGAGCGAGATGTCAAGTATCAGTTCAGTAGAATTGTTCTTTACCGGGCTTTACTCAACAGCTACCCGTTTGATAGACCTATGATAAGGAAAGAAGCGAAAATGGTGAGGTGTTGTACTTTTTTGCAATTGAAATTGGCAAGCTCTCAAAGAGCTTTTCAACTTTAATGGTTTCGATTGAGCCAAAAGATCTTTCATTCATGGCTTTATTAGCCCTTTTGTTTAAAAATTAGAATTCACTACTTTAATTTTGTCTGTAAAAATTATCTTAATGAATAATTTTAAGTGATGAAAAAATATATCTTTTAACAGAATTTGCCTGCAAAAGAGTAGAGAATTTGTTGCCACAGAATCATAACGTAAGAGTTCTTTTAGGATGTCCTGCCATTTTACCGCAAATATATTTGGGCTGCATTGCTTGGAATCCATAATGATGTCTCAACAAGGTATGCAGAAATTGATAATGAGAGTTGGACACCTACGGATAGACAAATAGAGGTTGATATTCCAAGGTGCCATCAGGTATTTCTATTACCGTATTTAGTGTTTGTTTTGACAGTTCAAATATTGTTTTTTTTATTAGTATAATAACTTGTTGGCAAGTCCTGAGGGTCACAGAAAATTCAAACGAGTCCTCAAGGCATGGGTAGTTAGCAACCCACAATATGTTTATTGGCAAGGCCTGGACTCACTTTGTGCTCCGTTTTTGTATCTTAACTTTAACGATGAGGCTCTGGCATTCGCCTGCTTTTCTGCTTTTATACCAAAGTAATTTTTAATATATGTCTTAGTTTAAAATCTTATTCTAATATTTATTGGTTTAATTAGATATTTGTATGGAATGTTTCGAAGAGATAATGCACCAGTAATTCAGGAGTATTTATGCAAGTTCGCTCACCTGCAAGCATTTCATGATTCTCAGCTGTTTAATCATCTCGACGGAATAGGGTTTATACCAGACCTTTATGCTATTCCGTGGGTTCTGACAATGTTTGCCCACGTATTTCCACTCCACAGCATTTTTCATCTTTGGGATAAAGTAAGAGAGAACTAATATATTACACGAGGTGTAAAAATATTCAACACTTTTTCTACTGCAGCTTCTTCTTGGTGATTCGTCGTTCCCTCTCTGTGTGGCCCTTTCAATCCTTCTACGGTTGCGGGATCGTCTCCTTACAGCAGAATTTAATGACTGTATTTTATTGTTTAGTGATCTACCTGCTATTGACATAGAACTTTGTGTCAAAGATTCAATACAAGTAAGAGACATTTCATTTTTCAAATTGTGAAAATAAAAATAAAAATATGCTTTGTGTTGCAAAGGGAGACGGAGGTTCAAAGATCTGCCAATAATGTCCCCAAATTCACAAAAAGATCTTTTTTTGATGCCTTGAGTCGAGTGTTATTTTATGGACTGAAGTTAATTCTAATCTTTTCTTTAATAGGTCTTTTGTTCCACGCCGAAAAGTCTCACTTACAGGAAGTTTGGATCAGTTGACGAAATTTGCAGCCTTAGTATTGAATACCCAGATCTCTCAATAAACTCGATTACCTTAGACGAGCAAAAGTCAGAAAAAGTTCCAAGAATGAGTGGAATCGATCTTTTAGACCTCATGGGCCAAAGTCTTCCAGGGTACATTTATAATTTTGGCTGTAGGAAATACTTATGAAAAATTTAAATTTTTCCACTTTCCTTTCCAGGAGACATTCAGTCAAAGTTGAGAGATTTCATGAGTCAAGAGTGATTATAATAGACGTTCGCCCATATAATGATTTCAAGTTGGGAGCTTTGCCAGGCAGTCTAAATTGTCCAGTCAGTAGTTGTCTTTCAGAAAATGGCCAAGTAACAATTTGAGTGATGTGTTAGATTATTCCATGAAATTGACGAGGCAATTTTTTCCAGATTTTCAATCTTCCCAGAGAGATAGACGAAGCTTTGTCTCGACAGGGCAAGAAAGTAATTTGTGTGGTCGGAAACGGATCGAGTCCAGACGCAAAAAAGTTTGCTGCCAGGTTACTGGAAAAGGTAAGTAGCCTCCCTCATTCATTCATTCTCTAGATTGAAAACCAACTCGAGATTTCTTCTATTTACAGAATTTGAATCGTGTTTGTCTTTTACACAGAGGAATAGAAATATTCAGATCAACCAATTTCCTTTGCGTGCCAAATACTTGAATCATCAATCAGTTTTCATTTTAAAGCAATTTTTCAACCTGTCATTCTGTTCACTTAATTACAAATTTTATATTTTCTTATGAAATAAAACAAGTCAATGAAGTTATTTTTTAGTTAAATAAAAGTCTGAAACTACGATATTAACCAAATCCAGGAAGATTCTTTCTCGAAATGGTTTATTGGTGAAACCATCTGGGTACTGGACTCAATTTTGCCTTTTGACCTTGTTAGCCTGAAAGTTATGTACCAAACTATAATTACAAAAAAGGTAAGCCAGGAATTCATCTCAATTCAAGGAGTGACCGTGATGATGCTGATCAAATCCATTATAGAATATATAAAGGCCTACAAGGCTTGATTGATTTCTCACATTCTTTTCTTTGATTAAAAAAACCTTTTTTTGCGTTGAAATGATTATCAGCTTTATGTTTTCACAATGTTAATTCTTTCCCCTTTATGGTCTCAATAGACATTTCAGGAATGCATCAGAAATTAATGACTAAATGCCAACTTCTAGTTCTAGCCTCAGAGAGTCTAAAAAGGCTTATGGATAGAGAAAATAGGTCTGATCAAGTTTCTTTTTTTGTTCTTTTTCCATCTATTCGACCTACTCTTATCTTTTTTTATTTTATTTAGAAAGCAGTTCCAGCTCGATGAATGGAGCAAAGGTGGACGATATTGTGTGTGGGGCAAAGGCAAGGGCAACAAGCCATTTAGCACAATTTTTACATGAAAAAACTCTTGTATAAATTCCTTAATTCTTTTACACACTTATTTGAATAAGTTTGACACTTTTATAAAAGAAGATTTTAAAAAAATTATATTATGGCAGAGTGAAAAGGGAGGTGAAAGTGGTGGAGGGCATGAAGTGGGCTCATTGCAACCAAAGCTTTCTTTTTTCTTTCATCTCTATATATAGAAAAACAGAACCAAAGTCAGTTGACAAATCTAGGCAAAGAAGCAAGACGTGTGTGTCCTTGATAAAAGAAATGAAAACTGAATGTTCAACAAAATGTCAGAGGACGTTAGCTAATCTGACATGATCATTGAGAAAAATAATTGGCACTCAACGTATACCAATACTTTTATAAAAAAATAATCTCTGAAGTGATTGTTACAGAAAAATAAAACTATGTGAAAAAATTAAAGATTTGAAGACCCTTGTTGTGTTTGATTTATTTTATTTGTTAAAGTGTTTGTGCATATAATTTATGGCTTAAATTGTCAGATTAATTCTGGAAAGAAAGTTGAATTTTTAAAGCAAAATCATAAACAGGTAAGTGTCAGAAAATATCTCAGATTGGTTCAGTCAGTGACAACAAAAAAAGTGCTTGTGTTAGCAATAAAATTTATTCATTTTATGTTGATGCAAATACTTTCATTTTAGACAGAGGAGTTTGGATCTGGAATTAACCTTAAAGCTGATTATTGTGGAATAAAATCTCTAAAGGCATAGGATCAAGAAAGCTTTTGTTTGCTTCAATAACCTTATCTCAGAGAAAATATAGCTCTATATTGTAGTATGCGTTATTCCTTTCAACTCACTTTAAGTTAATTTAACATTACGTCACTGTTTAAGTCATTTCAAACAGGCTGCCAAATTTGTTTCTCATTTCCCCATATTGCCGTTCATTTCAAACAGGCTGCTGTAATATGTTTTCATTCCCACATCTTGTCAGTCTTGGCACCAACATTTTTTCCCTCTTCAATTTTGCCCTTACTTTTCTAGCTCCCATTTTGCTATGCCTTTTCATCAATAAGCAGTTCAGTGTTGATTCTTTTCTTGATTGGGTAGGTCATCACTGGTTTTTCATATCACATCTTCAGACAACATAATCAAACTCGTTATCTAAAATATAAAAATAACTTTGAATGGTAATCTAGTAGATTTGGGAACTCAAGAAGTGGGGTTATCTAGAATTGACTTTAACTTTTTTAAGGTCTTATTTCAAGGTTCATCATAATCAGTCAAAATGATTGAACCAAGCTCAAGTGAAGAAGAAGATGACGAGTATATGGACTCATCAGATTTTGGCAAACCTCAAAGAGGAGGTCCAGGGCATGGGAACAATTCAGGTGGAGGGAAGGGAGCCAATGGCACTGGTCCAAGGTTGGATATTCCAAATGCTACTAACCTTCAAAGGTATAAACACAATTTATGACAATGAAATTTATGAGTTGGATCTCAACTTCCCTTTTTGATTCAGGTCCAACTCTCCAATGTCTGTAGATGGGACAACAGGAATAAAGAACAATGTGCCTGGAGGGAGTTCCAGCATTTCAGGACCTGGACTTAACAACAGAGGTAATCAATCCGTAAGTTATTTCATTCAATCTATAATTATGTAAATCATTGACTTTAGAACGAGGACTTTCTCCCTCACCAAGTATAAGTTCTGACAAGCAGCTTTCCGAGGCCGAGTTGAGGGTAAGCAAGTCAAAATTTTACTTTTTGTTTGAAAAAAATATGATTAAAAACAGCACAATTTATAAATAAGGTGTTACCTTACTAAATATTTGTGGTTCACGTGCCAACTAGATATTGGATTTGTGACTTGAATCCCAATTAGTTACTCCGTCAAAAAACTGTAATTTATGGCAAGGAGGTTTTCCCTTGAAAATAAAACAATGCAGCAGAGAATAAGATTGCATTCTTTCTACTTAAGCCAACTAATGAAATACCAAGCCTGAAATTTAAACTCAGTCAATAAAAATTATCATATCTGACTTTTTATATGAAGGAATTGCTTTTCTACTTTTGTTACCAAGTAAAAATAATATTTATGCATTTTTACACTTGTTAAAAATTTGTTAATTTTCTTTTAATGATCAATAGATGAAGATACCTCACTTAAAATATTTTAGCTTTAAAGAGGATATGTGAATGTAAAACAGTTGGATAAAAAATGTGCAAATTTAATTTTGAATGATTTGCCATCTAAGGGGCTTTTATTTACATCCACTTGAAAAAAATCATTTGCATGTAAATTGCTACATGATACTTTTATAAAAGACAAAAACATGGATAGATACAAAAGTCTCAAGGGCAAAATTTTCTAAAATTTTGGATTTTGGGCTCTGAACAATCATTTTCTTATTACCTAATCATAGTAATTCCTTTTATGAAATAAAATTTGTGTGTACTTCTGAATTTCCGCTTTGTTGGTTTGTTTAAAACAAACTTTTTGACAAATTTTTTGGAAACCAAAGCAAAAGTTTTGTCTTTAAATGCTAATTCAAAACTTTTCAACTCAAAATATTCAAAGTTTTTTGTTGTTTCTAAAACAAAATATGTTGAAATTTTTTAACTAGGAAAACCTTTTTAATCATGGCCATATGCGATTATAAGTTGAAAATGATAAAATGTTTGTTTGTGATTTATCTTCTTAAAGCCTATTATTCTTATCTAATTAAATGTTTGGTCCCACCACTCAGCTTTGAGATCTGGATAAGAGATTTTGGCTTCAAAGCAATTTTATTCTTTCATCTTGTCGAACACTCTGCATTATCATGACTTGAAGATTATCTGTTTCTTTTAAAAGGAAAAGCAAGAACGGGAAGAAGCTGACAGAAAAAGGCACCTTCAGATGTACGTCTTTGTTCTGAGATGTATAGCTTATCCATTCAATTGTAAACAGCCTCAAGACTTGGGAAAACGACACCTTAAAGTCTCAAGAGAAGGATTGGACAAAATGAGGGCAAGAGTTGAGGTAATCTCCTTCTCCTTCCATCTATTCATTTTTGCAATTTGATCCTCAAATCATACTTTTAGAGCTCCAGTAATCTTCACAAATATTTTTTTTGCTCTGACCATGAACCTAAACTAAAAAGGTTTTCTGCTTCTTTTGGTTACTATCCCTGACCCAGGCTAAATCTTTATATCTCCTGGATTCGCCTTAATTATCATCTCACATAATAATTATCATGGTCAGGATTTTATTGTTGAGCAGAAGCTTGGTTAAAATGAGCTCTGATTCATTTGATCAAATATCAAATATGTCAAGTAACTGTAAGATATACCTTTCTTTAAAAGAAGTTATTGTAAAAACAACACCATTATGTGTCAGAATAATCAATCCAAATTTAAGAAAAGGTTTATCCCTGAAAATGCATTTACCAGACTGAACAAACTTTATATTTTTGAAATTTTTCACCTTTCTTGGAGGAAGGCTGACATGTCCTGGATCTAAAATGAAAATGACTCTAAAAAACTCCAATCATAATAGTTGACCTTTTTTCATGGTTTATTTTTTAAGAGTTTCCTACGAGGTGAAACCCAAATACCAAAAGATGAAGCATTCAAGGAATGCATTGATGCATATCTAAAAATTTATTTGAAGTCAGGTATGTAGTCTGAACATTTTGGATTGCATTCCTCACAATGTATATAAAAAACCATTATTAATTAAAGAGCGGGTGACTCAAGTTGTCGGTGGAGGTGCTATTAGCCAAAATGACTGTAGAGAAGTTTTCAGGTAACAATCTTAAGTTTCAACTAACAACTATCAACCTTTAATAGATTTTTTGGGGTGAAATCATGATAACAAATTTGTGCATATTGAGGACCACAGTATGGCAACCAATCATAATTCTTGACTTTTTAACACATCAGATCCCAAAAAGTACCCTGTCTGTCTCCTGGCAGGGTTGCACTTGTCAGTGTTTCAGCTAAAAAAAGTTTCAATAATAACAATCTATCTTTAAAACATTTTTTGGGGTGAAATGACAACAATAGTTTTGTGTTCATCAAGACCATGGTATGGCATGAAATCACAATTCTTTCTTTTTTAAAACATCCTGACTCCAAGGAGTACTCTATATGTATCCTTGCAGGGTTGCACTTGACAGGGTCTTAACTTAAAAAATCTAACTTTTTAGATATAAACAGAGAATTCCTTTCCCAAAATTTAAATTCAAGTGAGTTTCAGGGCCCATGAATCTTTACCATCTTCTTAAAAAAGCAAATTTCTTGCCTTTTTTAATACCATTGACAGACAAACCCTTAATATAGCAAGTAAAAAAGTCACATAAAAACAAAAATGAATAATTAATTGCTTTTCCTGATTTTGATTTATAGACATCAAGCTGAAAAAAAAATTCGTTTGTTGCCTGAAATTGATGGTTTGAGTAAAGACACAGTGGTTACATCATGGATGGCAAAATATGATGCTTTGATGAAAGGTAAAAATGTATTTAAAAAATAAGATATTTTGAAATTTAGGTCTGTTTTTTCTGACATTTCTTCTCCTCTTAATGATTGAAAAATAATGATTTTTTCCCATCATCCTATTATTAGTTGTGGCATTATTTCTTCTTTAACGATTTAAGATGGTCAATAGCATGAAAGAAAGCATACATTCGAAAAGATAATTGAATTATAGAACACAAAAGAAAGGGAATGTTTATAGAAGACCAATAAAAAAGACATCTTTTTTTGCTTAATTTCCAGATGAGGATACTCGACGTCCAGGACAAAGGCCATCAACAGCCATGCTTGGCAATGAGATCATGACAAAAGAGCAGCTTTTTGATCTTTTCCAACAAGTTTTAGCAGTGAAAAAATTTGAACATCAACTTCTTTACAATGCAATGCAGGCAAAAAAAGATTTCTTGCTTGATTATTTTTTGAACTTTTATTTCATGTGAAATCTGCATTTTTAGCTTGAGAATGCTGATGAACAAGCTGCAGCCATAAGGCGGGAGTTAGATGCGAGACAAGACAAAATTGGCGAGATGGAAAGGGTAACAGTGTATTAAATTTATCAATTTCGGAATAAAAATGACAGATTCAAGTAGAGCAAATTTGTTTTTGAGGGAAAAATTCAAACCTGAATGAAAATTTCGTGGCAAACTTGAATATTTTCAAAAATAGAATTGAAAGCACTTGAAAAATCTTTTCTTCTATTTCTACACAGAAAAAAGCTATGACAGGAGAATTCATTTTTTTCAGAATCGCAAACTCATGCCAAAATTTGTCCTGAAAGAAATGGAAGTTCTTTATGTTGAAGAGATGACGCAAGCCATAGTCAAACTCAAGCAAAATCTAGAATCCGTTCCAGTGCAGCAAGGAAAGACTTCAGGATCTAAGATCAAATTCAACAAGCTTAACAAAAAGTAAAATATTCAAATAAGCAGAGATATATACCAAGAGTGAATTTTCAAAAGTTTTCAATTTTAGGTCTTTGAGTTTAGCTTCTAAACAAGATGATGATGAGTCCCATAGCTCAACCCTGAGCAAGTCTGATGTTGTATTAACATTTCAGCTAGAGGTGATGAAAAAAGCAAAAAGGCTTCATTTGCCACAAAAGAAACTCCAACATATTTTCATTCTAGGTTGTTGTTTTGGAAGTAAGAAATCTCAAGACAGTCCTTGGAACATCTATCATTTATTGCACAATGCAAGTTGGAAATAATGACAAGCTGGCCACTGACCAAGTCGAGGCATCAAGGTTGATCTTGAAAAAAATAAAAATTTGTCTAAACTTAACACAAAAAAATTATTTTAGACCAATGTGGGATACTCAGGGAGATTTTTCAACCTCTCATCCTCTGCCAGTTGTAACTGTCAGTAAAATTTTCACCCTAGAAAGCTGAAGGCTATAACAAACTTAGTTGACTTTTTCAGATCAAGCTCTACACACTTTCATCTGGTGTCCTGGGAATGCTTTCAATGGATGATAAACTCTTAGGCAAAGTAGTCATAAACCCAACACCATTATCAACAAAGGTTCAAAATCTCATTTTTATTAAAGAATATCTTTTGTTATTAAGGATTTTTTATTATCAAAATCCATTAATCCTGGTCCTCTCAGTTTGAGAGTACTATAAAAAACTTTTTTATATTAAAAAAAATCAATCTGAGAAAACTTGTTGCTCAGGCACCAGAGTGGTACAAGTGCAAAGTTGGTAAAGGCTCACAAGACCAGGAGATGAAAATCAAGGTAGCTGTACGGATGGACAAACCCATGAACATGAAACACTGCGGGTAAGTTAATAAGGTATCTGCTAAGGAACTCTTCTCAGTCAGATTAATTGCTGTCAAGGTGGCTCTATGCAATGGGCAAGTCAGTTTGGAAGAAGTGGAAGAAGAGGTACTTTGTATTGGTTCAAGTCTCACAGTACACCTTTGCCATCTGTAGTTACAAAGAAAAGAAATCAGATCCTTCAGAAATGATGCAACTTGATGGTTACACAGTTGACTACATAGAGCCTGCTGGTGGTAAGTTATTGTGTTAGAACTTTCTTCTGATAGAATGCTTTTTATTTGAGAATTCAGACTAACCCCCTAAATTATAAGCCATTGATTCCCTTAGTGAAAAGCCAACTACTTGATCTTAAAACTTTTTCAATTTTCTTCTCTTTTTAGCCATGTTCTTCAATATGAGTAAGTTTTCTGAGGTCTTGTTAAAAGTTGAGGAAACTAAGTTAGATTAAAAAAGACTTTTTAGGTGGTCTTGCTCACATTCTCATCTTACCAGACAAGAGGATAAAAATTTTATTTGAATGTCTGGTAATATGATAATGTCAGCAGAAAAACCTACTTCAACCTTGTATTTATTTATACTTTCAAACTTGTCCTTATTTAAATTATCAAATGTCAAAACTTTACGATCGATTGGTGTTATTTGAAGTGATGCTCAATTAATCATGTTTTTAGATGGAAAGTCAAAGGAACCAATTCATGTTTGTGGTAGAACTTTGAAGCAAGACTCTTTGATCAACAAACTTTTTATTGATAGCCTCTTAGACTTTTTAATTGTAGCAAAAGATTAGTTGCTTCAGTAATTTATATTGATGCAAATGGTCGAAAAGATTATTACATAGAAATCCAATTGCTAATTTATTATCTATACAAATCTTTTACAACAACTTTCGATCCTGAGCATGCATCAAGAGCTCAAAAATCAAGTTCTCCATCAAAATGCTATATTATTGAATGATGTTTTGTAGATTAGAACCTAGTACTTCTTCAAATTGCAATGGTTAGCAAGGAGATGTCCAAAAAACATACTTTTGAATCAACCTTTTTGTTCAAAAAGAATGAATCATTTTTATTATCTCTCATGAATTAAAAAAAATTGGTTAGCACAATCAAATTCCATCATAACTGCATGACCAAGTAAAATTAAAATTGTTTCATGTCTCTCAATTTTGACCAAATGCTGAGGCTTATCTAAAGTGATCATTGAAGAAAAAGAATTCAGCAGAATTTATGTTTGAGCTTGCTTAAAATTATTCTTTTTCAAATTGATTAGTCAACTAAATTGAGTCTTTTTAATAATTAATTTTCTTCACTTAAGTAAAGAATTATTCGTGATCAGAATATAGGTTTTCCAACTGATTCAAGTTATGATCAAAATTTTAAAAAAATCTCTGCAGAACTGATGAAAAACTTTGAATTTTGCTTCCATTATATTTCATCAACCTTATCGGTTTGTAGTTTTTTTTTATCATTCCTCAACCAAGTGAAACAGGACGAAAGAAAAAAACCCTTGGTTATGCATTTATACTAACTTCTTTTGAAACGTGTTTTTTGTCTACTCTTAGATTTGGAGGGTGGTCAACATTTCTTCAACACTGTGAAAGAGGGAGACTCAGTTTTGTTTGCAACAGATGATGAACAGGTCCTTTTTTACCTCCTCCATGTTCAATAAGTTAAAGATTTGAAGAAATTTCCTGATCTTGTAAATTTTTCCTTTATTGCAAATAAGCTGAGGCTAATTGAAAAATAGATTTACTGGTAGGAAAAAGTCAAGCGAATTTGAGATAAAAATTTTTTAACTCATTCTCAGGAGGCCCACAACTGGGTTATGGCTTTCTACCGTGCCACTGGTCAAGCTCATAAGCCATCTCCCCCACTTGCCACCGGAAAATCATCTGTTGTAACAAAAAAAGAAGGAGGCATAGCATCATTTATTTTTGATGTGATGAACATGGTATTCATAATCAACCATATCTTTAGCTGATGCCGATCGTGCTCGAAAACATGGAATGGAGGAATACATAGCTGCAGACCCTATAAACATGGACCATCATGATCTGTTTCAAGAACTTCAAAGACTTTCACTTGATTGGCGTCTAAATGATCCATTTTCATCATTGGTAAGATTATTTTCTTTCACAGAAAAAAATCTGAAATTTTTAATCTGTCTTTTGATGAACTTATTGCAATAATAGCTTTAACAATAAGGCTTTCTTTAGGGATGGTTCACCCCTGGCCAAATTTTTGTGCTTGATGAGTACTGTTCACGCTATGGTGTCCGAGGTTGTTACAGACACCTCAAATACCTTCAGGATCTTCTCTCACGATCTGAGAAGAATGTCCTTATAGATCCAACACTTATTCATTTCAGTTATGCATACTGTGCAAGTCATGTGCATGGAAACAGGTCAGTCAGATCAAGCTAGTAAGAAGATCTAGTTTAAAAAATGAGACAAAGATATTTTTTATACTCAGTCAAAAAAAGATTCAAGAAAAATCTGAAAAAAAATCAGTGAAAAAAAACAATCAACAAGACCATTTTTTTACTGAATTATAACTTATTATAGCTTGAAAATGCAATGATGAGAATTGCAAGTATATTTAAAATTGTCTTCAATTTACTTTGTAAAAAAAATTCATTGAATCACTCCTTAAACCAGTAAAAAATCTTTGATTTTGGGACATCGCAAAGGAAAATCTTTACCATATTGACACTCAACATTTTTTTCAATTAGTGTATCCAGCAATCCATTAGGTGACATCACACAAGCAATAGGAAGCAACCCTATGGCTGAACAGCCTAGGTATCTTATACAGTAAACCAAGCCATTGAGACTTTTGAATAGTCCAGTTTGATGTTAGTATGAGAATGCAACAAAAATGCACATTTTTTGATACCAATTCGGTGCATAATAAATTTTTGGAAGTCTCCTGAGAACTAAGATTCCTAAAATTTTGATCCTTCATTCGATTTTTGTTGGAAAATATTTTTGACCTTTCAAGATCTTAGGTTTTTGAATTATTAGTCATGTTTGTTTTCATGTAGATTTTTTACCCAATATTGTCAAAACAGGAATGTTTTTTAAGAAACTTTACCTTTGACATAGGAAGCAAGAAACCTCCAAATATTAATTGATGCTTTACATCATTCCCTTGGTAGTTTTTCTCTGATTAGTTGCTTTTTAACTAGCAATTTACCATTGAAATAGATTTTGTGGTTGCAAAAAGGCAAAAGGTAATATTTTCTTTAATATATTGACAGCTAAAATATTTAAAAAAAATTACCTTTTCGCCTATTTTTCGACCTGAATGCAGCTTCATTTTAATATTTAAGTGCATAGAAACGACACATAGATTAAAGTTTATTTTCTCATACCTAGCTTGATGATCAAATTCAATCATGAAGAATTTTGCACATTCACATTTTTCAACACCTTTTCATTTTATAATTCAATTTTCAGTGACATTTTTGCACAAGAGCACATTCTAAATCAATGAATGAGCTAGGTTCAGCATATGATTTAGTATCCTATTAATTACATTAAGTAAAGGATAGAGATGAGATTAGTTCATTTTAGCAAACACCACTGAACCATTTCCTTGTCTTGAAGAACTTTTTTCATTGGTGTATTTTTGAGCAAAGTATACAATTCGACTCTTGTAGGCCTGATGGAGTTGGAACCGTGACCCAAGAAGAAAAAGAAAGCTTCAATCATATTAAAGAGCGGCTTAGAGTATTGCTTGAACACCAATTAACAAACTTTCGATTCTGCTTTCCATTTGGACGTCCTGAGGGAGCACTGAAGGCATCCATATCCCTATTAGAAAGGGTAAATACTCAACCACCTATGATAAGAAATAATATTTTCAAGTGAATTTATCTTTTGTAGGTTATGATGAAAGATGTTGCCACACCTGTTCCCCAACATGAAGTCCGTGCTGTCATTAAAAAGTGTTTAGAAAATGCTGCCCTGGTAAATTATGAAAGGCTATCTGAGGAAGCAAGACTTGAAGGTAAAAGCTGTTATACAGAAATCTTTCAAACAAATTCATAATTTTCAATTTGCATTCCAACCTGTAGCTGATATGAGAAACAATCAAGGTGAGTAAATGCTCTTTGTTGAAAAATACAAACAACTAAGATTCAACTTTGGTGCTTCAGAGGAATTGATTGGAAATAGTGGGGAAGTTATTATCCCACCAGCAAAGAAACTTGAAGATCTCATACGTCTATCTGAACTATGTGTTGACCTTCTGAGACAAAATGAAGAGTTTTATGCAGAGGTAAACATAAATTTGTCGATTTTTTATTTCAAAACTGGTTGTTTTTAGGGTTTAAATTAACAGTAAAACCAAATTTAATCAACTAAAAAATTCTTGATGAAAAAATGTAAAGATTGAATCATTTGGCCTTGAGAAGAAATGAAAATTGTCGATAAAAGGATGGTCAGAATAAGCTTGACTTTTTTCAATGGTGCATTTTTTGATGATCCAATAGCTGTTTTATAAGATGAGTCAATTATTTTATGATTAATTCTTACATCTCCAAGTAAGCAACTTTTTTGGGGGTAAAAAGAAGCATCAAGTTGCAATTTTAGCAAAAATAATAAAAAAATATTTGGTGAATCTTTAACAAAATACTACAGAAAATCTGTTTCTGTTGCAAATTTTCAAAGGTCTATTAATAAGGAAATTTACCTTTTTTGCTCATTTAAAAATTTCGAAAAACTATTTTTTATTTAACAAAATAATTTATGCCAAGTATGGAATTGGTGATGTTTTTGTTTTGTATTGATCTCAATTGAAATAGTGGCTATATTTTCCTGATGTCTACCCCTTATTCATCATTTATAAATATCTTTTTTTTGCTAGAAAAAAATATGAATAATTTATTGTTTCTCTTTTTCCTTTTTCTACTCAAAAAAATTTGAATTTCTCTACAATGGCCTTTCCTATTCTTATCCTTCAACCTACCTTCATCAATGTCTGTTTGTCTGTGAATCCCTCTCTGGACTTGCTACAGTTTCAAGATGTAAGTTTGTCTCATTCATCATTAAAAAATAGTTTTTGATTGTACAAATTTTTTCTTATACTAGATGAATGTTATTTATTCAAGGCTGAAAGAAAAAAAGCTTTTGAATTTTTATTTTTATTTTTTTTTCATTTTCATCTAGTACATTTTTGTAATGCTAGTGTTTGAGCAAAACTTTTGCACAAAACTTCTATTGACAGAAGCATGTTTTTTTATGGAAAAATAAAATTTAAAAAATTGTGAAATAAGTTCACCTTCACAAAAACTGACACTTCTTTGAAGGAATAAATGGACCAAAAAATGGTGACCTCAATGGCATACAGCTTTTTTACACAAATTTTTATGTATTTTTTCAAAATTATGAAGAAATTAAAGAAATTTCAGACCAGTGACTACATATAAGTGAGGCAGCAAATATTTTGAACACATGATGACTTTTTTTCTCTGAAACGCATTTGAAAAAAAATGAATTCAAATTGCTCATATTTTACATATTAGGTCAGTAATAACTTTTGATTATCCTCCAATACTAAAATTAGAACTGTGATATTTTGAGAGCAACTGTAGAATAAATTATCGGTGAGCCTCAAGATTATCATTATTTCAAAAATAGTTTAGGAAAACTAACAGGCTATCTTGATAAAATTAGCCAACTCCACTCAATTAGCTGCTTGAAGTAGTTTTCAAATGGATTCGTGCATGAAAAAGCTCTTAAGTTGCATGAAAAAGTCACGTGGAAGATTAATTAAAAAAAGGATGCATGTGTAATGCAACACTTATCATAAGTAATTCTTTAAAGCACCTTCCATAATTTTGTTTTAAACATGATGAAGCACAGTCAAGATTAAAGAGAACTAAAGTTTCTGCTGAGCAAAAAAAGTTTAAATTTACTTCTATTTTGATTTTCAGAGCTGGTCTTTTATATTTTTTGTGCTTGAACTTTGATGATTCTTTATATTTTCTTCTGATTTGACTTCATTTCTTTGTAATTCTTCAAATAATAAGTTTTGTAGCTTGATGAGTAAATTACTTGCAGGCATTTCAAGGGCTCAGATGTCGACTTCCTTCAATAAATTTCATATTAAAATCATAGACTGTGTGTAAAGGACACAAACACTCTTTTTCAAACTCACAACTGTGTTGAAAAGAAATGAAACAGTGAAATACAACTGAATGTTAGATTTCAATCAACATACTTTGACTTTTAGGCTTTTGCTTGGTTTTCTGACCTTCTTGTCGAACATTCGGAGTTGTTCTGGTCACTCTTTGGGGTCGACATGGACACAGTGTTGAGTGAGCAGCCTTCAGACACGTGAGGATTATGAAAATAAAATCACTCTAGAATGACATTTACATTTTATTACCATCTTATAGGTGGGACTCTTTTCCTCTATTCCAAATACTTAATGATTACCTCCGGACAGATGGTAAGACTAAAAAAATGGAATAATCAATCTCGAATCTAAACTTAAGTTGGTTTTAAAATAAGACAATCTTAAAAATGGAAAATTCCATCAACACCTTCGTGACACTTTTGCTCCACAAGTTGTGCGCTATGTTGACCTAATGGAAAGCTCCATTGCACAATCCATTCACAAAGGATTTGAAAAGGAACGTTGGGAGGCAAAAGGGTAATAATTAATATAGCTTTAATGAAATTCTGTTTTCAAACAAATATTTATTCAAAAGAAATGGATGTGCAACATCAGAAGATCTTTTCTGGAAACTGGATGCCCTTCAATCATTTATTGGTGATCTCCATTGGCCTGACCCTGAATTTGCACAACACCTTAACCAGAGACTGAAGCACATGGCCTGTGATATGATGGAATCTTGTATCCAAAGGTGAATAGAAAGGTTTAGTGAATCTCAACTGAAATGTAATACTAATATTTTTGGAATTGCAGAACTGATGTTGCATTCCAGAACCAATTGAAAAAGGGTATCCTTCTCAACCCAACGGATTATGTACTTCCTATTGAAATATCAGCCATGATCAATGTGGTGATAGATGCAAAGAATCAGTCTTACAAGCTCTGTGCTGTTCAAGGAGATGTGGTAAGTAATTTTTTTTAGCAAAAAAATCAACTTTTTTAAGTGAAAGCATTTTATTGGTAATAAGATAAACACACACTTGCCCAGAATCATATGAAAAGGTTTAACGTGTTTAGTATAAAAATGATCTCTTTTGAACAATTGTAGGGAAAAGATGGGAAGCCCAAAGAAGATCCAAAGGATAAAAAGGTCTATTGTAGCCTTAGTCTAACTATTTGCATGGTGAAATTTAATTGAAAAGCTTAACCATGCAACAGCAATCCAGCTAGAATAGCCTTCTAAATTTTCATTCAGTTTTTACTATTCATAGTATTTGCTATTTTATTGAATGGTCATTTGAATAAATGTGCGAAAAATAATTTCGCAGGTTAGATAGATTTAGATAATAATTTTATTTTGAGATTCCATCGATCCATTTTTTATTCTTCGAACTTCTTTAAGCTGATAAGAATCATAAAAAATGATCCTGCTTGAACTTTTAAACTCAACTGATTTGATATTCCATTTCTGATGAATTTCGACCAGTATGATTGAGCTTATTCGTTGAAGAAAACAAAAAATGACTCAATTAAATTATCAGATTCAATTATTAGACTGTGAAACAAAAGGTATGCTCATGATTATTCTGGTTTTTAAAAAAACCTCTCATGAAATTCAACCTGAAAACCTGCTTTTCTTTCTTCTAGTTCAAATATCATACCAAGATAGATGACATGGTAAGAAACTCTAGAAATCTTTTGCATTACAAAATTCAGTATAGCAAAACTGAATAAGCATTTTTTTCCCTAGATTGACAGAACATTGCTGACAATGAAAATAGGATTGACTGCAAAGTTAGTTTCTGTTTTGGAATCTGTCCTGGCAAAGTTGACAAGATATGATGAGGGTAGTGTCATTGGATCAATCTTGTCATTTACGGTAAAGGGGGGTGGAAAAGTAATCTATAAGATAATTTGATGCTGAAACACTTTGTCAATTTTTAGAATAAGCATAATGTGACTGGCAATGGGTCAGATCTTGGCAAAAGTTATATGAGTTTCCTCCGAACCAACATGGATATAATCACAAAAAGGATTAATGATGAGCTTTGGGTTTTAAAAACACTAGAGGTAGGAAAAAAATCAATATGAGGGGGATTAATTAAACAACCAAAACTCTTCAATATTTAGAGTTGGTATACTGACCAAGTTCAGAAGCTCTGCACTTGGTTAACTGATCGGCTGGATCGGTCTCTTCATCCATATCAGTGCACGTGTTTGGCACATGTTGTTAAGGTTTGTCAATAATATATTCAAAGAGAGACACTTTAACTTGGCTTGTATCATTGGTAAATTGTAGAAAATTCACGCTGAATATGAACTGCAAGGCATTGAGTCTGATAAATTGAACACTCAACAATGGACATCGATTGAGCAAAGAATGACAACTGAGGAGGCAGCCTGTCAGTTAAACTGTGCTGAAAATGATGAAAATGGGTAAGGGTTAACCTTAGAATCCATGACTATTTTATCCTCTTTTATTATTATATAAGGAAAGAACAAAGATTGCATTTCTTATGTGCAAAAAATTCATTGGTCTACTTTTATTGTTACAATTTTCATCAAAAGATTTGCAAAATTTAAAAAAAATTGTTTCTTTTCTTTTGCAATCCATTTATAATTTTTTAATTAATTCAAAATGAATCCTAAATCTATGTGTTTCTGACTGATTTTTTTCTTAATTAAGCTCTGCACACATTTACAATGAATATTAATTTACATTTTTACCTACTTTTCTACACACCAATTTCTCTATTTTTTTTAATTTTGCACACATTCATTTGTCCTTTATACCTGCCCAGGCAAGATACAGTAGAGAGAGGCCGATCTACTGACATTGGGTAAGATAGAATGAAGGTTCAAAGTGACTTTATTATTTCATTGCTTTCAAGTAAAAGTTGAATGGAATCAAAGCTGTTTGAAAATTTCAATCTCTCTATCTATACTGAGTTTTAGTCCAAATAAATAAATTATTAGACTAGAGAAATTGCCAAAGGTGACATGGTTTTGCTCAGATAGCCTTTTTTTATGATAAAAGCATAGCCTAAATTGCAGTAAAAAAGTAATAATAAGGAAAGTTTCATTTCATCTTTTGAAAAAAGAAGGCATACACACCATTCAAAGTAATTTTTGTTCCTTGATCATCTCACTTTGCATGCAAGAAGGAGGTACAAACTTTTTTTATTGATTTCTCACCAATTTTTCCTTTACAATTGTAGATTTGAAAATTACAGCTTTTTTTACTTCTTTTTTCTGATGAGTTCCAAGATCTTAAGAAAAAATGCTAAAAGTGTTGACTCAGTGCTGGAATATTCTATGACAAACAGCTTGATGTTGATAGACATTTCTCTTTTTAATTTGAGCAGCTGAAAATTGAATTTAGCTCCCTTTTTTTACCTAGTTGCTGTATTTTTTT
>Ga0194133_10003487_pt1 | contig 22268 bp, 1 predicted proteins | sample TA2KigOf40mmetaG_FD_155448 | JGI IMG/M metagenome (GOLD analysis project Ga0194133, IMG submission 155448) | Freshwater microbial communities from Lake Tanganyika, Tanzania - TA2015055 Kigoma Offshore 40m | ecosystem: Environmental > Aquatic > Freshwater > Lake | place: Tanzania: Lake Tanganyika...
GGGTCGCTTCGCTATTTATATTCTGATAAAGTATAGAACAGCTGCGCTGTATATGGTGGGTCGCTTCGCTATTTATATTCTGATAAAGTATAGAACAGCTGCGCTGTATATGGTGGGTCGCTTCGCTTTTTATTTCTTGATAAAGCATTAAACAGCTACGCTCTTTATTTTTTGATAAAGTATAGAACAGCTGCGCTGTATAGGTGGGCGATTTTGCTATCTAAATTTTAAATAAATTCATGTAAAAAATTAAAAAATTAACATTTTATTTATATTTTATATAATTTTCGCAAAAAATAAATTTTTTATTTGATTATATAAATATTTTCCCGCATTAATTATAAATTTTCGCCAAATATCTTTAAAAGACTATAAAATATATTTTCAAACATAATTATACAACACACAAATTATTTTATTATGTATATATTAAACTAAAATTAAATATAATTTTTTATTTTAATTATAATACATGAAAATATATTAAAAATATAATTACGCGAAATTTATTTATTTTATAAATAAAGAATTATATATATTTATTATTTTTTGCAATATAATCGCTTTTTAATAAAGTATTGCGAATAATATAAATTATTTATAATACAATATCCAATTATTCAATAAAGTTATTATATATCATATATCAATTTAATTGCAAATTAATTTATAAATACAATCAATAAAATAGCGGAATAATTTAAATTATATCAAAAAATACCAATATAAACATTATTAAATCATACATAAATAAAACGCATTTAAACTTCGATAATTTTTCTATAGAGTTGCATTATTATTTACGAAAAATTTGCCGCAAAATTATTATTTAATTAAAAAATATTAAGATTTATGATTAATTTACAGCAAAGCTATTATTCTTATTCATGGGAAATTTTCCGCGAAGCGGTTATTCTTATTCATTGAAAATTTACCACGAAGTGAGTTTCTTATTCACAGGAATTTTCCACGAAGTGGGTTTCTTATTCATTGAAAATTTACCACGAAGTGAGTTTCTTATTCACAGGAATTTTCCACGAAGTGGGTTTCTTATTCATAGGAATTTTTATTAAATAAAAGTATATGGTGGGTCGCTTCGCTTTTTATTTCTTGATAAAGTATAGAACAGTTACGTGTCTTAGTTAATAACTCAATTATATCCCATCAAAATACTATTACCGCGATTTTATGGTTATATTTCTTTCTAATTTTATAAACTTTATGAAGGATTATTATTTATGGCGAAATATTTGATTAATTATTTGCGTTTTTATATATTAAGCCGATAATTTCTTGTATGATGTATTATTAGTTTTACATCAAAATGATTCGCTTAATTCCCGACCCCACCGAACAACAATATTATTCTTCTAATTATAGAATTATTTTTTTTGCATTATTCATCTATTATCATGCCAATTTTTTGAAAGCAATTGCTTAAATTCATCTTTTGCGCGCCCGATAAATGTAAATGTTCAATATTTTAATAATATTTTGCGAACTCGTATTTTGCGAATGTGATACGAAAACTAATTATAGGTCGCTATTATATATTTCGCATTACATAAATTATTATTATTTAACCTTATTTTGCGCATATATAATTATTTTATTTTTCAAATGAATATTCTATTTGCGCTTAAATATAAAAAAATTTACAGAACTATAATTTGAACCTAGAATTATTAAATTTATATCGCGCAAAAGATTATATAACTAAAATTTTCTACAAAATTGCAATATAAAAAATTAATTTTTATTGATATCTGCAAAATAGAAGTTTTGTAAAGTCATATAATAGTACGATATTAAAATTTATCATAATTTTTAGGTAATTTTTAGCGTATTTTTTAGTACAATATTTTTGTTTAAAAGCAAAATTTTAATTTTTATTGTGTAATATGGCAGAGTTTACTAATCATTATTTACATAATATTGCTTTACAATAGCGGTTTATATATTTTATTAAATTTATGTTGCACAAAATATTTAATAAATATTCTTTTGTCAAATCTACTTTAAAAATTACTGACGCAAGCTAAATTTTCATTCTTGATTGACTCATTATTTTTGGCGCGATAATTATGAATTGATAGTTTGTACGCTGAAAATTTTTTCTTTATATGATTAAATTTCAAAATGTATTTAAATATCTAATTTGTATTTAAATATTAATCGCGATAAATAAATGATTTCTATCGCAGTATGAAAATTGGATTTATTAAATTTATAATATTAATTATTTATGGCGTAATTATAGACACGGCTATTTTCTATTATTTATTTATTATGTATTTATCTTCGCAAATAAACTAATTTAATGCAAAAAAGAATTAAGTGTTATTTTGTATAATTTAATTTTAAAATTAATTTTCAACTATTAATCTATTAAATATATCAAATTCGAAATAATATTAAATAAACTTACAAAAAGTTATTCATTTATGTATTAACAAAATAATATAATTAATCTGCGCGCAAATTGAATAAAGTTAAAATATATAATGTAAATAATCTAAAAATAAAACTTTGCCATTCAATAATTTACTAATCAATTATTATATGAGCGGCTCAACCCTTTGTCAAAATAAAAAGTGAAATCACCCACCTATACATTTCTTTAATGAAAATTCTCGTGTGTTAGAATAACTATTTCAAGGATAATTTTAAATATATATTATGATGAATTTTTCATGAGTACAATTTATTTTTGCTAATTTATCATCTATAAGAAATCAATTCAGCTATAAAATTTTTCAAAAAATAACTTACTTTTTATAAATATATCGAAATTTCATTATAATATTTCGCGTTTATTAATGTATTGCGCGCTTATTTTTTATTTATAAAACCGATATTAATACGCAATATAATTTATCTTTTAAATAGAAACTATAATCAAACCCCGTTAAATTTTTATATTATTATTTTTATTCGCGATCTTAATATTTCCACTTTTGTATTATATAATTTTTAACTTATTTTTCTATATGTATCATGTATATATTTTAAAACTAGAAATTACAATTATTTTCTCATAATAAGTTAGTGATTTGTTGATGATATTGCGTTTCAATGGTCATGAATTATATAAAAATGTTTATGTGAGCGTATTTATAATTTAAATCTAGCATAGTTCAGTTTTATTGAAAAGTATTTTTTGTGGCAAAATAAATTATTTCTTAACAAAGTTCTATTGATATATTAAATATATAGCGCTATATATTGAACATAAGTATGTAATATTATAAAAAAGTACTCGTTTATCATAAAAATTTTCTATTTAATTAGGGCCCCTATTTTTATTGTAAAATTATAATAGGAAAACACAATTATATTTTATATTTGCGGCAAAAGCTCCACCCGCCACATATTTCCCCTATACATTCAAGCAAATAGTTTCAACTCAAATATGAAAAATTGAATTATTTATATAATATAACATTATAATTTATTATGATACAAGAAAATATATAGAATAAATATAAGTTAAAGGTGTTTTAATCTTATATATTTTAAAATATTTTGAAATATTTACCAACATAAAAAGCCGTGGAAATTTTTAAATATAACAAATATCTTGATAGCAAAAAAATATTACTTGACCAGCCTAGAAAAATTTCGTTTAAGATATTATAGAACTAAAACACGTTTTTATAAGGATTCGAGAATTTCAATAAAATATTTATAGAAAACAATAACTCGCAATTAATAATAATTGCAAAAAATTTACCTAATATATCAATATTATAAAAGAATTATAGAATCTAAAATATATATTTGAAAAGCAATTATGATATGAAGAATAAAAAGAAAATTGTTCCAATACATGAATAAAGAGCAAAATATTACGAAACATAAATAAATTAAATTTAACAAACTGTTAATAATCTCAATATTAAACATTTGTTTTTAAATTAAAATTTTGGATTGATACAATAGTAGATTAATATGCCACAATTATTAAGTTTAAAATTGGTTTATGGCGCAATAGAATCAATTAATATAAATTAATTAATGAATATTTAATAATTATCTTTATGCGGATGTAAAATTTCGAATATGAATGAATTTGAAACATTTAAAAATTTAAAAAAACTAAATTTAGAGAAAAATAATATATCGGAAATAAATGGTTTATAAAATTGCGTGAAGTTATAGGAATTGAATTTAAACAGCAACAAAATTAAATAAATTAGCGGATTATTTTAAACACCCGATCTCAAAGTTTTAAAACTTCGCGGTAATTATATTGAAAAAATCGAAAATTTGCATAATTTAACGCTATTAAGACGGCTAAATTTAGAAAATTGCTCTATCACAAAAATTGAAGGACTTGAATACAATTCATGTTTAGAAATTTTAGAATTATCTGGTAATTTAATTAGAAAAATTTAGAATATTAACCATTTATTTAAATTAAAAAAACTATATTTGGCTTTTTAAACTATTTCATATGTTGAAAATATTGATAATTTATATAATTTAAGACTTATTGATTTGAAAGGAACTAATATATATTTAATCAAAATTTCAATTTAATTAATTAAAATTTAATATTTGTACATTACTAATACGAGATTCAAAGAAATATCATAAATAAATAAAATGACAAATTTGATAGAGTTATCTTTGTGGGACTGTAATTTTAATGACATAATTGATTTGTCTTAATTAAAATAATTAGAAATATTATCAATACCATATCATGTACGCATTTGTGAAACTATTAAATAAGGTCATTTAAATTTGAAAAACTTAAGTGCCAAAGTCAATGATAATTATTATGAGCGTAAAATTTCCGTTTTGAACCGTATTGATGTTAGTAAATATCCCAAATTAAAGCATTTATAAATTCATAATACCTGCTTAGTATATGGATTAAATAATCTCGTTAATCTATAATCTTTGTGGATTTTACATGTTTAGATATTAGAAAATAAAAATATTAAAATTGACTATAACGCATATAATTTATTATATAATGCTTGAAAAATTTATTTAAATGTCTCTTTTAATTAAAAATATTTATATTGAAATTTGATTCAAATGTTATAATATTTTTTTTACAATATTTAAAGTCGCGTTTTTAATATATTATAGCCCCAATTATTTTTATATTTTCACTATATTGCTACAAAATTATCTTTTAAAGACTTATCCGTTATAGTGTATATTTTATTATTGAAACGAACATCATAAAAAATGATATATATATGTAAATAGCGACTTATAATTAATTCTAAAAGTATCTATAAAACTGCAAATTATTTGTCTCTATATTAAATAAATCAAATACATACAAAGAAGCAACTCTCAATAAAACAACCGTCGTATAATAGTTATATTTATATTATTAATATTATATAGCTAATATTAAATAAAAATTGATTTTTTATATATTTTTGATTCCAAATGCAAAATTAATCTCCTTCTTTCTTAAAAGTTTTCCTTCATCCTTTGATGCACATCGTTATAGATTTTTTACCTCTAAATAAGGTAATCTATATTGTAACTCGATAGGCTCTGTACCTCCAAAAAAAGAGACTTTACCAGATTAAATTTGATGGGAATCCCATTAGACTACTATAAATACCGAAAAATTCAACTAGATATTCTATTGGAAAATATGATGAATATTAAAGTAAATTGACCTATATTTTCGGAAATATATAACTAGATTGTTTAATATAACTTCTCCCCTCTTTATCCTTTATTCCCGATCACCTAGTTAAAGAAAGTGTTAATTGCTATTATGACACTACAAATTAGTAAACATATTTTAATATATATAATCCGAAATATAACATTGTAAAATTAACAACAAATGATTTATAAAGAGTGTCTTACAAATAAATTAAAAATCTACAAAAGCTTCATTTAGATATGTTTAAAGATAACTAAAATTATTTTGACAATTTTCCAAAACTGAGATCTTTGAAAGCGGAGTTTGGTGCATTTTAATTTGTAAAACAGGCATTTTCAACCGAAAGTTTATAAACTGTGAAAATCATTTGTCCGTATGGGGTCATAAATTTACCTCATTTTAAATATCCCGAAAAAATTAAAAAAACAACTTTATAAAAATGTAAAATTACAAACTTTGATATTATAGAACCTCTTATAAATTTATAAAAGTGTGATGTTTCATATAATAAAATTTCGATTATACCTGTATTAAATTTGAAAAATCTCACTCACTTATACCTCCGAAATAACAATATATAACTAATTGAAAATATTAATTAATTAACAAATTTAAAATATTTGGATTTGACAGGAAATTAAATTGAAAATGTCGATTCACTTGTTTATGAAAAAAATGTGAAGCTTTATATATCGACGCGTGATATCCATAATAATCAATAAGGAAGTGAATTAGGGAGAAGAATTTGGCCTGTTTTAGATGACATAGATTTTCCACTAGATATTTCTCAAGAACTGGTCGTCAATTTAACTTACACCCCATTTTAAAAAACTATAAATAATTAAGTTATAAATTATATTCATTAATTTCCGAAAATTAAAAAAATTTACTTAAACCGAGCTTATTTTATAAATTCATCTTATACACTTCTATATTAAGAGTCTTGTTCAGCTGAAGAAATTGAGTCATTTGATATATTTATCATTTGAAAATTTCGAAGTTACTATAAAACAGCCTCGGAAAAACTATGTCTACTGTTTTGAATGACCCCAGTATGTATGTATTTTTTCTGCCACAAATTATTATACGTATTACGTTATTTCACACTGACCTAAATAATATAATTTTATATATTGATTCAAACAACATCACTTTATATATTGATTCAAAGCACTAAAAGTTACATGTTAAAATAAGTATTTATTAAAAAAGACGCGAACTTATAAAAACAAAAATAAACTAAAAGTAAATTATAATATAATTGATAATAATCAATTCGCAATTATAAAGCATATATCTTTATATTTATGAAAAAAGTAATTTCCATTTACAGTGAGTTCAAAAATTCAATAGATAAATTTATCTATTTTTAATTATATGGAACTTGCGAGTTTCAAGTGTAAATAATAAATTATTATTATGTTTTTATCAATTATTTTGTGAAAATTGCGTATTTTAATAAAACTTATAATAATATTTTGCCAAAATAAATAACAATAATATAAAATAATGCTATATATTATATGATAGTTTTAATAGCAGAAACACAAAATTATTTTTTATATTATTTAGCATTAAAATACGAATTAAAGTATTAATTAATTAAGTAATCATTAATTTTGCAAAAAAATAGTGTTAATATGCACATTATATTAAAAAACAACTATTTCTTTCGCTCAAATAATATCAAGATCTTTAAACACAATAATAATTATATCTATTATGAAAATACATAGATATTTAGTTATCTTTATTCGCGCAAAGTCATATATTTATGCGGTAGATTTAATATTTATCAAACATAATTTTGAATGAATTAAATTAGCACATTAATATTGTTTTAAGTATAAAGTTTTCAATGAAAGGTTACCATCTATAAATATAAAAAATGTAAATGAGATAAGTTTTATTAATTTTATGATTTGTAAACTGAAAAATTATTATGATGAACTTATTAAAAAATGGAAGATTAATTATATTTGCCGCTTTAAAATTATCAAAAATGTATATGTATTATAGGCCGTCATTTTAAATTGCAAAACCTATCTATCTATCTTTTTTTTAAAACAAATTCTGCGAGAAATAACATAAGATACAAAAATAATAATAAATAAAATTTATAATTGCAAGATAATATTTTGCCATTTGTATTTTTGGTATCATTGAGAAACAATAATATAAGCGAAAAAATATTTAAAAACTATAATTTAATATTTAAGTTGTATTATTATTAAAAAGCCGCTGTTTCTAAAAATATCGAAATGTTTATATATTTTTTAAGCTTTTTTAAAGACAATATCGCGCATTAATAGTTTAAATATCAAAACAAAACTATATTATTGCAAATTGTTGTTTAATTTAAATTATTTATTCCAAATTCGAGGTGTATTGCTATTAGTGCGCTAAATGTGTGAGTGTAAATACTTTGTATATTTTTAACGAATTATTTAAGAAAAGAGCGGGATATTAATTGAATTACGTAAATAAATTAAAAAATAAACATCATTAAAATGCAAATAATAATGTTTTATAAAATATTATAATATAAACGCAAAAACTATTTATAATGTAAAGTTTTAGGAAAATATAGGCGGTATTTAATAATATTGTATTTAAGAACGCGTAGACTATAAATTATAATTATAAAAATAAAAGGTTTGAAAATATTATAGGCGCATTTATAAAATAAGTTATTTTCTTTTTTTGCATTTTTCAATATAATGGTACATAAAATTCTTTTCGTAAAAGTATTGTTATATTTGCATATTAGTACGTGTATATAGACTTGAAAATTAGCGCAATCTATCTAAACGAGTTGATTATAAGTATTTTTTATGAAATATCTACAATCAATAAATAATATTTCATAGAACATAATATAATATTTTGTATTTAGTTGTAAATATTTGCGCAAAATTAATTCAAATATATAAGTAAGTGTAAATTATAAAATAATATTTCGGCGAAAGTTAAAACTAAATTTTGCATATTATTACATAAAGGCAAAAAATAATTTAAACATTTATACTCGCGACATTTTATATTTTACAATATAAATTATTATTCATAATGAGTTAACCGATCTTTAAATATTATGAAACAATTTTATAAATAATAAATCAAATAAATTGCTACAACTTAAGAATAAAATACGCGAAAAATATATTAACCATAAGAAAGAAAATATAGGATAAAGCTATTAATACAAAAATTTTAAAAATAATTAAATTTGCAATCAAATAAACAATAATATATTGAAAATACAATAAAAGTGTTTTTTAAGTATGTTCAGTGGTAAAAAATAAGAAAAAAAGACATAAATTGTGGTTCTTTAAAATAAAATATTTAATAAAACAAAAATTTACCCGCATTTATATTTAATTTTAAACAAAAAAGTTAAAAAAGATTGATAATTTAAAAAATTTCGGCCTAAATAAAACGTATTTATTTGTTGTTAATAATAGTTTTGAAAATATTAAGAATAAAAAACGGTTATCTGATATTGCATTAAAAAAGAGCGCGAAAGATGGGGCGGAATTTAAATAAATTTGTGTCGGAAAATAATAAATTTGAATCAGAAAATAATTAATAATAATTTAGAAAATATAGAAACCTAATTTAATTATAAAAATAGCATTGCGAAAACGAACTTTATGCGAACGTATATATATGAAATTATAAAAATATTGCGGAATTTGAAATATTAAATATCATTTAATAAAAAAAATAAAGGTTAAGCATCAATAATATTTTTAGAAAATATATAAAACACAAAATAAACAGGATGTACAAATATAAACTAGCAAAAAATAATTAAAGTTACAGTATTTTTAAATGAGTTATTGAAAATTTAAAAAGCGAAACTAACCACCACAAACTTTTTTTTAATGAAAATTCGCGAGATTAAATATAACGCAAAAATAAATGCGATAATATTAGCGCGACTTTTTGTAAACCCTTTTATAAAATCTACATATTAAATTTTTCTTTTGTTAATTCATTGTTTATTTAAAAGCTGTTTTATTCTTTAATATTTACAATACAGGCCTCAATATTCCGCTATTTTTTTAATATTATAATATTTTAATTCGCGAATATATTACTATTAAAATATAATTCTATCAATTTCTGTATCGATTTGCAAAAAAGATTTATATCCGCCGCTATAATATAGTATATGATAACTTATATAATTTATCAATTGCATATAAGTGAATGATTTGTTACATAATTGATATATTTTGTATTATATATAATAAGCTTTAAAAATAATCATTTGCGCAAATTAATCCCAATAAAATTATTATTAATGAATAAAAAATAATTAATTATTACTTTATTATCGATTTAAAATACAATAAAATATTAATTTTAAATAATATTTAATGCGCATTATATATTTTAATTGAAAACTATATTAAATAAATTATATAATTTAAACAAAAATTATATTAAATTACGGCAAAAAAATAGTTTTAAAACTTTATAACCGGAAAATTTATAAATTGAAAACGCTGATAAACAAATATTAAACGCAAATATTAATTAATTTAAAATTTAAAATACCGTATATTTATGATATCACTTTATATTAAATATAAATTTCGCGCGAAAATTATATATTTCTAAATTATTTTTTTTTAATTTAATTATAAAAAGTTTGTTTTAATTTATTTTTTCGCAATTCATTTATTTACAACCATATATTCTACTATTTACCGCAATTTTATTACATTTTATAAAAACACTTCTAGTTACAAAACATTTCTCGCAAATATAAATAAAATTATAGGCGTTAAATAAATTAAAAATAATTATTAAATACCACTTTATAAAAATATAACATTTTTGTAATTAATGAACGCGAATTAATATTATCATAAAAAATTCACAAATTAAAGTTATTATAAAAGTATGAAAATTATTATTATTTAAACACTATTTATATTTAAATAAAATATTATTTTGCGTTATTTATATATAAGATGCAAATTCATTAGAGTACATGGAATAAATAATATTTGACACAATTTTAATATTTTATAATATAAATTAGCGCTATTTAATATTTGAGAAATTAAGATTTATAATTGAAGCTTTTGAAAAGTAGAAAAAAGAAAGTTATAAAAAATAAACGGCGTTAAAAGTATATAAACGCGATAAAAATACAATTTAAAATTAAAAATATAAGGTATAGCAGAGCAATATAATTGAAAATTTGCGATGTGAATTTTGTATTATAATTATTTATACGCGAATTTATTTAAAAAAAATGTTAGATAGATAATATTTTTTCGTATATTAATTAAAAGCAAGTTTATTTTTTATTTTTAATAATATATTATTTATTTTGCAATTAATAAACATTTTTACTTAAAATAAACAAGAAATACAAATTTTAAATGCGACAATCTTTTGCAGGTTATTGATTTTATAAATTGTATTTATAGTTAAAAAGTTAATTTATACAGCGCCAAAATATATTTAAATTATAAACTATTTGATAGCGTCTAATTTATATAGCTAAATATATAAAATTCAAGATAATAATATTGCGCAATATTATATTTTTAATAAATAAAAATTAGTCGCATAATAAATTATTCTCGACAATATTTTAAAAAATCTAAACAAATAAAAATATACCACTAATCCTATTTTTAAACTTTTAATAACTTATATATTATTGCACCTATTTAATAATGATTATATAAAATAAATATTTTATGGGTGCTCATATTTTATTATCAACGCAAATTATTTGTTATTTTTATTTATTTATTATTTGAATGGTATATATTTTCTAATAAATAAAAAGTTTTAAATAGTTTTAATACGCAATAAAATTTTAAGTTTGGGTCAAATAAATAATAATCAAACGAATAATTAACAAAATAAGTTGCGCCTATTTTCATTTATTATGTAAAGCAAAATTACAATTTATTTGATATTATTAGCGGTGTTTTTTCGTAAAAATGAACCAAAGCGGCATTTTAATTAATATAAAATCAATAAACGCGCAATAAATAAAAATGATTTTTTTCATCTATTTTTAATATAATTTCAATACAATAATTAATAATAGATTTGCGTCATAAAATATTAATATTTAGGCCGCGATATATAGTTAAATATAATTTTTCCCGCTATAATATTTAAAAATAATAATAATCGAAATCGCAATAAATAAAATTTAAGTTGCGCAAATAAAAATAAAGTAAAAATTTGATTATTATTTGAGTTGCAAAAATAGGGAGGTTTCAGGAAGCTATAAATATTAATATAATAGTCCGAAACATTTTGAGAAAAATAATTAAATATGCGCTAATAATTATTTAAATGTGTAAATTAATAGAAATTTATATGAACATATAATAATAAATATAAAATTTTAAATACTGTAATAATATTAAATGCGAGATTTAAATATTGTAGCATTATATTTATGTGAAATATATAATTGAAAGCTATATGAATTACGCGAGATTAAAATATAAAAGTAGCATATATAATTACAAATGATTTTCATTAAAAATAATTATAGGTGGGTGATTCACTTTTATATCCTTTATAAAATATCGCATAAATAATTATTTTCATATTCGCGCTTTTCACTATTTAATATTAATTTATTATCAAATAAATACATTTTTATTTTTATTTTTTATCACCATCTCATATATTGTGCGATATATTATTTTATTTTTATATTAATCTCGACCATATTTATTTTTATTTACTATCATATAATAATATATAAACAGCTATTTTTATTTTTTGTCATTATTAATTTTATAATATAATTTTTAAATTTTAATCAATATCATAAATATTTTTCGCGTATTTTTAATTTATTTTGATTTTATTTATTTTTTCACTTATCTTAGTCAATAAATATACCATATGCATATAAATACGTTTTCAAACAAATATAAATTTACCTTTTAATGCTTTATAATAATATTAAATTACTATAAATAATTTATTTTCGCGCAAATTTTATGATTAATTTAAAAGTATATTTATATATTTGCAAATTAATTAAAACAAATTAATAAATTAAAAAATAATTATATATGATTTATAATGGCGTGGTGATTTTATATAAATAATTAATTGTTAACTAATTTTATTTTACTTTTGCCGCAAAATATATCCTATATAATTTAAATAATAGAAATATTTTGTTCTTATATGCGCAAATAATATATAAGAGATATTTTGAAATAAAAGAGAAATATTAATTTAAAGTTCCGTAAATTTTGCGTAAAATTTAAAAATACTAAACAGTATACACGTTTAAATATAAATATAACCGCGAAAATTAATATTTATCGTCAATATATCTACAGAGAAAAAATAAAAAATAATTTAAATTCGCGGTAAAAATTATATTTATATTATTGTATTTAAAAATAAACGGCAAATAATAGTAAAAAATAAATTATATTCAAGTTTATAGATTATAAAAATATAATAAGTGTTTAATATATTTATGTTCTAAACGCGATTTTCATCAATCCACCACAAGTTTTTTTTTAAATAATTTCGCAAAAACAAAAATATAAAAAGGAAAAGCAAATTTTTATATATTTTATTTTGCTTATTTATAAAAATATTATAATTTTCGGCCAATTAATTTAATTATTTAACTATACTTTTTGCTATAATTATATATTAAGTAATATATTTCTTACTAATTCCATTGTTATTTATATGTAAATGTTTTATACAAACAATTTCATATTATTTTATTTAAATTATTAATATTTGCGTTAATTAATGTGTCGCAATAAACAATAAATTACAATAAATTACAAAAATATTTTATGAATCGCGAATGATTTCAATAATTAATAATAAACAAATAGTTATTTTCTATAAATATAGTTTATATTTGCATTAATTTTTATTTTATTTGAAAATACCACCGAATTAAAACGCAAAATATTGAATTAAAAATTTCTAATAAAGAATGATTGAGAAAGCAAAGAGGTTACCAACAATGAACAATCTCTCAATAAATATTTTATATTTGCGTTTATTTTTGGATATTATATACCGCGAAGCGGGTATAAATCAATTTAAAATCAAACAATAATCAATAAAGAATACATAACTAATAATTTTAACAAAGAATTATTTAAAAGACTGCGCGATTATTAATAAATAATATAAAACAAAAATAATTATAAGTATCTATAGAAAAAATTAATCAAATTACTAAATGAAAATAAGAAAATTATGAATTTAATTATATGCAAATTTATAAATAATTTCAAATAAATTATTGTATTGCGATAAAATATATAAATATATTGATAATTTACAAATAAAAAGCGCATAATTTGTTAAAATATTAAATATAAAATATTATAAACGCGAGATAATGTGTTTAAAATATAAATAAAAAGGCAAGTATATGACTAATAAAAACATTGTGTATTTCTTTTGAATAAAAAGAGGACGCAAAAATAAATAGTAAACTTTATTAGTAACGCATTTTCCACGAAGTGGGTTTCTTATTCATTGGAATTTTCCACGAAGTGGGTTTCTTATTCATTGGAATTATCCACGAAGTGGGTATCTTATTCATGAGGAATTATCAGCGAAGCGGTTATTCTTATTCATGGGAATTTTCCACGAAGTGGGTTTCTTATTCACAGGAATTTTTATTAAATAAAAGTATATGGTGGGTCGCTTCGCTATTTATTTTTTGTTAAAGCATTAAACAGCTACGCTGTATATGGTGGGTAATTGTTTTTTTGATTTTGAAGAGTGTTGAAAAATATTATTGTATTAATTTCGCTATTTTAATAATTTTCATTTATCATCCTGAATTATTTTAAATAATAAGTGTATTTTTGCGAATTAAAATTTATATGCTTTTTGCGAACTGGAAATAGAATTTTTATTTACTTTTGTCATTCAATTCTATTTACCCCTTTCACCTTTCACCAATTGACATTTTGTTCGTTAAATAATTATTATATACCCTCAATTGAATACTTATAAACCACCATTTAACTCTATTTTTCTGCCGCGTTTCCCGTTATAATGTGTAATTCTTTCGTTATAGATTTTAATTATTAAGCGCATAAACCACTATAATATTCTTTTTCATCTTGTTAATTAATGCAAATTAATTTTTCTAAAAGAATACCGCCATTTATTGATAGAAACTGTGTTGTTTATTTATGTAAAATTGGCTTTTCTATAAAAATTGTCTTACAAAAAACACATTATAAATTATGCGTGTCCACTTAATTTTCATTTTATATTTGTCATTATTAATAATCTATTGCGCAACAATTAATACATATTTTATTTGATTGTCTACATTCTTTTATTGAACAATGCTCAAATTAAAATTATATCACATTTTTTCTTACAAAACATATATCACACACTTCAGTTATATTTTATGCCTCCATTTAATTCGTTTTTGTTATATTTTTATTTTATTTTTTCATTTTTATTATTGTCAAAGTTAAACCTTTTTTATTTTTTCGCATATTTATAATATAATATACATTTAAATCTATATTTTTCGGCAAATTATTATATTAACTTAGTTATATTTTTATTATTTTTATTCTTTGCGTTGTTTATATTATAAAATCTGCAGTTCCTATATAATTTATATTAATTAATGATTTTATATTTGTTTTTAATATATTCGCCAAAAATTCTTTTTAATTTAATTTATATATTGATAATAATATATTATTTACAAAAATATTTTAAACTTTGAGTTACATTGAAAATTTATTTAAAATAGATAATAAAATATACCCATGGAATTTAAAGTTATTTGCTAAGTTAATTGATTATTATTTTTAATAAACTTGCCGATATTAGAGCAATCATAGATAATTTTATTTTATTTTAGCGCGAGAAATAATTAAATAACTCCTCATTTTTTATTTTATTTTTGTCTTTTTTCGATAAAATAATAAACTATATACCATTTCTACATACGCCTAATAATTCAACGCGACTTATAAATATATTTTAATAAAATTATTAATTTTAAAATCATAATCGCAAATTTGATGTTTATAACTTAGTTAAAAATAAATGTTTTAATTTATTGGGCGCAAATTTATGTATATATTTATTTTTTAATTAATGATGGTTGATTCTATAAATGTTTATGATGTTCGTCAATAAAATTTTATTTAATTATATTTGCGCAAATTGTTAATAAAATAAAAATAATAATCGCGGGATAATTCTATAAAAAACTAATTTATTAACTTATCGCGCAATGTTAAATTATATTTATCGATTATCTTCGCTTTAAAAAATAATGTTAAATAATTTGCGCAGATCAATTTAAATTATAGTTTTATCATATTATTTCGCTGTTATAAATAATTTGCACTATTATTTAATTTGACATATTAGAATATTAATCTAAATGCAAAAATCAGCATAAATATAATTTTTAATATTTTTGTATATTTGAAATTTTAATAGATACGTGAAAAAATGCAGTTATAGTTTGTTATAAATTTTCTATAAAATAGATTTTCTTATTCATGAGAAATGTTCCGCGAAGCGGTTATTCTTATTCATAGAAATTTTCCACGAAGTGGGTTTCTTGTTCATTGGAATGTTCCGCGAAGCGGTTATTCACACCCACAGGAATTTTCCACGAAGTGGGTTTCTTATTCACATGAATTTTTATTAAATAAAAGTATATGGTGGGTCGCTTCGCTATTTATATTTTGATAAAGTATAGAACAGCTGCGCTGTATATGGTGGGTAGCTTCGCTATTTATTTCTTGATAAAACAAGTTAGTTCAATATTCACTATATTATATTGTGTGTTTTATCCATATATTTTCGCGGTGTAATAATACTTACGTGTTTTTGTATTTTTTGTGATTAAGTTGTTTAAGCAGTTGGTGTTAATGGGAATTTCAATGGAACGCGAGTGGAATAATTGTTTTATATATTAATGAAAGACATTCTGGGAAAGTGGTTTTTGAAAACATGGGCTAAAGTGTGAAAATATAATTTATTTTTGCGCTCGGAATAAAAAGACCGGGTGATATATTTGTATTTATTTTTAATTATTCATATTATATAACCTAAAACGCGGGTTTTAATAATATAATATATTTACTTATAAATAATGTCATGTATAAATTATTTATAAATATAATATTTTCGCCTATAAAAATAATTATATTTTGCAAAACCGCATTAATAATATATGGGTACCTCTTTAAGAAATATTTTTAAACTTTTCAATACAAAATAGAATTTTTAAATGTCGCGTATATAAAGTTTACAAAATATAGTTTTTATTATAATTTTATAAAACTATTATTTGCGCATTAAAATATTATCACGTAAAACACATATTTTTTATTATATTTAAAACAATAATTTGCGCAAATATTATATTATTTAAAAGAAAAATAGGCGGTAATTAAAAATGTACAATTTAGAATTATTTTATTGGTTATATTTTAATGAATTATTAAGTTTGCGGCAAGTATAATTTGCTTTTAAACACTTTTTTATTAGATGTAATTTTAAAGGTTATTTTATTTAACAAGTTACTGTGTTTTTATAATTTAGCAATATATAAATTAATTGAGATATAATAAATTTCCTATAATTTTTTGAATTTTATCGCGCAAACATTTACTTATAATTTATAATATGTTTAAATTGATATTATTTGCGTGATTTCCATTAATTCATCATAATTATCAAATTAAAAATCAAATTTAGGCGCCAAAACTTTTTTATTTTGTATAATATTGAAGGTATTATTTGCGCGTATATAATCAAATCATATTTTATAACATTTATATTATACTCTTAAATAAAAATATTAATAATTATAATTTAAATACAATAACATAGATTATAATTAATGATATCGCGAATAAAAATATTTGAAAACACATAAAAGTTATTTAAAAGTTTATCTATGTATTTTTATTATTGAACCTTTTAATTTTTGTTAATTTTAAATTACAAATTTCTATAAACATATCCTTTTTTTATTTTTGCAAAATGTGTTTAATGTATTTACCAGCGCGATAATTTAAAATTATTTAATTATTTTTGTAAATACGAGGATAATTGATTCTTTTCGCGAGTAAAAATAATCATAACGAATTAATTATAAAAATTTGCAGAGATTTAAAAAGTTGATTTGGAAAAATTAATTATAAATGCGCAATGTGATATAATAATACTGATTTGAAATAGATTAAATAGTTATTTATTGTTAATTCATTTGTGGACAATTTATATTAAAGATGCCGGTTAATTAATGAAAAGTATATAAATCAAAGCGGTTTAAAATTAATTTAATTATTTTGCAAAAATAAAATAAACTTTATTTATTAAGATATCATCTCCCGTTTATAAAAATATATATTTGAAACTAAATTGTCTCGCGAAATAATAACAATATTAACTTTAAAAGGTGGCTATTTATAAAAGATAATTTCATATTTGCGCTAAAATATAAAGTTTTACTAAGAAGAGAGTTATTATTTTATAATTTATTGTATAAATTTCGCGGTTTTCAATAAAAACTTTATGTATATTTATATTAAATCGGGGCGGTGAGTTAATATTTACAATTTATTGTCGGAAAATTAGTTATTAATAATTAAATTTCAAGTTATTATTAATCTAGGCAAAGAATCATCCCGCGCAAAAATAACTGAATAAACTTTAAATGATATTTATAAGTGAAGTGTAAATGAAAATATAAAAATATTAAATGCTGATATTTTTAAATATTTCGTAAAATACAATGTTCAAAAATTTATTTTATTCATAGCTAAATATATAATTATAAATAAAAAAGTGAATCATATTATCAGCTAATTCTTTAATATTCCTATAATTATAATGACGATCTTAAATAAAAGTATTGCTTTGATAAAAATAATATTTAATATCGCGATCAATTAAATATTTTGTTCTTTAATGAATAAATATAAATATTTTTTTTATTTTAGTGAAGAGCTGAATTATGAGCGTATTGTATTGTTATTTATAATTTTATAATATTAAAATGAATTGCAAAATATTACTTAAATAAAAAATAGTTAAATAGTTTAAAATAATGTGGGCGGCTTTTAAACAATAATATATTTGTATTGAAGTATGATATATTTGTATAATATCGAATTAACAAAAATTATATAAATGTATGAAATAGACTATTATTATCATATTTGGCCGCCTATAATATTAAAAAAAATACATATATATTTTATTATTTATTACAAATTATGCGAAAAATATAATAAACAATAAAAAATACAAATTTAATAATATAATTCAGCCCCAAAGTTTAAAAACAATAAAATTAAACTATATTTTTGCCATTAAAAATAAAACATTATTTATTCGCGACTTATTTTTTCTTTTGCGAAAATTGAGAACGAGTTATATTTGTGTAATTAGAAAAGAAATATTATTATTTAATAAGTTAGTATTTTTGCGACATTGATATGATCAAGAAAATTAAATAATAAAATAAGTGAAAACCGAAAGTTAATGTGATATTTTAAATAAAAAATTAAAAGAAAAGTTTATTCGGAGAAGCCGCGAATAAATACTAAAATGTTTTAAAAATTGCGGGGAAATAAATTTCAAAGTAATAATAAGAGCGACAAACAAAAATAAATAGGTAATTAGAATATATAATAAACGCGAATTTGTGATTTTGTATTCTATGAAATGTTTGAGGAAATTTTTATTAAAAAAAAAGTTGTGGTGGGTAATTTCGCCAGTTATTTTTAATTTAAATAGAAACATCGCGTTTGTTTATTTATCAAATATTAAAAATATTTTACTTTTGTGTTTTTTATTTTGTGGCCTGCTAATTATCTGCATTTGTAAATGGATCGCTGTATTTTTTATTTATTTCGCGTTAATTTATTTGTTTTGAATGTATAAATATTATTAAACGCTTTTTTCTTTTTAAATAAAACACTATAAAACACAAATAAGTGTATTTAATTACATTTTGCTGCCGTTATTTTATAATTTAAAAAGTATTTATCATATATCAATAATATTTTTTTACAGTTTATAAACGAGAAATTACAATTGTTAATAAATTTTTTATGTATTATTCACTTATATTTTATTCATTAACCGATATAATTATGCGTTTATAATAGTAATAAAGTATATTTTTGAATATATTTAATTGCTCAAATCGAATATTTTTTACATAATCAGTTCTGCAAATTTAATCAATAATATAAGGTTCTAACTGATAATTTTGCGATATGAAATATATATATTAAAATAACATTGATATTTAATCTTATAAAAAAATATGATATAAATATGCGTATTTTTACCGGCAAAATGGACATTATTTTAATTAAATTATATCAGATTAGCTAGTTATTTATTATTCTTCATCATTGAAAGTTTTTATTAAAAGTTATTTGGCGCAAATTATACATATCTCTTTAATACATCTTTTGCATTGATAATATACATTATTTGGTTCATAACATATATTACATGGCTATCTTTTATATGAATTTATTATATATTATTGTCGCGATTCTATTGTTAATCTTGCGAATATCGGTATTATTATAGGCTATATTATGTTTTATCTCTGTTTCAAGTCATTTTATAATTTTTTTAAATCTTTTTTTGTAATTTTACTTATTTTTTAATTAAATTCAGGATATGTCGCCTATATTTTTTTGTATAATTACTGTTTTGATATTTAATACATATTTTATCCAACTTTTTTTAATAAATATTATAATCTATATTATATTTTTCGCATAAATATGGATCCCGCAGATGTTAGTGATAATACAAGTTTATCTATTATTGATAATACCGTTAATAAATAAATTTAAAATTATGTATTGGCGATGCTTAATATTTTTAGTATTGTCAATTTGCATTCTGAGTAATTTCTTACTAAATTTTCAGCTCCTGACAAAAATTCTACGCTTAATAATATTGTTGATAGCATTCGTAAATCTATAGAAAATATTAATAAAGAAAGTGTTCCTTAAGACTAACAAATACATTCATGGTATCTAGTCATTGAGAAAACAATTTAAAATACTATTAAAAACATTTCCTAATAAATAATAGATTTAGATAAAGACCAGAAAGAAAAATATACGTGTAAAATCTAGTAAAATAAGTCCTAGGAAATAGAGGATGCTCTACAAATTAATTCGTGTATTATATTGTATTGTTTAGTATAAAATGCAATAAAATCTAAAAAAAATATAGAAATTGATGCTAAGTTTAAATTAACAATAAACTTCGTAAATATTTTGTGTGATTCTATTGACGGTGTGTTCGATTTATTTTATTAAATGTACAAAAACCGGGAAACCCTTCCTATAACACAAGTTTACCTAACTTATTATGTATTTCTATATTAAAATAATATTTTACCACGTAACAAAATTAGCAATTCTTCAACAAAATTTAAGGAAATAGAAGATAAAAAAAGTTAAAATTACAACTCGACAATAACATAAACTATTTCAAAAAGTTAAATAGATTTAATGAAAACATCCGATAATGAAATAGTATATTAAATAATTTTATTTATATGGGCCTACAATAGTGTTGATTTAGGATTGAAATAAATAAATAGTATAGAGGAAAAAGAAAAAAAAAAAACCATAACTTGCTTTTCGTTAAATGTTCCATTTATAATAACAATTACGGCATTTATATATGGAGTTCGCTAATAAAATAACTCAGAATTGGCATATTTGGATATTTTTGGCAAAAGTGATTGTACTTTTGAAATTCTTGATTAGCAATATAAGTTACTTTTGGATTTGTTAATGAAAGATTAGCAATATAAGTTACTTTTGGATTTGTTAATGAAAAATCAAAATTATATCCATTAATAATTAAAACAAGCGAATAAAATAGAAACAAAACGTAATATACCTGCTATTAATGACAGTATAGTGTTTTTATCTGATTTATTAAATAGAGAAATACAGGGTTTATTGTAGAAATTACGTGATTTTGATACTTTTATCAATACAATACAATAGAACATTTAAAACGTAGGATGTACCTGTAATTTGCAAGAAAATACAAATTAAAATTAATAGATATAATTATATAAAATACCTATATAAGGTGTTGACCAAGCCAAAAAAATATCAGAAAATTTTGAATTTAGAATATAATAGGGCGCCACTTCTCTAAATTCCAGAGATATAGTTTCAAATGTACAAAAAGTTTGTGTTTAGGGATATTTATAGCATTACAAAAAAAATAAAAAAAACAATTAGATTGATTAAAATAAAGATTAATCTTTGTCTTTTTAAACAATTGCTTAGAATATAGAATATTGCCGAAATCTATTATCTTATTTCTCTATTTTATAGAAAAATATTATCATAATTGAAACAAAATTTTAAAAACAGTAAGATACATTGGTTTAAAATAATCTTATCGATAATTTGCCTCTTAATCTATTTAAATGATCCTTTTTTTGAATAATTTATTTTATATAAATGAGCGCGATTGATGTAGCTGAGGAAAAGCAAATCTCCTTCATTGGAGATAAAGTAAATAAAAATATAAACTTATCTCATTAAATAGTTTCAAA
>Ga0194133_10003491_pt1 | contig 22238 bp, 30 predicted proteins | sample TA2KigOf40mmetaG_FD_155448 | JGI IMG/M metagenome (GOLD analysis project Ga0194133, IMG submission 155448) | Freshwater microbial communities from Lake Tanganyika, Tanzania - TA2015055 Kigoma Offshore 40m | ecosystem: Environmental > Aquatic > Freshwater > Lake | place: Tanzania: Lake...
TACAACAAAGCCTTCCTCACGTCAGATATTTTCTGGCGCCCAAAATTCTTTGCCGACCATCTATCGTCTTTAAAGTCTGACGATGAAAGGCGAAAATAAAGCTCGTTCCATGGCGTAAGATTACGCAGCGTAGAGCGAGCTTGTGCTTCAGTGCGTTCTGTTATTGAGGACCATTTCTCTTCGGAGCTTTTTTTGCGCTTGCAGCCTCCTTCGCCTCAGCATTTTGTTCGGCGCCAATAAACTCCACCATCTTTGCGATGGCCTTGCGTGGCAATGCTTTGGTGTCATCCAGTTCCCAATCTTTAAGGTCTTGCCATTCCCCGTCAACCATGCCCTGCCCGCGTGAACGCATGAAGGCAGTCACCATACGAGCATTAGTAGCCTCGACAGATGTGCCGCTGGTGATCATGCCAAGGGTTTCTTCGGTGTAGTCCGCAAGTAATTCGGCTTCAGTGAGCGTGCCGCCGCCTTGCAGCAATGCAAATGCCTCGTCAAGGGGAACGCCTTTGGCGGAAGCAATGCGCTTGGCAAGTTGCACGGCGCGAATGGTGGCTTGACTTTGAAGCTTACTAATTTCTTCCTGTTCAATTGCTTCTGCAACCAGCCAGCCGCCATATTTCTTTAGGCGAATATTAGGCAGAAGATCAAAGAAATCTTCAGTTTTGGTTTCCAGAAGGAAGCTGTACTTGCTCATGATCTAGCACGTTTAACAATGCATTAAAGACCCTCACTCTTTCGCTGTTAGAGCGAAATTCTTTAGGCACTTCAATCAGCATTGAATGATGTTCGTTCGATATTCTAATGGTCTCTTCCCCGCAGGAAATAAGACACAATATGCCCACTTCCAATGCAGTGCCATCTAATGAGCAATTAATAGCATGCACGGTTTTATCCGCGCTCCATAAATAATCAATCTGCATCAGCCAAATGCCGCCTTAATTCTTGCTTTCAATGCTAAACGCACGCTGCTGTTTGCAAACTTCTGTGGATAGTACAAATCATCGGTCCATGGACGAGGAACTAAATTAGTCCCTATTCCTTCATGCACATATACGGCATAGGCTCCTCCCGTGCTGTTCTTTGCATCCCAGTTCCATGCTGCAGAAACATTGTTGGGGCCTAAATTAATATTCACATCTTTTCCGCTTTCATATAGAGTTCCGAGATCATAGATGTCCCGAGTTGTGCCAGCCACTCCACCATTTTTTCTATTGGTTTGCCGTGGATAATACCAGATGTCACTTTTAAACTGATCTTCAAAAAAATTATTCACATCCTCTTTTGCCCAAAGTTCAAAAGCCTGAACAAGCTTTTGCTCTAGGATTTTGGCATTAATAATTTTTCCGCCAACAATAACGCCGCTCATATTTGATAAAGATGACGAAGAATTAAATCAGGAATGACAAAACGACAACGCTCATAGGCAATGTCATCACCAGGAAAATACCGAGGCGTAGAGTCGGGAAAACGCCGAACCATTCTGTCCATTGCCACAGCTAAATTATTTTCGTTAGTCGTATATTGCACCAAAATCACTTCCCATAATTGACTCACTTTCACTGTTCCCCCCAATGGAGAAGAAGGCGTTAATTCTGGAAACTGGCGCATCGTCACTTCCAGTCCCTTCACTTTCCATTCCTTCGGCACACTCTGCTGTCCCACCACATACACAGCAGGCAAAGTGGAACCATTGGGCAACGTATAAGTGCCAATCAGATTGGGAGAAGACGAAAGAAGCTCAATAATAGCTTCTCTCAATTGCATAATATTCATAAAAAAGCCTCCCTATAGGGAGGCTAGCAAGAAAATCAATGGAACAGTGATCAGCTATTGGGAGCAGTCGGGATGATGCTGCCGTTTTCTTGAGCATTCTGGTGAATGCCAATACGACCACGGCTTTGCAGATCGAAAGTACACTCCACGAGATTATCAGCAGGATAGCTCTCGTTGTAGTTCATCACGCAAGCCACATAAGCCACGCGATCATAGAAATAGGTGGAGCCGCTCACGCCCAGTTGCTTGTTAATCTCCACGTACACTTCGTGGTTTTTGTCGTAGCGCGAAGCACTAATGGCTTGGAACGCTTCGTCAAAGCTATTGGGGATGAAGGTGGTGCCATCCACGTCCTTCTGGAAATAAGAAGTGACGGAGGCAGTTGCAGTAGAGGTGGTAATCACGCTATCAGCGAAGCCACCGCCGCCCAGCAGATAGAATTCTTGGTTGCCATCGTTAAAGGCAACAGAGGCGGTAGTAGCAGCTTGCAGGGTGTAAAGCGTCGGGGCACCGCTCACAGTAAAGGTGGCGCCGCTCTGGGTGATCACAGGACGGGTGGTGCCTGCGATAGAGCCAACGCGCACAATCACGTCTTGGCTCTTTACCAGTTCAGTGGGATGGTAGAGCATGAGAGGAAATCCTCAGCAATGAAAGGGAAAGTGATTAAGCGTTGTCAACGCTTCCTTTGCCAATTAGTCTAAAAATTCCCCTAATTGGCGTGCCGAGGAACTGCCAATAATGAATAGCAATTTCCTCGTTAGGTAAAAGTTCAAACCGTCCTTCCCTCCCATTGATTGTGGCCTGAGCGGAATCACCAGGAACAATGCCAGAAAGCGTTAGAGGGCGTGTTAAACGCCCTTCCATATAAACTACAGTTTGATCAGCCCCAAGGAGATGATCGTATTGTGGCGCACGCTTTTGTCTTAACGATGCATAATAAGTAATGCCCGTCGTTGTGGCCGTATAATTGCCAGTTTCGCTGTCAAGCACATACCCTGAAGCCACATACCATACCAACGTGGCATTGGCTAATGGCTCCAGAAGATTGCTCATACAACAAAACCAACTGCAGTCGATGGAAGAGAATTTAACAACCGTTTAAACTCTTGACCATATTGTGAGGCGTCAAGCCCCCCACCATACACCTTCCCATCTGTGGCACCAATTTGAATGCCCATTTGTGCAAGTTGTATGGCAATAATATGAGCAGCTAAAAATTTCACTGCTCGATCAGTTTGATCCCCAAACACGTCCGAAGAGGCGTCATAAGACGCCTCCGTGATGGCACCATTCACAATGCCCGATGGATGGGGCGTGAATTCAGGAAACCGTTCCAGAAAAGTTGCGTAGGTGACAGCCATAATCAAGCTTTTCCAATACGAATGGCTTCCATACGTTTGGCAATAGCATTTCTCACGCGAATGCGCCCTTCAATCTTTTTCCAATCAGCCAAACGATCTGCATCATGGATGAGTTCAATGGCACGAATGGCTTGAGTGAGGGGAAGTTCACTAAGGCTTTGCACGTTTTCAGGCAGGTCTTCAACCATCACCTGTTCCCGCATTTCCTCAATGGCACCAATGGCAAGAAGTTTCTTGACAGTAGTGTTTTCCTTCGCCTCTTTCCATCGTTCATCAGGAATGTCCTGATTTAACCCTGGAGCAAGTTGAATAAGCCCACTCTTCGTGATAACGCCAAAACCAGCATCACGAGGGGGATTCTCAAGTTCAGGGCGGTAAGCAATTAACATTGTTCTAAAGAAACAATCGTCAATAGCTTAACGCCCCTCAGCTTGATTAACTATCCTCAGGCGTTGGCCTGAACGTAAATGACGCTCTTGGGATAGTACAGAGCCACGCCACCAACGCGAGCATGGGCGGGAACGATGAATTCCAGACCGCGCTGTTGAGGGGGGAACAGCTCCAGGGGTTGAGGAATGTGCAGTTGCACTTTCTCGGGATCGCGCTTGTAAACCACCATACGGTTGGTGTTCAGCACGCTATTGTCAGCATCCAGTTCGTTGATGGGCTCAACATTACGGATGTAGGGATTGGTACGCAGGAAGTACTCAAGCACGGTCACGTCCGAAGAATCGGAATTGCGAGTGGTGCTTACTTTGTTGTAATCCTCATACGCCATCAGAATGGTGTCTGGCTGCTCCTTCATTTTGGAAGCGTTGATAATGGCAGACACGCCATAGTTCAGCAGTTCCAGCATTTCCGCAGCAGTGGCATTAGAGAACCACTTATCAGCGGCCACCACATCCACGGTGGAATTGTTGAAGAAACCAGACAGACCCACGGTGCTCTCACCGAAGAATGCAAGGCTTTCCACCTTCTCTTCGTAAGCACGCCGAACAGCAGCAGCACGACGCTGTTCCAGAGCGATGTTGGCCATTTGAGCAGCACGCAGTTCCTGAACGGTGTAACCGAAGCTACCGCCGAAGGAGCGAATGTTGATGCTCTTTTCAGTTTGGCTGATGTCAGCACGGGGCAGATCATCAGCAGCATCCGCAATCAGACGGAACTCACCAGTGGAGTCCATGATGCGGAAAGTGAAGGTCTGGGCGCCAGGACCAGCTTCAGAGGTGACAGGCAGCACAGTCGGATATTTAATATCCGCATACTGCACTTCAAACACTTGCGGGCGAATGAACTCAAGCTGACGCTCAAGAAACAGACCCGCTTCATCCATACGGAATTCAGACATTGTGAGGGCCTCCTATCAAGAATCAGCAGAGAGGGTGAAGCTCGGACCGTTCAGCTCCAGCACGGCTAGGCCGCTGCTAGTAGTGGTGGTGAGGAAACGAGCGCCAGCCAGCCGCACGGTCTTACCCGAAGCGAAGGCATGGGAGAATTGACCAGCTTTACCAGTGCCACTGGCTGCATAGAGCACGCGGACGGGAGAAGTGGGAGATACAGCGCCCGTAACATAGACGGCCACAGCACCTTCATTTACCACGTTGACGGCTTGCTTGTCCTTTACGCCAGGACGGCTGTTGGAATCAAGAGCAGTTTCATCAACATAAGTGAGGGCATTTAAACCAATAACGGTATCGGAAGTACCGGAAATGGTCGTGACAGAATTTGCAGCGGTGCCTGCAGTGTTATAAACCACCAGATTACCAAAAGCCAGCACAGCGCCAGTTTGGTTAAGACCAGTGGAAATAGTGTTGTCGCGGATGTCGGACAGTTGGCCTTCAAGCAAAGCAGTGTGAGTGAGAGCGTAGCTCTGTTGCACACCACCAGCCGTAGCAGTGCCCGAGGCAGAGAAAGTGACGGCCATAATTACTTAGCCTCTTTGGAGATGGAGAGGGGCTTTTTCCAGGCATTCTGCAGATTGTCCATATAGGACGAAGGAGCAGACATGGGAGAAGCAATGGAAGCTACGGCTTTACGCAGCTCATCAGTGGTGGCAGAGTCCTTACGGGACGCTTCCAGAGTGTCAAACATGGCCTGCACGTAGTCATCAGACTTTTCGGACAGGTCAATGCTGTCGCCGCGAACGGCTTGGATGGCATCAACCATCACTTCACGAGCTTCTTTGCCGCTGAAATCGTAAGCAGCATCGAGAACAGGCTTGGCTTTTTCGATGAGGGAAAGACGCTCTTCCACCATGGAATCAAGATTGATTTCCTTGGCGGCAGCTAAATCGCCCTTCAATTCCTCAACTTGTTCTGCCAGGGCATCGGCGCGGCCTTCGGCAGCGTCGCACTTACCCTTCATTTTCTTTTCCATGGCATCCATTTCGGATTTCATGGCATCGGCAGCAGCCTGCAACTCGTCGTATTTTTTCTTCATGTCCTCATAGGACATTTTGGCGTCTTCGCGTTCTTTGGTGATCGCAAGAGCAACGCTCTCCGTCACTTCAAACTCGGCGCCATCGAAAACGACTTTGGCAGTCATTGGACGGTCTCCGTGTATAGAGAGTAGAGATGGATTAGCAGCATCTTGACGATCAAGATGAAGCTTCACTTGCGGGCCTGCGCGGCCCCGACGAACAACGGCAATGTGATTACCGATGATTTCCTTTTGGATGCCATCGTAATGTTCGCCGTTTTCTGTAACGCCAGGCGTGGGATCATAATTCACCCGATAGCCCGCGCTCACTTCACGAGCATCACCACGCATAATACGTTCAATGGCTTCTTTGTCCGTAATTGTCATCACGGCTTTAACGAAACCATCGTCGTAAACCACTTCAGTGCCGCTAAATCCTACTTGGTAGTCTTTAGTGTTTTCAGCATCAAGAAGAACTGGGGGATGTTCAGAAGTGATAGCTTTGCCCGCAAATGAGGCCAAGCTTTCTGGAGACGCCACTTCAATAGCGGGACGATATTCACGACGGACTGAGCCATCAGCGTCTGTGTAGAGCTGAACGCCAGTGCGAGCAATCGAAGCCCACGCCCGAAGGTAGCCTTCCGGCGTCATTTCGTATTTCTCAATTGGCGAGAAATCGTACCGATAAGAGATGGTGCTCATAGATATACTTTACCAAATAATTCTTATTACAATTAAAAAGCTTATGCAATTTAGACTAGCGGCATGATGTTTCTTGCAAGGGGCAATGCGGACGTGCTTAAAATGCCGCACCATCAGGCGCGGCAGCTTATTGCCCAGAGAGTAAAAGACGCCCGCCTCAATAGTGGTCTATCGCAAAAAGACGTGGCCGAAGTGCTCCATATCAGCCAAAGCTCTTACTCTCGCATGGAACGCGCCACTCTTGCGCCAGATTGCGTGCAAATACGCACCCTTAGTGGCCTCTATGGAATTAGCGTATTGTGGCTTATGGGCTATCCATCTTTCATCGCCCATACGAAAAACTAGTCTTCGTTTTCATCATTTTCACCACGAATCTCGCGAAGCTGCTGTTCCACGCCTTCCATCACATAAGCTTTTGCAATTGCCTCGGCCTCAAAAACTAAAAATTTTGCAGGCTCAAAATGATCATCGGGCTTCTCGTAGACGCTCACCACGTAAATATGAGTCTCATCGAGCCGTCCGTTTTTAAAGCATTGTTTTTCAACAAGCTCCCAACGAGAAGTATTGCGATGTTCATTGGCGGAAAGAAGCGCCAATGATTTCATGAGACCAATGCCTTCGTCTTCTTCTTCCATCACGCGCACATACTCGCTCATTGGTCTTTTTGACGACTTTCTACCATCTTAATAATACGCCGAGCCCAAGACCTACCAGCATCCCCACCCCAAAGCATCCACGCGATATAGCCCGCATCGCTTTCTCCTCCGCTCTTATTCTTTTCATGGCGCGAGAAAAACGCAGACATGCGTTTGATAGTTTCAAAGCTAATCCTGCTTCCGCCAGCTAAATCACCAGCCCGCGCCACGCCACTACCAATGCCTTGCTTTCCGGCTTCTTGAGTGGTTAGTCCGCCCCTGCCATATTTCTTTCGCAGTTCAAGACCGCGCCTTGCGGCGGCCCGTACTGCAGCAGGAGGGGCGAAGCTTTCAACATCACCCCTTAACGCTTTTTTCCGCAAGAACCATCCATTTCCTCTTCTTCCTCTTCTTCTCCGATGAGGGTCATGAAATAATTGTCCCAATATTCATCGCTCTTGCCACGACGACTCATGCCAGCTTCAGAAAGAGCAATTGCAATTGCCTGCTTATAGCTTGTAACAGGCTTTTTATCACTGCCCTTTAAAGTGCCAGCTTTAAACTCTCGCATAACACGAGCAATCTTTGTTTTCCTTTGTTTCTTGTTCACTTGAATTCACGGAAGCATACTAACTTTGGCAATTCTAGCCATGCCTTTTGAAGCAAAGTCAATACTGTTCCGCCCTAATTCCCTCAAAATATAAATCACAAGATTCCTTGTTCGTTGCAAATTGCATCTCCTTAAAAAACTTTTTGAAATCAATGGCGGAGAGAAAATCTTCTTGCGTCAGATTGCGATAGTATGACCAACCCTTGGCAATGGTTAAAGGGCTATCTTGCGGGGTTGTGCGTTCGGTGCCGTGCTCCGGTCTGCCAGTGGTGGCACAAGTAAATACAACAAGACCGTCCTTTCGACAAAGCCTCACCATGTTCAAGAAGGTCTCCTCCCAAAATGGATTATGTTCGAAGCACTCACATGAAATACAACAATCAAATAATTGTTCACTGTTATATTCATGCCCGCTGATTACAACATCGACACCGGGGCCTTCACCAACATCAACTCCCACATATTCATTGGCATCAAAGAATTGTCGCACTGTTCCATTGATATTGAGGCTTCCAATTTCTAAGACTCGCCCTCCCTTGAAAAATTCAGGAAACCGTTGCCTTACGGAAGCGATGTATTCGCCTTGTTCGCGATGAGCCATTATGAAATATACCCAATGGGAGCCGTGGCAATCTTTACGCCAGGCAGAATCTTATCACGATACAACACAATGCCGGTAATAATACGTTCGGCAATGAAAGCAATGGCCCTCCTGTCATATCCCTCAATGGAAAGAAAATGATTCTTATGTTGTTCCCAAATGGGAATAAGAGCATGAAAAAGAACAGTCATAAATTCTTTATATTCTCGCTTCGGACCACGCGCCATGTTGCAGCCAATAAATAAATTTTGTGCCCATAGGGCATCAATCTCCTCTCGATTGAATAGCCACTGTCCGCCATCCGCTAGCTCCCGAGTGATAAGAGGAGCATCAAAATCACGATGACCGCCATAAAACTGTTTCTCTAATGAACAAGCAAAAACGGCGGGTTCTGGAACGTATAATGTATCGTCTAAATACCATTCACTTCGAGGTTCAATCCAATTGCGGCGGTACTGAGCATTGCCAATATTTTTTTCTTCTGCATTAAGCATCATCCACTGCACACAGCTTAATTCTCCCCATCGTTCGTTTAATGCAGACATATAACCACCCTCATCATCAAACATATAGCCCTCTTTACGAAGCGCATCGCGCTTCTCATCAGCGATAGCCCATGCCCCACCAAGAATGGGCACAATGTTACTTTTGGCTTCGTAGCGCACTTTTTCGTCGTTAATGCAAACGGCGTAGATGGTGCAATCAGACGGTTGCATAAACATCCCTCGCGGCCCACAGCTCATTGTAATTATTAACGCTCTTGGCTCCCACGCCAGTTAAATCGCCACCGCCAGAAGGTTTGCTCCATGCCATGATAGTGCCATCAGGCAATACAAATGCTCTATTCTTTTGCTCATGCGTAGGTGTTAGCTCTAAATAATCGCCATACACAAAATCGGCCTGGCTGCCATTAGCAGCCAGTGCCTCGCCAAGCAAGGTGGGACCAGTGGGGCACAATGGTGTGATGCCATAATATTTATTTTTACAATTTGCCACAATCTTTTCAATGGCAATTTGCAATCCTTTGTTGTCAGGCTTTGAATAGAGGACAGTAGTAGCACAAGCCCAACTTGTATAACTAAACCGTTGAATATCGCGAAAGGCTAAGAATTTGATGCGCTCTCCCACTTCAACGGGATTAACAGCTCTCACTGCAATATCAAAATACCATCCGCCAAAAATATTTAGCAAGCAAAAGCGACCAAGATCAGCTTTGTAAGAAAATGGCTTCAAACTATCATAAGCCCACACCACTTCCTTGTCATAATGCTGCTCAATAAAGGCACGAAGACTTTCATTGTTATAAATGATATGCTCCGCATTTGGAAACACATTGTCAATGGTGCCAGTGGCATATTTAAGAAAAGGACTAAGCTTTTCTTCCGTATTGGTAGTCAAAAAGATTTGCGAAATTTGCATAACTTTAATTAATTTTTGCAGGAGTGCCAAAGCCCTTAAATTCAGGCTCTGCCGGTTTTGCCGCTAATGTTTTTCCGACAATTTCTAACATTTGCTTTGTGATATGGGGCCAAGTAAAAGCTTCTTCGCGAATACGGTTGTAACACCACTGACCGTCTTTTTTCAATGAATCTCGGAAATCATAATAATAAGAAAGCAATTCGGCGGCAGAATCCGGGTCGGGAAGCAATCGTTCCAAACCATAGTTCCTATCAGTCTCTGCAGCATTACATAAAATCCGTGGCAGTTCGTCAAAAATTTCGGCCAGGCTCGTATGATCGGGCACCAATTGAGCCACGCCAGTGGCAGCATGTTCAGTATTAACCAGCCCCCAGCCCTCTCCAATGCAAGTGTTAATACCAATATCGGAGGCGTTGTAAACCATGTTAAGTTGTTCAATGCTTAAACAGTTTGCCGTGGAAAAGTGAGGGCTGGTGAGAATAAGTTTGCCAGTGGGATCATATCCTTCATCGCGAGCCACGCGCTTAAATAACGGCACAATATCCCACCCCATATCTTTACTGCCCATATTGAGCCACAATCGTGCGTCGTCTTTGTCTTTTGCAAACTTAATAAAAGCCTTAATTGTCAAATCAATTCGCTTGCGCGGTTGATTTCTATTGCCATTGAAAACAATAAATTTGTCCTTTGGCACACCCAGCTTTTCTCGACATTCCTCTTTGTCCATTGGAAAAAATTTAGAAAAATCAGTGCCATGTCCCATGATGGCAATTTCTTTTTCGTAGCCAATTTTTTCAATTTCAGCCGCTCCAAATTTTGTATAAGTGGCAACGCCATCCCATTCATTGATGGGTTCCAAAAGCTCGGAAAATAGCCCATAACTGTCAATGGGAGTATAAACAAAATATTTAAAACCAATGCTTTGTTTAAATGCCTTAACGGCCTTCCATAAACTAATCCCAATCCAGATATCATTTGTCACCCATACCAAATCGGGCTTGATTTTTTGAACAAGTTCGCCAATTCGATGTGAGCCAAATGGATCGGAGCCATGCAGCATGGCCGGATAAACATCATATTTCCTGGCCTCTGAGTCAGGATCACCGTGGTAATTTACCGCCAGTACACTAACTTCATGATCCCTCGCCAAAGCGGGAAGCAGGTTTTCAGCAACGCGCCCAAAACCAGTTTCGACAAAAGCGTCGCCGCAATAAAGAATTTTGGCCATGGCAAAAACAAATCTTTGATATCATAAGGGCCGCTTTTCATTTGTTTATGCACAATCAAACGGCCACCGTCGGCGCTTGCTGTCGTAAATATCTCACCCTGCATTTACAGTTTGATCGGCACTCACAACGCTGCCCTGGCAGTGGCAAGCTTCCAATGGGAACAATGCCACGAGCTGCATAATTCAAGCAATTTTGACAATGCTTGGCTTGTGAGTCCAAGATGCGTTGCATCAAGGTGTAACCTTGTTTGCCCTGTCGAATTGAAGCGCCTTCCCAGTAAGAGCCTCGAACGCTCTCGCCATACATGCTGATACGAGCAAGAGCCATGGGAGTAGAAACACTGCCAGCCAAAAGATCACGAGCAAAAGTCTCCAGATAACGATATTCCGCACGAAGTCGTTGACCAATTTTGCCCCACTCTGAAGCCGCCATACTGTCTCGTCCGCCACTGCCGATAATCGCCGCTTGTACATGTGCAAGCTTCAATGCTTCCCTGACGCTTTGTTGCCATTGATTGAGCGTGATGTCTCCCTTGCTAAGCATGTTCGTAAAACGCCGTAAGTTGCGATTAAGGCGATTAATTCGACCATCCACCAAAGCTTCAACGGCAGATTGGGAAAGAAAACGTCCTGTAGCGCCACGATAACGACCACTAACAGGAGAGTAAGACCATGATGATTCATCAAAATGAACAATCGCATTGGCAAAGTTCGAGAGATCATTCAGGCTTTGCATCCTCCGCCTCCAGGATATCCTTAAAACGTTCGGGAGCCTCTTCTTTCCATTGATTCAATGCAGCGTCAATATCCTCAGGGGAAATCAAAGCCGCTTCGTCCAAGTCAGAAAGAATGAGACCTTCTACTTTCATGGGATTCATTGCATCTTTTTTGGTGGCCAAAAACTCTTCATGCTTTTCTAGAAAAATGTCATGCGTTGAACATGGCATGAAAATTGGACCATCCTCTCCCTCTTCCTCATGGAAACCAGCACAACCAATTTTTTGTCCCGCTTCTAATGCTTCTTCTTTTGTGGAATACATATGAGCATTTGGATCTTTTGCATCGATTTTGCTGCTCACATTTTTAGCTGGACCGCGACGTTCTGGATCGGGATCGGCCTTGCGCTTACGAGCAACAATTGTTTGACGCTCTTCTTTGCTTAATGATTGGGCCTTTGCCTGCGGCAAACACTTAGGCTTGCCTTCTTTCTCACCACGCCCCCCGCATGGACCAAGGATTTCACCATTGGCGCCAATTCTCACCCATTTTTCTTTAAACCATTGTTCAAGATCATCAGCATGCACTTCACCTTCATCATTTTTAAAAGCACCACTTAACGAACCGTGCTTTTTCTTGTACATTTGCTTATATTGCTGCACAACATACCCACTTGCATAGGCAGACGGCCACACTTTAAATTTTGCCTTTGCGGCACTAACAGCACGAGAATGCAATGCCTTGTCAGTGAATATTACATCGCCACGCTTCTCTTCTAAATCACCTGGCATAAACAAACCAGCCGCGTCTTCATTGTCCTCAACCTCCCTGCTTCCGTCCATGGGAAGAGTGCCGTTCTCTTCGTTCAACGGATCACGTCCGCCAGGAGGCACCGCCATCTTTCCACCCCCTGCCTGAGCAGGAAGTTCGCGGACGACGGACGGATCCAAAGTGAGTTCCATTGACCATGCAGAGCCCCCATAGCGGGCATCTGCCACTTCCTTCGGACTCAACACGCCAAGCTGAATGTAACGCCCATCCACAGCCGCCACACGCGCCCGCACGTCCGCCATTTCCCGCTCGTTAAGTTCAAACAATGGATTGAAGGAGACGCGCCAAGACTCGGGCAACTGTCCATTCGTCGGACCCTCTTTGCTCAGCATGATTAGCTCCATCAGCTTCTTGATGGGCCGTTTGAAATTGGTGCTTTGATAGTCGGCAAGCGTCTTGGCAAAATCACGCTCCTCACTACGTCCCGTTGAACCAAGCCCGCTAGGGCTTTCGCCAAACAACACCGTATGAGGGATTTTGCTAGCGCCAATAATATCCACACGTAATTTCTCAAGCACTTCTCCAATGCCACCAAAATTACGGCTAATAAATTCGAGCTCTTCTTTTTCTGCATCAATCGCATAGCCGCGATAGATGCTTTTGCTCATATCATTCACTTGCAAACGATCCCTGACGGCGCCTTCCTTGCCAGCCGCCAGCATCGCCGCCAAGCCCTTCACTTTATGCACAAAAATGTCAAACTCCGTCAGCAACGTAGCTGCAGAATTCAAGCCAGTCCAATAATGCCTAAAACTATCGTAAATTGTCTGAAGACTGCTCATGCCCCAGCCATAGTTCCGCTGGCGAATGCGATAGGGCAGCCAATCCCCATCAAAACGTAAAATCCTATCTTTATGAATGTAAGATAATTGTGGCTCTGTAATTAAATCTCCAGAGATGATCTGATAATAAGTGGCTCTTGAATAGTCGTAGAGGTTTTCTTCGTTAATGACGGGAGCAATTTGCCATCGATCAAGGCATTCAATTTCTTCGACACGGCGAATGTTGCGTTTATCGACAGGCATGTAAGCGGGACGCCCATCGTCAATAAAAAGCAATAAACAAGCACCCCCATATAGGCGCGAGTTTTTGGCTGCAAGGTTAAGGTTTTCAAGAATGTAAAGATCTTCAATTACTTGTTCAATGCCTTGCACTTCCTCGGCGCGAACACCGTCTCCTCCAAACAAAACCTTGAAGCCTTTCCGAGTGGCCTGGTCAGCATAAATGTCAACAACGCGACGAGGAAGCCATTCGCCATAAAGATTTTCTAGCTCCTCTTGGGCTAGAAAAATCGTAGCAGTGGTTTTGGTGTATTGGCCCTTGTCACGACTGGTGCCCATGCCAATCAAGACATTCTGCAAGCCGTCAGAACGAATGCCGCCACCCGTGGCGTGTCCAAGATCAACAGCATCTTCCATGGGGAGAAATTATGACCATGATGTATTGCTTTTAGTCTAAAGCCTGGCTAACGTGGCTTGTCATCTATGTACAGTATGGCCCATTCGCCTCTTGTTTTTGCTTTTAAAGAAAGCGACAAGCAAATGGTTCGCGATGAAGCACATCGTCGTCAGGCCACAAATGAACGCTTCGGCCTAAGGGGCCGCAATGGCGGCCCCGAAGAAGGAGCGAAAGCCCTCCGTGCCCATATGCTTGGCGCTGCAGGCGAGCTGGCGGTAGCAGATTGTCTTCACCTTCGCCAGTTCCTTTATCAGGAAAAAGAAGCAAAGCGCGGCTCTTGCGACTTGCCTCCCAACATTGACGTGAAGACGCGCTCCGCCCATTGGCACGATCTTATTTGCCAGCTTGATGAGAAGCGGGACAAAATATTAGTGCTCGTTACAATGCAGAACAGACTTACGCTCGTTCATGGTTGGATAAAAAGCATTGACGCAATGCAAGAACAATGGAGAAAGGATCCTGCCGTTGGTCGCCCTGCATATTTTGTTCCTAAAGAAATCCTGCAGCCTTTGCTGCTTTTAAAAGATGCTCAAATGTAGCGATTTTGCTAAACACGCCCTCAAACTAGAACTATTTCCGGCTCAGGCTCGCATCCTTGATGAATTCTTTTCCAAGGAAAAAAGCCATGCCGTGTGGGCCCTCGGACGACGTTCAGGCAAGACGCTTATGGCAGCAGTGGCCTGCGCCTATATGTGCTTTGTCCTGGAAGATCAATACCGCAGGCGCGTCAGAAAAGGAGAACTATGGTATGTGGTGACGGTGGCAAATAGTCAAGACCAAGCTCGCATTGCTCTCAACAACATTCGCCAGCTCATTCTTGATAGTCCCTTCGCCCAAGAAATTGTTCGCGAAACTGCTGATATTTTGCAGATTAGTAATAATTGCGTATTTAAAGCCATTCCCACGTCAGGCAGGGCCGCTCGTGGCCTCGCTTGCGCTGCAGCCGTATTTGATGAACTTGCCTTTGCCACTGAGGGCGATGCAAATAGCGGAGGTCGTGGCATTTACGATGCTCTCTCCCCCGCCATCGCTCAGTTTGGAGGGCAAGGCCGCATCCTTGAACTCTCCTCTCCATGGTTGACTGACGGCATCTTTTATCAGCATTTCAAAGAGGCAAGTTCAGGAAGATTTCCTTTCATGCAAGCCGTGAATCTCCCAACATGGGAGATGAACCCCAATATTTCGCAAGAGTTTCTTGACACAGAGAGACAACGTGACCCAGAAAAATTTAAAGTGGAATATGGCGCTCAATTCGCCAGTAATCTTTCTGCCCTCGTAGCTAGCGATGTCGTTGACGCCTGTATTGATGAACGTAGAGCAGCTCTACCACCAAGAGCTGAATTCCAAGGTGCTTATGTCTTGGCCTTGGACCCTGCCCGAGGTGGGGTTGGTCGGGATGATTACACTGCTTGTATTGTTCATTTTGAAAACGGCACGTTAGTCGTTGATAAATTTCATTCTTTCATGGCTGATTTTGAAATCAATGGAAGGAGGGAAGTCAATATCAATGCAGTGGAAGATTGGATAAAGGAGCAACATAAGCTCTATGTTTTTGACACCATTGTGATGGACCAATTTAACAGTGCTGGCACCATCCAAAGCTTGTCTGGCGATTTGCCCATCACTGAACTCACTTGGACTGTTAGTTCCAAGATGAAAGCATTCAGCAAAATGCGAGAACTGTTTAATGCAGGGCAAATCAATCTTTATCGCCATGAAAAAGCAATTATGCAGCTCAAAAACCTAACAGTCATCTATAAACCCAGTGGGCAATGGAGTGTTACTGGTGGTAAGGCATCTGGCATTGATGACTTAGCCTTTGCCATGGCAGGAGCTATTTTGGCCGCATCAAAAGAAGATGATATTGGTTGGATTGAAAGTCTTATCTCCTAAGAAGGGAAAGCAAATTTCTCCTAGTATGATTTTCAAGAAATAATTCTTCTATGCCGTGGGCTATTGCAAGTTAACTATGCAAGAGACTAAGTTTCTTATTGCGTTATTGGAAAATGGTATAAGCAGCAAGCAGACTTCCCTGCAATTACTAGCCGCTGAGCATCTTTATGTGCCCACGCTGCTTCCCAAACTTCGTGACCATGCCAAGCGTCTGGACAGGCTTGAAACGCTTGAGCAATGCTTGGAGCAAAGCTCGCTCAAAATGGAAGACCATTGCAACAACCATCCCGACAGCCAAGAATGCAGAGAATATGACGTTTAGGGAAAATCGTGCTATGCTGTGCAAGCTTCCTGCAGGAGCCCACTGGGCGCCCAGTGGCTATTAAAAGGAAGGGTCCACTGGGCCCTTCCGCCTAATTCCGCCCGAATAGCCCAACAGGAAGAGGCAAGCGACTTAAAATCGCTCCAGTGTGGGTTCGACTCCCACTTTGGGCATTATGCGCGACTGCCGCCTTTATCAAATTGACAAGGCCGATACGAACGTCCGCGATACACCAAGGACAATGTGGGGCGATGGCAGAAATTCCACCAACTGGTGAATAGGGCGTTTTCGATTTCTTTGAAATACGGCGCACCACGATATACGAGAGAAGTCATTTTCCTTAAGCGGTCTTCCCTTAATCTATTGACTTGCGTCTGTAGCGATTGATACCGTTTGATACATTAAAGATTAAGAAATCATTAATTATTTGCCTTCTTTTCTATGAATATAAGCCTTAAGCTCGCGAATGTATTCGCGCAAAATAGCAGCCTTTTGTAAATGCCAGGGATCACGGTGCTGCAAATATAGCCCCATATGGTTATCAATGGCACGCAGCAAATTGTGAATGACGGGATTCCACGGCTCCCGAATGGGCGTGTTGAACGTCCGACGCTCGTCCATTGCTTTGGGCAAAATACGCTTCTATTTTCTCCCACTCTACTGGGGCGTAATCATGGTTTTCGACACAGGCATTAAAATACTTTCCGCCCTCAATATTATGGCAATGTAAATGCCCATGAATATTACCCTTGAAACCCTTTAATGATATTTCATTCACTGGAATGTGAGACAAAATAAAATTATCCTGATAAAAAGCTCCATGTATTTCATAAAAATACCAAGAATAATCTTTCAAGGAAAATAAATCACGATTGCCTTTTATCAAAATCTTATTCCCATTTAACCTGTCCAATTGCTTTAGTGCATTGCTTTCCGTGGCCACATCTCCCAAGTGATAGACAATATCTTTTGTTCCAACTTTTTTGTTCCATCGTTCCACCATTTCCTCATGCATTTCTTCTAACGATGCAAAAGGACGCACTGCCCGCCCATCTTCTTTCTTGAATTCCAAAATCTTGGCGTGGCCAAAATGTGTGTCGGATGTGACGAAAACGTTCATAAAAAAGGGGGCCCTTAGGCCCCCAGCTTAACTTGCTTTACCGTAACTGGGCAAATCATAATTTGCCGCTTCAAAGAATGCTGGCATTCTGCTTTTTTGCGTTTCGGCAAGACCCTCTGCCTTCCCCTTTTCAAACAAGCTATCGCTTTGGCGCAGCCAAAAATCTTTGTCCAACCACTTATCCTCGCTTTTTGCGAGCTTATCAAAGGCCCACAATGCAGTGGAACGTCGCAGTTGATTCAAACTCTTGCCTGCATCTTCGCCCAGTTCTCGCGCCACAAGACTATGCACACCCACATGCGTAATCTCATCACGACTGATATCAGCAGCCACAGTGCGAATGCCCATATCACCATTGAAACGGAAAAATGGCAACACTACAAAGAAAATGCTCCGCTCCAATACAGCCGCTTTCAAAATGGGATGGGCAGGATGGTCTTGCCAAGCTTTCAAAATATTAAAAGCTTCCTTTTCTGCTTTTTTGTTGGTGCCATGGGCAGCAACAACGTAGTTCAGCGCCTGATCATGACGCTCTTCGTCTTGTTGGTTATGACGAAGCGCCTCTTCAATGCCAGGCGTGGAGGGCAGTTCTTTCGCCAGTCCTTGCTCTAGAAAGTCTTTTACGGGCAGTTCCAAATGGCGCAATGCAAGCAGGCGAAAAATTGTCTCTTCTCCGCCTTCCTTTAACTTGCCCTTTCCCACGGGAACAGCTTGCCAGGACCGTTTTTTGGCAATCATTGATAAATAAGGACTCTTTGTCGCTACAGTCATTGGCCTATAAAATTCAATGGTGAGGAGAACAAAAGGGGCTTAAGCCCCTTTCTTTTTTATTCAGCGCAACTAGCGCAGAAACCAGCCTCTAATGAACAAGACGCAGAACTCCTATCAGGCTTAGACTCTTCGTCCAGCCCAAACATGCTCTTAAAATCGTCGTCCAATGCCGCAAAGGCATCGTCTTTTCGCTGCGTATCCGGTAGAACTTGCAGCGAATAATAGAGACTTGTCTGAGGACAGTCTAGCCAATCCTTGAGGAACGCTTCGTCATAAACCACCACATCTGACCATGAATTGAATGAATAACCATGAAACAAGCCACTAGCTTGATACATCTTTACTAGTTCATCGGCAACAAGTTTATAAGCAGCCCATCCCACTTCACTAGCAATTTCAACAGGGCCATAGTCAAAACTTTGCACGCCAAATGTGCCTGAATCGCGATCCACTTCACGGGCAATGGGAGGAGCAATTTCTGGGGCAGTGGTAAAACCACGAGCATCCTCATAGCGATAGGAGCATGATGCCGTGGGGGCAATGGCAAAAGCACGATCCATGCCAGCCACCCTCGCCACTCGTGATGCCGTGTCAATACCACGTTGAAAAGCTAATGCAGCATCAATAGCAGGCGTGCGCTGATAAGCCTCCTTATCATTCACGGCTTTTAAAGCTTCGCCAAATTCGGCATAGCTAATTTCATGAATGCTTAAGAAATTAGCAAGGCCAATCAGGCCAAGTCCCACTTGTTTATCAATGGAAGGAGAAAGATATTCGCCAGTGTCGCCAACGCCCGTTTGAGCATGAAGCGTACACAATTGCGTCATTCCATGGAAGAAGGCCCCTTCAATATCCTCAATAGCACATTTGCCCAAATTAATGTGTTGCAAAAGGCAAGTGCCACGATGAGGCAAATAAACTTCCAGGCAGACATTGGCTCGGATGCGTTCGCCACGTTCGTCGTAACGGATTTTATTGAGCCAGAGATCGCCAGCAGAGATGGCACGAAGACAACCATTAATTAGTTCAGGCGATGCCTTATCTAGAAACTGCTCGTCAACGTTAAGGCAACGCTTCACCCATGGCAATTCTTGTCGGGAAGCCTGGACAAACGCCAGAGCATCAGCATGCGTATAGTCAAGATGAAGCACTACAGCGCCGTTTTTATATAACCCACCGCGCCTCAAAATTTCATTAAGCGTGGAATAAATTTTGCCAAAGCTAATCGGGCCGCTCGCCACCAAGCCCTTGTTATTCTCTTCGCCGCTAGGACGCAGGTTAGACAAATGAACAGACACTCCAGCACCATTCCGCAAACCATGCGAAACAAAGCGCCACGACGCTTCAATACCTTCGTCCCCTTCCATTGAATCTTCAACATTGAAGACGGTGCAACTAACTGGGAGGCGACCATCGGGAGATTCCATCCAGGATTGCACCCTACCAGTGCGGGCAATTTTGTCAAGCATTGTTCTGTAAACAACAAAGGGCCTTACGGCCCTGAATAGCTAGGACAGGCTAGCTAGGGCAAAAGCAATGGAAGGGGAAAATTAGTCGCAAAGATTGTCAGAATCTTCATTCGCAAGCAAGTCTCGAACAAAGAGCTTGGCTTCGTTCAAGCTACGAAAATAATGCGGCTTGCCATTAATGGGAGAAAACCATTGGTACTCTGGCTTACTAAAACAAGGCCAAAGTTTATAGGGGCCAATGATGAATGGTTGACGCTCTGGCAAGCCAAACATAATATTTTGGCAAAGATTTACATACGCTACTAACTATTAACAATTAGTCAAGCCTCATTTAATACATTCTCCTATTTTCCATTGAACTATAAAACAATTATTAAGAATTGAGCAATTTTATGGGCTATTTTGTAGCACAATAAACACCATTTCCTCTTTTGCCTTGCAAACACTACGTTTTTAAAAGCTTGACAAAGCTTGACAACACATTTACGATATGCATAAGCGCAGCAGCCGTCTTGATTCGCCACTCTGCTCTGGCGAGACGAGGCTCCTACTGCCAGCCACGAGCATCTCTCCTCTAACGGAGCCCCCAAAGGGCGGAGTGGAGAATTAAAAAAGGCTAGACAAGCCACGATGCTCTACTCGGGCGGAGTCCCCAAAGGACGGAGCCTCCCCGACAAGTGGCGAAAAACAAAAAAGGCTGGACCAGTTCCTAAGTAATGGTCTTGCGAAGCTATACGCAGCAGCCAGGGCAAGAAGAAAAACAAAGGAATAACTATCTTTTGGCCAGAGCGGCGGTCTTTTAGGACCGCCTTCTACTAAAAAACAATGGAAAGGAAAGTGCGCGATTTTTGTTCATCATTACGGCGGCTTTAGGCCGCCTTCATTGGCTAAATAGGGCAAGAACGCTTCATCTGCGCCCTCTGCGAGGGCTTGATTCAGCGTGTGCTGACTAGCTTTTGCTGGTTATATTGTCGCCAGTATTAAGTTTTGCAACAATGCCCTCACCCCTCTCGCCATCGTTGGTTGATGCCGTCGAGAAGCAGGATTACGAGCCGCTTGCAATGAAGCAATGCTCACAATGCAAGGAATTGTTGTCGATTGATCAATTCCACGGCGATAGCCGCAGAAAGGATGGAAAGGGCCATCGTTGCAAACCTTGCGCTGTAATTTATCTTCGCAAATGGCAAAAGGCTAACCCCGATAAACTTAAAGCGCAAAGACGGCGATACAAAAAAGCAAACAAAGATAAAGTAAGCAGCGAAAAGAAAAGGCATTATCAAAAACATAAGGAGAAAATTCTTTCTCGCATGGAGCAAGAGCGGACGGGCAAAGAAGGATATATTAAAACTATGCTTTCCGCTGCTAAACACAGAGCAAAAAATGCAAGTCTTGAGTTTGATCTTGACCTGGAATATTTATTGTCCATTGCAACTGATCATTGCCCGATTGATGGAACGCCATTTGACTGGCTTAGGCAATTAAAACAAGATAAATTATTAAATCTTGCCACGCCATCGCTAGATCGCATTGACTCCTCAAAAGGTTATATCAAGGGCAATGTAAAAATTATTGGATGGAAGTGGAATTATAAGAAAAGCAATATGAACTTAGACGATTTGCTTCTCCTTGTTGAATATGTTCGCAGTGCTACAAAGCCTGAAAATTCTATGTAATTTTTAATCGCACTTTTGACGGGGGATGCCGCGAGCCCAGGCCCGCCAGGGACCGTGCTACTGCGCCACGCTACCACGGCCCGCCGCCGCAGTCTGTAGCGTGGGCTACACTTTCACAAATCGACACACAAGCCACGGGCAGGCCTTGGCCGTGCTAACGGCTCAAACTTTAGAGCTTAGTCTCCCATCACAGTCTGCGGCCAGTAGCAGCGGAGCAGCGGGGCCGTCGTCTCCTGCCACCCTACGGACCTTGAGAGGCTAGGAAAGGCCCCCCGATGGGGGGCCATAGCCTGCCAGAAAGAAAGGCCCGCTAGCGGGCCTTCTAGGCTAGTCTCCGCGTTCTTTATACTCTAAGAGTTGATCTTCGAGGCTAGCTATCATTGCAGAAAGGCTACAGTTAGTGCAACTTTCCGCCTGATCTTTCAACACTTCTAAATAGCTTTCTGCGTCTTCTACAGTGTGGAAAGTTTCCGCATTGTAGCCTGTGCCGTATTCATCAACCGCGAAAGTGTAGAACGTTTGCATCACTGAACCTCCGAAAGTTTGGCGTTTACTTTCTTTTTAGCGTTGCCATGGGCTAAGAATCCTATGGCAACTTTCCGGCCACGCTTATAACATAACATGCAATCAGCGCAGGTTTTGTCTTCTATGCGTTGCGCGGGACAAACTATAACGACGTTGCCCCCTGCAGTGTGCCAAGTTGTGCGCAATTCTTCAGAGTCAACAACAACAACGGCGGGCAATCCTGCGGCGATTGTATCATCCACTTGGCGCTCACTTTCACAGCTCACGTTGATGGTGAAACCGTTACGATTGGCATATTTTAGAAGGGAAAGATTGGATCCTAAAAGCAAACTATGGTGAGTGTAAGTGTAGGCGCGGAGGTGACGCACTGCTGCGGTCATCTTTCTGATGAAAGTTTCGCTAATCTTTCCCGCGTTGTGGACAAGATCGCCGGCCTGATTGTGGCGGAAAGCTGAACCGTTGGGCAAGCTGCGCAAACTTTCTAGGAAAGTTCGAAAGTTTGTGCCTCTTTCGCCGTTTGTAACTTTAAGCCAGTGTAGATTCAGCGGCCCCGACTGAGCATAGCAACCGCCACCATTGTCAGGCAGAAAAGGACAACTAGGAGAGCAGGTAAGTTTGGAAGATGTCGAAACGGCCATGGGGCCAGTCTTAGCGTTGGAAGACTTAGCGGAAAGATGAAAGGAAAGGCTAGAAAGTGCGGCCATGGTAAAAG
>Ga0194133_10003494_pt1 | contig 22235 bp, 15 predicted proteins | sample TA2KigOf40mmetaG_FD_155448 | JGI IMG/M metagenome (GOLD analysis project Ga0194133, IMG submission 155448) | Freshwater microbial communities from Lake Tanganyika, Tanzania - TA2015055 Kigoma Offshore 40m | ecosystem: Environmental > Aquatic > Freshwater > Lake | place: Tanzania: Lake...
ATTTTTTTTTTTTTTTTTTTTTTTTTTTTTTAAATCATTTTTTACACTACTTTACTCATTTATTTTTTATAATTAAATTTATACAATTTATATATACCAATTACTTAATTTTAGTTTTATTAAAAAAAATGATCTATTCTTATTTTTTTAGAAAAGATATTTGATATTCAATAGAATAATTAGATATTCAATATAATAATTATATATTCAATAGAATAATTAGATATTCAATATAATAATTATATATTAAATATTATAATTATATATATATATATATATTAAATATTATAATAACGTATTAATATGATAATTAACATTTTTAAAATATGTTTTAGGGAATAATTTAAAAACACGAAACGGAAGAACGATATTTAAATGATATCGATACAAGATTTGTTTAAAAAAGAGAATATTATTGTACACGAAGGTTTTGAACGTCATTTTTATGATGGATATTGTCAACAATGCAATATGTCTAATAATGGAGTTTATACGATATGTTTTGAGTTAAGTCCTAATTATAGAATTATAATGTGTAATAAATGTGAACCAAAAATAAAAAAACAAATTGAAAAGTGTGTTAAAACTTTACAAAAAAATACTTTATATGATACAATAGACACTACAAGTTCTTATAATATAATGATTTCAAAAAATCAAATTGAATCGGATTGGAAAGTTGATACAAGATATTTATATTTTATAATGGATAATAAGAATCAAATATATGTACCTATGATAAAAGAAAATAAATTTTTATGGGTTTCTTATCGATGTTTAACTGTTTTAAATGATATCATTTCTAAATAATTTTAAAATGATATAAATAATTTTAAAATGATATAAATAATGACTATAATAAAAAACAAATGATACCTAAAATTGTTTATCAAACTTGGTTTGAAAAAACGTTACCACCAAGTTTTGAGCAAATTGTCAAACATAATAAAAAATTAAATCCAGAATATGAATTTAAATTGTTTGATAATTTAGAAATGAATTATTTTTTTGATAATATTCAATATCCAATGATTCGAGCTGCCTATTTTAGAATTAATCCAAAATATGGAGCTGCCAAAGCGGATATGTTTCGTTATATGATTATTTATTTAAATGGAGGAATATATTTAGATATAAAAATTAAATGTAAATTACCATTTCATAAATGGATTCATTCCAATGAAAATGGATATGTTTCTTATTGGGAAGAAAAATATAATGAAGATATTTTTCAGAATGAATATGGGGAATTGCAAAATTGGTTTTTAATTTTTCGACCAAAAGATCCACAATTATTACATTTATTAAATGTAATTAGTTATAATATAATAAATGCACCTATTCAAGATAATTTTGGTAAAAGATCTGTTTTAATGTACACGGGTCCTATTACTTATACACGTATTTTATTGAATCATTTAAATAAATATAAATTAATACAAAGTTCATCGTATTTATCATATAATGTTAATCAATATACTGGAAAATTGTATAATCATTATAGTCAATTATCTGAACCTTTATTTTTAAAAAATAGAGATAGTATAAAAAAACATATCTATGTTAATTATTTACATTTTAAAAATAGTGGTATTTATTTAATGAAACCTTATACCACTTTAGCCCCCATAGATCATTTGATACATAATTGTGATTTATTCATAGTCATTTTAAAAAATGATTTATATATGATTGCAATAAGTCCTTATATCTTACAATTATCTTTATCTAAATTGTTAAAAGAGATAAAGCCTCAAAATGAATACAAAATGTTTTATTATGATTCTCTTTGTATTAAACAAGGGTATATTAATGATCATAATCAATTAATATATGATTTTGTACCTTATATACAATTTCATTAAGTATTACAAAATTCGATAATACAAAGTAATAAAATTACAAATTTTTTATTTAAAAAATGTTTATGATATTAATTTAATAAATTTATGAATTTTTTTTTCCACTTGAGTTAAACTTATAGATAATGAACTTGGTTTTTTCCAAATAGATTGAGTTTGTCGTAAATATACTTTTTTATTGGATTGTCCTTGATTTATGTTAGATCGAGTTTTTCCAGATGCCATAATATGAGATTGTTTAAAGGATGGATCAATGACTTGTACATAGGATAAGAAAATATATGGATTTTGAATAGCACCAGTATTATTAGTTAAGATATAAACTTGAACACCGATATTTTTTAATAATTCGAATAATTTAGAAATCATTGTAAGTCTTTGTTGTCCGCCGAATACATATTTCATATATTCATATCTTTCGGATGGTGTCAATCGTAACAAATGAATTCCTTCTCTAATTGTCAAAGTTAAATCCCAGTCAAAAAATAAAACAATTGATTTATTTTGTTTTAAATGCCTAAAACATCTATTCAAAAGACCCATTATATCTTTTGTAGTTAAACCATTACTAATAATAGTATCTCTTTCTGAAAATACACCATACAATGGATATTTATGATGAATTCTTTCTATTATTTTTTTTTCTTGTTGATTTAGTTGTGAATAATAATTATCGAAATAAGAATTATATGGATATCCACTACGTGGATTGGGTTCTGTATCATCGATCACTATACATTTAACACCTATTTTAGACATTCCAACACAATTTGTGTCAGAATTGTCTAAAAATTGAGCGACTACATTTCCATCTAATTTTTTTCTTTGTGTCATTATGAAATTAATTATATTTAAACAAAGATAAAATTTAATTTATTATTTTTTATTTATTAATTTTTAATTATTATTCATTGATAAATAATAAATTAAGAGGATAATTTTGAATAAAAAATAGATGTATTTTTATTTTTTTCTTTTTGTTTTTTTAATATATATATTTAATAATCCAATTATTATTTATTTAATTAAATATTTATATGAAATGTATATATTAGAAACATATATATATCAACATATAATAGTAGAAGATGTTAATTTTATAAAAATTTATTATATAGATCATTTTAAATTATATACTATTTTAATTAGAAAAGATATAAATAATTCGGGGATTATTCAAATATATGATTCAAATTATCGAATGGTATATAGATATTTAAGACCTTATTTAGGTCCTTTTAATAATTTTTATACCATTTCATATGAAATTAAAGATTTTTTTCCAAAATCAAATCCATCCGAATTAGAATTTCATTATACAAATGGAAATATATCGGTTACCCAAAATATCATTAAATATTATTAAATTCGATAATAATTAATTATTAATTGATAATTTGATAAAAATTAATTATTAATTGATAATATGATAATAATTAATTATTAATAATTAATTTGATAATAATTAATTTGATTTGATAATTTTATAATTTGATAATATTTAAAGTATCATTAAGATAGAAATGAGAAATATTAAATCGTTTACATAATTGAGAAATTTGTTTATTAGTATAAATTAATAAATTGTTATATTTTTCCATAAAGGATAAAACATCTGAATTAGATAATAGTTCGTTAAATAAAATAGACATAGTTGATATGAGCATTTGATATAATAGAGCAAATGCTTTTTTTTTATCGACTTGATTTTCTTTTAAAATTAATAATTGTTTATATTTGTCAATAGATATTTTATTACGTAAATATAAAATTCTATCACGTAAATTATAATCAAATATATTTTCATTTTCAATCATAAATTTGGGTAATTCTTCGTTAATGATATGTTGAATCATACGATGAATATTTAAAATAGTTCTTTTTTTTTGAAAATCAATTTGTAGTTGATTAATCTGATAAATATTTGGTAATTCATTATCTCTACATTCTATTATATTAAGGTTTATAATTGGATTATCAAAAATATACTCATAATAATGGGGATTGTGAATTTCGTGATGAAGGATCATTCCCGTTTTCCAATGAAAAGCTGTTTTACATTGAGTGCACCACATTTGATTACATCCTTCTATTTTATAGATTGAAATATTACAATTTGGACAAGGTTTTGTTTCTTTTTTAATTAATTCGATGGTTTCAATATTAGAATCAATACATTTATGATTTATTTCTTTTATTTCATAACAAGTCATACATATGATTGTATTACATAAAGTGCAGATACCTTTATGATTAAAATATCCACGACAGTTATTATTGAAACATTTTTTAATAAAATGTTTTTTTTCAATATGATCTAAATTATCTAATGTTAGAGTTAGATTATTTTCTAACATATAAATTTGATGACGAACATTATAAATTTGTTGATTTAAAATAGATAATTGTTTAATAATGAAATCTTTTTCTTGTAAATAATTTGATAATAATCGATGACATTCATTTGTTTGTTCTGAATTTAGATCTAATAATTGTAATGTTTTGGGAATTAGACTTTGTTCTCTTTCAAATAAAATATTTTCTCGATGTTTTTTATAATCTGTTTTAAGGAAATATTTACTCATATGCATTTCCACAAATTCTTTATTCCAATTTTTAAAACAATACATACACGATGGATCTTTATTATTTGATAATAGATATTTTTTGATACATTTTGTACAGTATTTAGATTGACAATATAAACATTCGGTTTCTCTACGAGTCAGTTGATTAAATGTTTCTGTACATATAGGACATGACATTTTTATTTTATAAAAATTATATTTAAATGATTTTTTAAATAGATAAATATTGATCATAATGAAAAATGGTTTGTCTACAATAAGCACATTCTGATTTATTATGTTGATGATAATAAGATTCAAAACAATCTTGACAATAAATATGAGAACAATTTGTTTTTAACATTGTTGGTTTGGTATCAAAACAAATGATACAATCTTCTAATAAAGGTTGATATATTTTATTTTGAATAAATTCAATTTGAAATTGATATATTTTATAAAATTGTTGTTTATTTTTATCATAACATATATGATGTAATGTATATTTATATCGATGTGGATATTTGGATTGAATATATTGGATGAGGGACTCTTCATCATATTTTAAAATTGAATTATAGTTCATAATAAAATCATATATATTTATACTCATTGAAAAATTAGATTCGATTAATTGTAATAATGATAAATTATCTATATATAATATATGTTCTCTCATCAATATTTCTAAATCTATTAATGATTTGTATTTATTTATATAAAATTCAATTAATTCCATATTATTAGAAGATAAAATATAACCAAATAAATGATTAATTATATTTAGATTAGAAAATAAAATACCTTTTTCTTCTAAAAATGTAATTATTAATTGATCTTGAATATAATAATAATCCTTTTCAATAAAAGATGATAAATTAGTCCATTCAAATAATGGATATTCTTGATCTACAAATTGTAAAAATTCATATTTACATTTATTTTTAATATAAATATTCCACATAATGATTGGATAAAATGGAATGGGTACGATAGAATTTATAAATTGATACATTGGATAAGTTGAATACAAATAATTTTCTAAACAATATAACTCAATATAAGAAGTTACTAATGATTGATCCATTTCATACATAATATTCAATATATCAATACGATTATTATTTTCAACCATTTCAAAGATAGAATGAAATGGAATATAATATAAAAAATTTTGAAAAAACCAAAGAATGATAGAAATATGTTTGCATTGGACAATACTATCCATTATTAAATATAAATTTCCTTCACTTAATTTATCTATTTTGATATGATAAATGATAGATTGTATAATATCCTCTTCTTTATCTATATTTTTTTGAAGCAATGAAATGATTGGATATTTTGGGCATTGTTGAACTAAAGAAGAAATTTGATCAAATTTTTTTTGATCAAGATAATATTGTAATATGGATTGAATTGATTCATTTATATTAAAATCTAGAGATGTAATTTCTTTATTAAGTAAGAGAGATAAATAATAAAAATCATTTGTGCTACATTTATGAGTGAATTTGTCTATATTATCATATATAAATATTAAATTATTAGGATGTATTTTATTAATCATTGAATAATTCCAATTAAAACATTCAAAAAATTGAGTATAATTAATTAAAGCTTCTTTATAATCCATAAAATCTTCTTTTGATATTAAAAATTTATGAACCCATACATAATAGTCTTTTTTAATATGTTTAATACATTTTTGTATCATATCTTTATGTTGATTTAGATATAAATATTCAATAATGTCAAAATGTATTAAATCAGAGTATTGTTCAATAATATTGATATGTTCTATACGATTATGAATAATAGTTTCATAGAAAAATTCTGTATGATTCATAATTTTTGAATAAATTTAGAATAAATTTTGAATGAGTTTCGGATAAATTTTAAATTTATATTAATTAATTATATTATTAAATAATAAAATTATAAAATGGTAAATTCAATTTTTAATGATAAATTAAATAAATATTTATCATTATTAGAGGTTTAGAACTATTAAATGGATATTGTAATTTTAGCTGCTGGAAAAGGAAAACGTATGAAATCATCCATACCTAAAGTATTACATTTATTTCGAGGAAAAGAATTTATTTTACATTTAGTTGAAAAATGTCAATCAATTGAGCATCGTAACGTTTATATTGTAATTCAATCAATTTATAAATCACATTTTGAATCAATATTAAGATCTTATTCTATACATTATATATATCAAGATATACCACAAGGAACTGGACACGCATTACAATGTTTTATGAGTCAAATAAAAGAAGAGATGTTTTATGATGTTTTAATTTTGAATGGAGATGTTCCTAACATTAATATTTCAATTATTCAACAATTTATATTTTCAAAAGCCAATGTATTAGTATCTTATTTATCGAATCCAAAAGGATATGGACGCGTCAAATTGCATTTAGATAATTATAATAATTATGTCACAATTATTGAAGAAAAAGATAATTGTGAAAATATTTCATTATGTAATTTAGGTATTTATCGATTTTCATATAATTTTTTAAAAAATTTTATCTCTAAATTAAATACGGAAAATAATCAACGAGAATATTATATTACTGATTTATTTTTACATTTAAAGCCATGTCATTATTTTTTAGTGGATGAAAAAGATCAAAAATATTTTTTAGGAGTGAATACGATAGATGAGTTAAAATATTTAGAAACACTTGATCAATAAAATTATAAAAATATAATTAAAAAATGAATTAATTATTATTAAATTTGGATTGAAAATAAATAAAATTGTATAAATTAAGATATGGTGACTAAATTTGGAGGAAAGAAAAAAAAAAGAAGTGCTAATTCTTCCTTTCATAAATTCAAGAGAGATATGGTTTATAAAAATTCAGATCAAGAATATGGATTTGTTGAGAAATTATTAGGAGATATGAGATGCAATGTTGTATTATCTGATAAATCTGTAAAAATATGTCGAATATGTGGGTCCTTTAAACGTCGTGTTTGGATTAACGTTGGAGATATTGTTTTAATTAGTATTAGAACGTTTGAAGATAAAGGAGATATTATTTATAAATATAATGCTGATGAAGTTGAACATTTAAAAGCAATTGGAGAATGGATGGTAGAAGATGATGTGAATGAAAATTTATCGATGGGTGAATTAAATAATCAAACCGAAATATTAGATGGAGAAGAAGAAGATGTTGATTTAAATGATTTATAATGATCATTACTTTTAAGAGGATTAAATTTTTATATTATATTTATAATATAAAAATTATTTTGTGATATTGTATTATATTATAATTATATTATAAATAAAATATAAAAAATATAAAAAATATTTTGTGATATTATATTCATACTACAAATAAAATATAAAAATTATTTTTGTAAAATTATGATAATTGAAATTATAATTATTGAACTTATGACTTTATTTTTATTAATTGATAATTTTTTAATTCGTAATGGTCATTGAAATGTTGAATTAAATAACGATCGTGAGTTATACATATAATAGTTGCGTCTTTTAATAGAGATAATATATCAATAATTAGAGTACGTGTTTTATAGTCGACATTTGCAGTAGGTTCATCTAATAAAATTATTTTGGGATATTTAAAATAACATCGTAATAATAATACAATTTGTCTTTGTCCTCCCGATAAAAATTGGGTTGTTTTATGGTGAATAAATGATTTCATTTTTGGATAAATAGATAATTCTTTTAGTTGTTTTAATTTATTATTCCATTCAACACTATCGGGATTTTCTCCATAAAATATATTTTCTAAAACACTTCGTTTAAATAAATGAATATTTTGATGCATAATAGTCATATGATCTCTTAAATAATTAATATCAATGTCTTGAATATCAACATTATCGTACAGAATTAATCCGTTTGAAGTATGTAAATATCCGCTTAATAATTGAAATAAAGTTGATTTACCTAATCCTATATCTCCCGTTATAACTATTTTAGTTTTAAAAGGTATTGTGAGTGTAACATTTTTAAAAAGAGGTTTATCATCTGAAAATTGATATGATAAATCAACTAATTTAATTTCAAAATTTTCTAAAAAATCTTTTTTTGTTCCTAGATGAATAGGAATTTTTTTCATTCCTTTAATTTGATCTTCTAATAATAAAGGACCTGCGTTTGAAACACTATCAGCTGTTCTTTTGATTAAAGAATGAAATGTTTTCATCATTAACATCATTGCTGATACAAATACAATAAGTTTAAATAATTCTAAATCATTTTTAGAATGTAAATAACAAGCTACTATCGTAAGAATTATAAAAAATATGACTAAGAGTGCTGTAAAAATTATTTTCATATCATAAATATGATTCATTTCTTTGTTTAAAATTGTTTGATATTGTGTATTATTATTGAAAAAAAGTGATTTTTCAAATCGTCGTTGATTATGTAATGTAATATTAACATTATTCTTTAAAATATCTTCATACGAATTCATTATATAATTGTCTAATTCATATCTATTTTTTGCAATATAAACTGTTTTTTTTAAATAAGAAGCAAAACAAATGATAAAAATTAGAAAGAATATTATACTTAATATTCCAAGAGAATAATGAATAAAAAACATAAATAACGTAAAAAATAAGATACTAAAAAATAAAGGACATATATACGTTACTATATTGATATAATTTAAATAAATAAAATAGGGTATATTATTGAATTTATTAATTAATTCACCCGATTGTAAGAATGGAGTGTCTAAATTATTTTGAAAAATAAAATTTAAAATATCTTTACGAATAGATGTTTGTAATCGTGGTAAAATCATTGCATCCATTCTTTCACTAATCCAAAATAATACACATATAAATATAAATACTAATGTAAAAATAATGAATGAAATTAAAAATTTACGAATATCTTGATTTTTAATTGTAAAAAATATTTTACCCGACAAATAAGATAATAATCCAATTTCTAATGGATAAATAAAAATAGCTAATATAGTATTTAGTATTATGATATTTTTATTTTGATTAAAAAAATTATTAAAAAATTGGTCATACATTTCTAAATTATATTTTGATTATCTTTTATAATTAAAATATTTTAAATAAATATTTTAATCAACTTTAATATTATTTTTTTTTATTATTAAAGGTTTTATTCGGATGATATTATTTTTTTTTATTATTAAAGGTTTTATTCTGATGATATAGATAATGTATCGTTTTATAATTAGCCATTTTATATAATAATGGAAATATATAAATATATTTATGAATTTTAATATATTCATACAAATGAGAAAGAATGAATAATTTATCATCCCATTGATTATCATCATATTTAATGATATCGTTAAATGGACATATATGAGATGGATAGATGGGTAATCGAGTCTCACATTGAAATTTGGATTCATCTAGATCTATTTTTAATTGAATATTAATTTTAGGATGAGATGTGATTAAATCATCTATGTTAAGAAAAGTCCAAATATTTAATCGTTGATAATGAGAATACAAGTCATTAAATAGTGTTTTAATAATAGAATATATATAATAATAAAAATAGATAGTATGTTTTAATTGTAAAATATGCCATAATTGTTCAGTTTGTAACCATATCATACGATAATTATTATTTAATAAATCATTAGATGATTGATTATAGGATTGATTAGATAATAATGTTAATGATAAATGATTTTCGATAAATTGTTGAAAAATAGTAATTAAATGAGTGTTAATAGGGAAATATAGATAATGTTTGATTATAAAATCTTTTGAATAGAAGATATCAATCGTGAGAATTTCTTTAAGAAATTGGAATAATAATAAAATATTGAGTTCTTCAAAACCTTTTTTTGGTTCTTCTAACATTTTTGAAAATTTTTTATGTTGTTTTAGAAACCATTTAATTTTGTAAATATTTGAAAATTGGATTGATCCAACATAATCAGATGGATTAAAGAAATTCATTAATTGAATAATTTTATTATGATCATTTAATGATAAATTATTTTCTTTTTTGTCAATATAGATATAAAGAGATGAAAATATAAGTGAAATCATATCTTGAATAGTGCAAAATAAAAAGGGAGAACTATTATAATAGTTCATTCCTTGATACATAAAATGACTTTTTCCATAATCAATAATATTAATTTTATAATTAAAAGGAATAGTATATTTCTTGTCATCGATGACAAATTCGTAGGATATAATGGTATCAACTTTTTGAATCATAATATTCCAAGGATATAGATCCATATGAATAAATCCAAATTTTTGTTGTGCTGTATATAATAATAATGAAACGATAAGATAGATATGAATTAATGTTTCTAAAGAAATAGTTTGTTGATTTAATTCATATTCTAATGTATTCCCTTCAATAAAATCAGTAATAGTGTCATGATAATTAGAATCTATATATAAATCGTAATAAGTAAAATTAAAATGAGGACAAGCTAGTTGAAGTTCATTTATACAACGATAGGAACATATATTTTGAAAAAAGTTTTCTTGTTTCCAGTTAATACCGTTTCTTTTTAATGCAAATGATTTACCTTTCCATATAAATTTGTATAATGATGTATTTTTTCCTTTTTTTATTAATTGTAAATTTTGAATCATTTCTTTTGAATATAATTCAAATAAATATTGAATAATAATTGGATGTAAAGAAGATATATTTTCGATTGATGTATAAATTTCTTGACATTTTAATAAAATAGATTTGTCTTTTAAATGACACATAATATGGTTAGAAATCTCTTTTTTGGTCGTATAATAAAGTTGTTGATTCATTGTTAAAATAGTATGTGATAAATAAGAAATAGGTTTTGTATAAGAATACAATTCCCATAATAATTTTTGTAAGTAATCTAACATTGGTTCACGATCTAAATATTGATGAGCAAATTGTCTAGCATTTTTAATAATTTCTTGACATTTATCATCATTTTGTTTACACCATTTTATTTTTTCATAAACATCTTGAATGGATCCCGATAATGGAACATAATGAATCCACGGTTTTAACCATTTAAAAAACCATAATTGATATTCACACGGATAATATAAAATAACGGATCCCATATATAGTTCATATCCAAGTCTATATGCTTCAGAATGACCTGGCAGATGTAATATATATTTATAAGAACATTGTTCTTCAATAGACATATAGGGTTTAAGAGAAAATGATAATTGATTAATATGAATGGTATCTAAATACTGACTATTTGGATGTTTTCGAGGTCTGAGATTCCATTTAGAAATACCAACATCTAAAAAAGGTACACCATCCTTATCACAAATATTATTTTCTGATTCAGCAGAAAGTTGTAATCTAATATTATTATGAATAGTGGTACCTAAACCAGTGGAAGCTCCTCTAAATATGGCAGTTTCTTTTTTATTTTTCCATTCAATTTTATCAAGTTCAAAAGGACTAGGATATTTTCTATATTCTTTACCAAATAAACGACGATCGTACCAATATTGAACACGACACCAATCTTCCCAAGTAGGGATAGGAATATCAGCGTGTTGATCAGTCGTAGTCATACTTAAAATAGGTGCATATTTAGAATATTGATGAGATAAAAGAGTTTGTTGATTCCCAAAAAATGTATTATAAGATTCTGTTTGATTTTTTTTCAATAATGGAAAATCTCTTTTATTAATAAATCCTTCAAAACTTGGAATATTTCTTTCTCTAATTAAAGTAATCATCATATCTTTTAACATATTAACACCTGAATCTCCTTCCGACGGAGGATATTCTAAACGAACTAAACCATTATTACCATACCAAGCTTTTATATTTTTATGGACACGAGAAGGAACAAAAGTTCGATTTTCCAAAGAGGCAGTGTATTCCATTAAATCAAGGATGGATTTAAAACGTGTAGGATTCACTTTGATCATATGGCTCCATTCATTTTGATAATCCACTTTACTAAATGGTAAAAACACTTTGCCATGTCCGTTTACAATTTTCATAAAAATTCCTTTTTTAAATTTATTTGAAATATATTTATAAGTATGTAAAACATCAATCATACATAATTTTTTATATTTAGACCATTCAATTTGAGATGGCATTATGATAGAATTTGAGAATGATGGTTTTATATTGGATGAATTTAATGTATTTTCCGTGTTCCAATACTCCATAAATTGTTCTTCGTCGCCAGCCGTAAAATGATTTTGTCTAAAAAATTTATATCTTATATTATTATTTTTCTTTTCTTGAAAAGATGGTTCTTCGTAAGAAAAATTGGGATAAGATTGTAAAGTATCAGTATTGAAGACGAATTCCATTTTATCTGTGAGCAATATAATAAAAGTTAGTTTATTTTATTAATTTTATTATATACAAGTCAATTTTTTATATTAAGTGATAAAAAGATAATTTATTAAAGATGATTACATTTATATTACCTTTTTTTAAGAAATAAAAAAAAAATTCAATTTTTAAAATTTTACAAAAATAATTTTTGACATTTTAAATAATTAATAATGACACCTTTTTGGTCACAACACATTCCATATATTTGAACCTTATATTTATTTAAACATTCTAATATAAGATTCATCGTAATATTTTTGTATTTATCTTCGTGTATATAGATATAATAAGGATGATTTGTAATTTGTTTTAATTGATTGTCTATATTTTGTAACATTACAATCATTTTAAAATGATTATAAATATATAAATATATTTTATCGTGAAATTTACAATATATTTTATGATTTAATTCTAATCTAATTGGACAACATTGAACATTTTGTAATTTTTTATACATATGTTTATTAACCATATACAGACGATTTTTTACGGGACATTGTTCATCTATAAATTCAAAACATAAATTAAATATCATATTATTTAATAATTCATTATCTGATTTTAGAACATCATTAAATTGTATCATATCTTTTAATTGTATAACATCATTATTAGATGATAATATTTTTTTATTAAATAATAAATTATTTATAGGTAATATATGTGGTAGTTTTAATTCGTCGAATGATAGATTGTCATTAGATGATACTAAATCATCGGAAAAAGATAAAATACTTTGATTATATATATGTTTATCCATTTGTAATTAAATTATATATATATATATATATTAAGATTCTATTTAAATAAGATTATATTTAGTAAGATTCTATTTAGTAAAATTATATTAAAATAAAATTATATTAAAATAAAATTATATTAAAATAAGATATTTATTAAGATATTTATTAAGATATATTTAATAAAATATATCATTTTTTTGAATTAATTTAAAAAAATAAAATTTTAAATTTTTTTAAAATTTAAAATATATTTTATGTTATAAAATGTTCCCATAGCACAGTTGGATAGTGTGTCCGCCTCCTAAGCGGAAGGTCGAGAGTTCAAGTCTCTCTGGGAACTAATTTTTTAGAATTTTATATTTTTAATATAAAATATAGTAAAATAAAGATAAAATCAAAAAATGCCTATAGAATGATTGAAATATAAAATATAAAAATATAAAATTATTTAATTAGAATTAGAATTAGGATAAAATGTTCGTAATTTAGTTGGTATCATTTTACAAAATGATAAAATGTATTTTGAGTTTAAATAAATTGGATTACAAATAGTAAAATAGGAATTTTTAATTGTTAAGATGGTTATTTGATAAATAAAAGTGATCAAGCAAACTGTTTCTGTTGTCAAAACCATCATTAAATGACATAATAAAGAAAACCATTGATAATAAGATTGCGTATAAGATATCATTTTGATTTAAAACAAATTTTATAATTTAATAATTCATTTTTTATAATAAATTATTTAATTTTTACAAAAATTTTATAAAAATTTTAAATATAGAAAATGAGTTCTTCTTATGGTTTATTAACCTTAAATATTAATCATAGACCGTTTATAAATATAACGAAACCCTATATGATACGATATGCTAACAAAATTAAGGCGGATTTTTTATTAGATGATAGATTAGATTCATTTATAGATACATTGGGTTATATTCCAGCTCAACGATCCAATATTCAAGCATATCTTCAAAAATGTATTTCTATTTATCATTATTTAGATAAATATGATCGAATTATGTTTATTGATGATACTTGTATGATCCATCCTCATACACCTAATTTATTTCAATTATGTGATTCAACGATGATAGGGGGGTTTAATGAATCTCAATTAAAAGATATTAATAGTTATGAATATGATCTTAATTATATACAAAATAGAAAACAAATAACGATTACACATTATTTAAATACGGGTATTTTAATTGTTTCTAAATGTCATCGTTATTTATTTTCACCTTCAATGATAGAAGAACATTTAGATTTATTTGAAAGTAAATATCCAACCCAATGTTATTTAAATTATTTAATAGGACGAGATAATGTACCAATTTTTTCATTAGAAGAAAAATTCCATCAACAATGTCTTTTTAATTATAAAGACAATTCAAATCGTAATGTAAAGAAATTACCTTCTTCTTATATAATAGAATTAATATATTCTCAATTTATTTTTCATATTACTGGATATTATAAATATAGATTATTCATTATTAAACAAATTAATGAAATTTTTCAATTATATAAAAAAAATGTCACGGCTGTTTTATTAAACTATTATAGACCTTATAATTTACAAAATATTATTTTACCCACATTAATTAAAAACCGTTGGATTGATCAAATTATAATTTCTCACGGACGTTCTGAAAATGTGTTTTCAACTCCTCCTATTGAAAATCGAACTTCTATTATTCATTTACACGATTATATAAAAGTTGATACCGAATATGGATTATTTAGACGATATCTTGCATCTGAAAAATCAAAAAATAATATTTTACTCATATTAGATGATGATTTAATTGTATCAGAAGTCGAATTTTTTAAATTATTATATCAATATTCTCAATCACCAAATATAATTCATGGGAAATATGGTCGTGATATTGTGTCAAATAATCAACAACATTATATATATAATTCAATTGATTCAAAAAACATAAAATGTCCAATTTTATTGACACGAATTGTAATGACTCATAAAGATAATATAAAATATGTCATTTCAAAATTTAAAAAACATCATTCTTTTTTTCAATCTTTGACTCCTATTTGGAATGGAGAAGATATTTTTTTAAGTTTATTAGTAGCCGATAAAAATAAAGAGATGAATCAAATATGTCCTCTAAAAATTCAAAATTTAAATAATACAAATGCAATTTCAAAATTAGATACTCATTTATTACAAAGAAATTTGATTTTAAAGTATCTAATGTCTTTTTTAACATTAAAATTATAATAAACATTTATAAAAATATAAAAAATTATTATAAAAATTTACGAAATTATTGTATTTAAATCGGATATAATACTATCAAAAGATTCATTACATATAAATCTTTCAAACCTTTTAAAATTACTCGGTGAAAGTTGACTAGTAGATAATCTACTACATAAATTAGAAAATAATAGAAATGTAGCGTCTGATATGGAAGCATTTGATACTTTCTGATCTAAATACCTATGTATATCTTTATATTTTGTACAATATTCTGTTTGATGTTGATATACACGAGAACTGTTTTGTTTATAAATAGTACAATACCAAAAAGGTAATTCTTGTCTACAATCAGATGATACTAACTTTGATGCAACACATTGAAAGTATGGATTTGGTATAGAAATGATAACTTGCCTCGGTCCTGATAATAGACTTTGAGATGGACGATAAGATATAGTTGAACTTTGAAATGATTCTAAATTAATACTGTATAAAAAATAATCGATAGAACTGTGATTTAATTTACTCATAAATTGTTCTAGCAACGAAACTTCATCATTTCTAGCTTTTATCTGTAAAAGTCTTTGTGAAGAAGTTTTAGAGACTATTTGTGGAACTGGTTGATGAGATGACATTAAAAGTAAAAATAGATCATATACTTTTTCACGATTATGAAATGATAACAAAAATTCTTTAAAAGTAGAAATAGTCTGTACATTACGTTGTAATAATCTATCTGTTATCTGATAAGATTGTATCTCTTGTTGTTGTACTGGTGGAGGATTTGGTATTGATTGAGGATTTAGTATTGGTATATCTGAAACGGATCTTTTTCTTGATTGTATTCGAGGATGATTTGGTATTGGTATATCTGAAACGGATCTTTTTCTTGATTGTTGTCTAGATTGTGAAAATTTTCGTTTTCTAGAAAAAAAGTTTGGATCCGAAATCATCATTATAATACGTTGATTTGTCATATCTATTTCTGTAGCAATACAAAAAAGTAAAAGGGTAAGTTTAATAATAATAGATATAGGAAATTTTATAATTATATTTGTAGCTTTTAGGCGTTTCAGTATAGATTTTATAGACAAAATTCTATCTGTTAAATTTGAACATAAAAATTTAAATATATCTGTAAACATCATATCTGTATGTGGTAAAAACCTTTGACGAGATAAATCCATTTTATATAATTAAATATTTGAAAATAAAATTTGATATTAATTTATTAATAAATTAATATCAAAGATGAATATCAAAAATTAATATTAAAATTTAATATCAAAAATTAAGATCAAAAATTAAGATCAAAGATAATTAAAAATAATTATGTAAATAGATGATTATGTAACGAAATGAATATGTAATAAAATGAATATGTAATAAAATGAATATGTAATAAAATGAAAATGTAATAAAATGAATATGTAATAAAATGAAAATGTAATAAAATGAATATGTAATAAAATGAATATGTAATAAAATGAATATGTAACTAGATGAATTAAGAATAATCAACGATGCCGCGAATATGACGATCTTTCCATCCTTCACGATTAGTCATTGGACCCCATTGACGAGTGAAATAATCTAAAAATTCGTTTTTATCTGGACAAGAATGATCGGGAAAACTTTCTTTAAACCAATCTCTAAAAGATTGATACATTTCTTGATAATTACAGAATTTTCCTTCTTTAAATTCAATCCATTCAGATATATATTGTTTGAAAACATCGTTCTTTTGACGATAATTTTCGGTTGCAATTGTGACTTTTAATGGAATTTTTTGAATTGCTGGTTTTTCTTTTAATCGTTTTAGGAGATAAAAAGCAAAGGGTTCAATCATTTTTGGAAGTTTATCTTTAAATTTAGGATCTTTTGGGAATTGTTTTAAACGTAATTGTTCTTCAAAAGAAGGAGGAGGTTGATCAACAAAAGTAGATTCAAAAGGAATTAATTTAATACGATTCCAAGTGGCTTTGTCTGAATAAGTTAAATTAGGAGGTTCATTACATACTAAAATCAATTTAAACATAGGAGTTATTTCTTGACCTTCTTTGTATAATCCTCTTGCAAAAAATGTATCATTTCCCGATAATTCTTTTAGAATACCAATATTAATAGTATCTTTTTTATCGGGTTCTTGTAACATTGCAAGACGAACACCATTACCAGCTCTGACTAATTCGGGACACGCTGCACTCGATTGTGATCGTTTTCCAGTAATCAGAGATGTTGGTAATTTTACGTTATAAGGTCCTAACATTTGTTCAAATAGACTTTGAGTAATTGATTTACCATTATCACCTTCTCCCGTCCAAATTTGTACGGTTTTATTAAAATTACCACCAATAAAAATATCAGCTGAAGTGTCTAGAAAATATTCTCTTACTTCTGTATCGGGAAATATTTTCATAAAAAAATTTTCTAAATCTGCAATTTCTTTTGAATTTTTATCAAATTCACGATAAGAAATATTCATTTTTATGCTCATAAAATCCGTCGGCTTACCTTCTCTAAATAAATGATTTTTAATATCATAAACACCATTTTCAAACGCAATTAAATAAGATTCTGTATCTAACTTAGATATAAATAAAGAATTATAAAAAACTTCTTTACACTCTCTCATAATATTTGTTTTATATGGAGAACTTTTTAAATTACTAATTAGACTTAAAGCATTTTTAAATTTTTTCTTTTCCGTTTCACAATCTTCATCGTGTTTCATATTAGACCAAATACTATCTGCAATTTTTTCATAATCTTTTACCAATTCATCTGATATTTTTTTACGAAGTGAAATACCTTCTTCATCTCGATGCCAAATATGATTATAAAAATGATACCATATATTATGAGAAATTGAACCACATACAAATTCGTGTTCATATTTATTTGATAAAATAAGAGCTAAATCATTATGTGATCCTTTAATTTTTAAATTTCTATCGTACAAATTTTCAGAAAATTCTCTTACTATTTTTTTATATTGTTCTTCATTATCTGATTTCGCATAAAATTTTAAAGAACCTATCGTTAATAGTTCTTTATTTACCATTTTTTCCCATTCATATATACATACCGATTCATCATATTTTTTTGATTTTCTTGAAAAATGACACCATAAATCAAATCCATCTTTAGATCCATTAAATAAATTATATAATATCCATCCGATATGCATCCAATCATTTCGATCATCGGATCTAGTTGGTGATAAACATTCGACTAAACTTTCAACTAAATCTTTACTATTTTTAAGATCTTCATTATAAATTATTTTTTTCATTTTTGCAATTGCATTTATCTTATTTGTATTCATATTTGGCAAATTTTCACGAACAGTATATAAATATTCATATCTATTATTTAGATAAATACTCAATATTTGAGGTAAATAATAATCAAAATGTTCATAATTAACCATAACACGATGATTTTCATCATTATATAATATATAATCTTTAAATAATTCTTTCCAATCTTCTATTTCACGGGTATGTTCATCAAAAGCCATTGTAATATTATAGGTATCCATACTATTATCTTTTTTACAACCATATAATAACCATGGATTTTTAATATAAGCTTTATCAATTCCATTTTCAGCATTTGGAATATTTGGTAATTCATTTAGATTTAATTTTTTCATTTCTAATTTAATTCTTGGTAATAAATCCATTTCATGATGGATTTTATTTAGAAAAATAAATGGAAAATGTAAATGAAAACCATTTTTCATATATTCTTTTGATCCACTTTTCATATAATATGGTTTTTTTTCCATTAATAAACAAGTTAAATGTTCTTCTTTTACATCATCAATAATCTCTCTCAATACTTTTTGATAAATTTTAACGATATTTTTAACATTTTCTAATGTATAGAAAATTCGTATATTCTCTAAAAATTGAATATTAGGATCATTTTCCAGTTTAATATCAAAGTCTATCAATATAGGAAGTGTTTTACTATAACTTGCCATCTCTGCTATACCTCGAGGTATATCATTTTGATAAAATAGTTTCCAAAAATCATCCATTTCTTCTATATTATACTTACCTTTTGGCATAAATAGAGATACATGAGTCATTTTGGTGTCTGATTTTTTTTGAATCAAATAATTATCTAAATCAGTCATTTTAATAAGAATTGATTTTTTTTTTAATTAAATCATTTTTTTTAGGGATGAATTTATTTCAAGCACGAGAAGAACTTTTTCAACGACTCAAACCAAATTCTTATAAACGTTTGGTTCAAGCTCATATTAAAACTTTTCCTTGTGATAAGTTATTACTTTCTCTATTATCTTCTCATTATGATCAAATCATTAAAACTACTCTTAATGATGATCTTTCTTTATTTAAAAATTGGAATCCTTCTAATTCTATTTCACAAAAAAATTCTTCTAATTCTATTTCACAAAAAAATTCTTCTAATACTATTTCACAAAATAATTCTTCTAATACTATTTCACAAAATAATTCTTCCAAATCCAATATTTCACAGATAAATTTAAAAAATTTACATTCTATTACTAATTTTTCTACTTATTTAAAAACTTTTTTAAAATATTATCGTTTATTATATCCATCGGACATATCAATGGAAAAATTTTATAATCATATCCAAAAAATAGATATACAAGTTAATCATACATTTTTTATATTTTATCATTTTGATTTTGTGATTAAAAATCCTTTTATTTATTTCATAAATTGTCAGATTTTGTGTGATTATTTAGATACTTTTGATGATTCTATGTCATTAAGTGATTTTATATATTATTTTATTACAATGTATCAATATAAATTATTAGATCAATATATACAAGATAAAAATGAAAATGATTTAAAATTATATTTCAAACAGATTGATGATCAATTTTTTATTCCAAAACTAGTAAAATTAACATTATTAGATGCTCAAATGATTCGTGAAAATTCAAAAAATTATGATATAAATTTTTTAGATTATTTACATCATTATTTTAAATTTCCCTATTCTATTAAATTTATTAAAGATACCGACGATAATGTTCAATCAAAATTAATTTCATCAAAATCGGTATTGTTAAAACCAAAAAGTCATCTTTATTCATCGTTTCAATTTCATATTTCACAGTTTCCGATATGGATAGATTGTTATTCTTTTCTTATTCGTTCAACCGATAAAGAAGAGAAAACATTTTATTATTCTCAACCATCGGTAGCATATACTTCTTTTTATCATCCATCTTTTTCTTTTTATGAACATTTTTGGATAGATAATTATTGTCATTCTAAAAAAATCTATAAAAATAGATTAGGACATTCTTTTCGAATAGTTTATTTAGATAAAAATGGACAATTTATCTCTTATCATCCAAATCATTATCAAAAATGGGCACAATATCCTACTATATGTAATTTTTTATCATTTCAATCTCTTTGTCTTGATGATATTCAATCATCATCTACTTTGATTCAAATGATTCAATCTATATTGATTAAATCTATGACACATTTACCTCCTACTTTTAATCTTGAAATGATGTCTTCTATCATAATGAATCAAATTCCGTGGAAATCAGAAACGATTGACTCTAATTTATCATTATTATTTACATTTATTTCAAAAATAAATCCTATGATAGGATCTTTTACGTCTTTTCATTCTTCATTTGTTTATAAATTTAAAAATTTATATTTTAACATTGACAATCTATTAACATTACCTATAGAATATAGCTTTCCAGAATATTTTTTATTAGAATCTAAAAATGAATATGATATATATTATGATACTTGTCGTTCAATTTTTATTAAAAATTGTATTATAGAATTTTATCAACATATTTATTCTTTTTCTTTTCCATTTGAATCTTATCCTAGTTTATCTTTATCTATTATTTCCTTATCAACTTATATATGGAAAGATCAATTAATTGATATATTATCGAATTCCATTATTGATGATACTTATTTTAATACTGAAATTATAGAAGAAGGATTTAAAAATGTCGGTATTTTGGTACAATGTCCTTCATATTATTCTATAATAAATAAATCTTCGGATGAAAAAAAACGAGCGACAAATACATTATTAACATCGGTAGCAAATCAAGATGATTTTATAGAATTTTTACAATCCATTAAAACACCACTTATGATACGGACTTGTACTCAATTGAACATAGATCAAATAGAAAAAGATGACTCTAAAAATAATGATTTAGGAGATAATGATTTAAAAAATAATGACTCAAAAAATAATGATTTAGGAGATAATGATTCCGAAAATAGTGATTTAGAAAATGAATTTGAAGATTTATTCGAAAATGATAAAATAGATGAAGATGATGTATTAGAAGATGAAGAAGTTGATTATGAAACTTTTTATAAAGATCCAAATAATGAAGAAAATAATGAAGAAAATAATAAAGAAAATAATGAAGAAAATAATTAAAAATATCTGAAAAAAAAT